>Ga0134126_10005815_pt1 | contig 15436 bp, 12 predicted proteins | sample KB31752_FD_96881 | JGI IMG/M metagenome (GOLD analysis project Ga0134126, IMG submission 96881) | Terrestrial soil microbial communities with excess Nitrogen fertilizer from Kellogg Biological Station, Michigan, USA - KB3-175-2 | ecosystem: Environmental > Terrestrial > Soil > Unclassified ...
AGGCCGAGGACCACGAAGGCAAACCCACCGCAACCAACGGCGCCTGCAGCGCGGTCGACGTCGCCACCCGCGCGATGCTGAAAAAGCACGGCCTCGAGGCCAACCGCGATTACACGCTGCTCGAAGGCCCGCTGCCCGCCATGCCGGCGATGCTGCTGGAAAAGAAAGCCGATCTAATTCCCGCCGTTCTGCCGTTCGCGCTCAATCCGAAGCTGCGCGAGGACGGCAAGATCCTGTTCGAGCAGCGCGACGCGCTCGGCGTGACCGAGATGATCGTATGGACTGCCCGCAAATCCTTCATCGAGAAGAACCGTGCCGCCATGGTGGACTTCATGGAGGATATGCTCCGAATCACGCGCTGGTATATCGATCCCAAGAACCACGCCGAGGTCGCCCAGATCGCCTCCAAGATGACCAAAGCGCCGCCCGACAGGTTCGGCTGGCTGTTCACCAAGGCCGATACTTACCGCGATCCGAATCTGGTGCCGAATCTCGAAGCGCTGCAGCGTAACGTTGACACCACGCGCGACCTTGGCTTTGTGAAGAAGCCGATCGACATTAAAAAATACGCCGATTTGAGCCTGGTGCGAGAGGCGATGAAGCGCCTCAAATAGGCGCGCGTTTTACACCACCGCATCTTGTATTTTTGGCCCCGGAGCCCGGCTCCGGGGCCAATTAGTCAGGTTATTTTATATTTGCTCGGCGTCAGATTCGCTTGAGTGGAATGCCGCCCAGAAAATCGCGCTTGCCGACCTCCACACCGCAATGGCGTACGATGACGTAGGCAGCGGTGAGGTGGAAATAGAAATTCGGCAACACAAAATGATTGAGGTAGTCGCCGCCCTTCATCTGGCCCTTGTTCGGTCCGAGCGGAAAGGTGATCTCGCGGTCGGCTGAGGCATCGATCGCCTTGCCGTCAAGCGTCTTGAGAAAAGCCACGGTCTTGGTGATGCGCTCCTTGAGCTGGTCGAGGCTGGCCTCGTTGTCTTCGAATTTTGGCGGTTCGACACCGGCCAGCCGCGCGGTGCCGTTCTTGGCCTGGTCGCACGCGACTTGTACCTGGCGCGCGAGTGCGAACATATCGGGCGCCAACCGCCAGCCAAGCAGTACCGCGGGTTCGACTTTCTTCGCCGCGATATAGGCCGCGGCTTTGTCGAGCACGCCCGCTAGCGCATTGAGACCGATCTCGAAGACCGGCAGAGAAGCTTGCGACATTGAAAACGGCATGGGATCGGTCCTTACAGGGAAAATGCGAGCCGGCGGATACCGGCGCGGTGGGACGTTTGCACGCCGAAGGCCCGCCATTCAATCGTTCGGGGCCAGAAATGACGTAAAGTTGTTACAGTGTTAGAAGAACTGGCTGCCAGACAGATGGACCCAAAAGGGCCAGAAATAAGCGATGAACCGTAATCTTCACGTCGCGCGCCGCCGGCTGCTTTCCGTGGCCGCGGCTACCTTCGGCCTCATGCCGCCCGCTTTGGCTTTCGCCCAGGCACCGCCAGCGCCCGAATTCCTACTCAAGCTGCCACGCGATTTGTCCCCCTGGGGCATGTTCATGGCGGCCGACATCGTGGTCAAAGCGGTGATGATCGGCCTCGTCCTCGCCTCGGTACTGACCTGGACAATCTGGTTCGCCAAGGCGGTCGAGTTGCTGACCGCGCGCCGCCGCATGCGCGCGGCAATCGATGCGCTCAACCAAGCGCGCTCATGGGGCGACGTGACATCGCGCCGGCAAGGTCAAACCGACGGCGCCGGCGCGCTGATCGATGCCGCCGATACTGAATTGCGACTGTCGGCCGACGCCATGTCGCCGGACGGCGTGAAGGAGCGCATCATCTCGCGGCTGGAGCGCATCGAGGCCGCCGCCGGAAGGCAGATGATCCGCGGCACCGGTATTCTCGCCACCATCGGCGCCACCGCACCGTTCGTCGGATTGTTCGGCACCGTTTGGGGAATCATGAACAGCTTCATCGGCATTTCGAAGGTGCAAACCACCAATCTGGCGGTGGTGGCGCCCGGCATCGCCGAGGCGTTGCTGGCAACCGCGCTCGGGCTGGTGGCGGCGATCCCGGCGGTCGTGATGTACAACATGTTCTCGCGCTGGATCGCCGGCTATCGCGCCCTGCATGCCGATGCCGCAGCCGTGATCCTGGGCATCGTCAGCCGTGATCTCGATCGCGGCGCCTTTGCAAATCGTCAGGCGGAGCGCCGCCGGACGGTGACAGCCGCCGAGTAGTCCCATGAGCGTGCGACTCGACCACGACGAAGCATTAAGCGAAATCCACGAGATCAACGTCACGCCGTTTATCGATGTGATCCTGGTGTTGTTGATCATCTTCATGATCGCGGCACCGTTGTCGACCGTGGACGTTTCAGTCGACCTGCCGGCCGCTAATGCCGGGCCCAGCCCTCGTCCCGACAAACCGCTATTCCTGACGCTCAAATCGGACCTGAGCATGACGCTCGACAACGACGCGATAAACCGCGCGGCCCTTAGCGCTGCGCTCGACCAAGCCACCGACGGCGACAAGCAGCAGCGCGTGTTTCTGCGCGCCGACAAGACCGTGCCCTATGGCGAGTTGATGTCGCTGATGAACGATCTGCGCAGCGCCGGTTATCTGCACGTCGCGCTGGTCGGGCTCGAGGCGGAGAAGCTCAAGCCATGAACGCGGTACGCGACATGGTCGTGGTGCGGCGCTGGCCGGAAACGCTGCGGTGGGGCGCCTGCTTTGCGCTCGCGCTCGGCTTCCACGCCGCCGGTGCGGCGGTGCTGCTGGCGCATTGGAACGTGGATCCTGATCTGGTGGCGAACGCGCCGGTGGTGATGGTCGAGCTTGCCGCCTTGCCGGTCGCGCCCGATATCACACCCACCGAGGTTCCGCCCGACGCGGTGCTGAGCAAGCAAGCCGAACCGGAGCCAGAGCCGGAAAAGCCGCTCGAAAAGACGGTCGAACTGCCGCCCGAGCCGAAGGCTGAGTTGCAGATGGCACCACCGCCGAAGCCGCCCGAAAAAAAGGTCGAAAAGAAGCCACAGCAAAAGCATGCCAGCGTAAACAGGGCGCCAAGCACCGCCGAGCAAAAGGCCAACCGGGCCGCGGCGCCGACGCCGGGCGCCGCCTCGCAAAATCCCAACGCCCTGCCGAACTGGAAGTCGGAACTGGTGTCCCGGCTCGAACGCGCCAAACGCTATCCGTCCGAGGCACAGTCGCGCGGCGAGCAAGGCGTGGCGCAGCTTGCCTTCAGCGTCGACCGCAGCGGCGGCGTGCACAATGCCCGTATCACGCGCAGCTCGGGCTCGCGCTCGCTCGATTCCGCGACGCTGGCCCTGGTCGAACGCGCAGCGCCGCTGCCGCCTCCGCCGCCGGAGATTTCCGGCTCCGAGATCGCGGTATCGGTGCCGATCCGCTATAATATGCGCTGAGGTGCGCAACGGCCACGTCAGCCGGCGCGCTTGTCCTTACGCGCGACGCTGACTTGTGCGCCGAGAACGTGTCCCAGCATCACCAGCAGCGGCCCCGGCAACGCCGCCTGCGCCAGACGTTGCGGCAGTTCGCCGATCGGGGCGGACACCACGGCCTGATCGGGCCGGGTGGCGCGGGCGATGGCAATCGCAGGGGTGCTCGGATCGAGCCCTTCGGCGGTGGCCCTGGCGACCAGTGCGGCAAGCGTGCGCGCCGGCATGTAAATCGCGGTCGTGGTTGCCGGATCGACCAGACTCGGCCAATCGAGATCCTTGGGCAACGCTCCATCATGCGCATGACCGGTGACGTATTGCAGCCGGCGGGCATGCTTGCGGTCCGTGAGCGACAGCCCGAGACGGCTGGCCGCGCCCTGCGCCGCGGTGATGCCGGGCACGACATCGACCGCGATATTCGCCGCATTGCAGGCCGCGATCTCCTCGGCGGCCCGGCCGAAAATCAGCGGATCGCCACCCTTGAGACGCACGACGCGCTTGCCTTGCCTCGCCAAGCTCACCATCAAGGCATTGATGTCGTCTTGCTTACAGGACGGCCCGAAGCCGGTCTTGCCGACCAACATTTTCCGCGCCTCCCGGCGCGCAAAGTCGAGCACGTCGCGCGATACCAGATCGTCGAACAAAATAACGTCCGCCGATTGCAGTGCGCGCACGGCGCGCAGCGTCAGCAGTTCCGGATCGCCGGGACCGGCGCCGACCAAGGTCACCGCGCCGTTCTCGATCACCGTCCCCATGCCTTTCACTTCGGCGATGAAGCGGTCGAAGTCGTTTTGGCTCGGCTCGCTGGCTGGATTGGCCACCGCATAGGCGGTGAACAGCTGCCAGAACTTGCGGCGGCCGGAAAACGGCAGGCCGGACGCTTTGACGGCCGAGCGCCAGCGCGCCGCAGCGGCGGCCCAATCGGCAAAACCTTTCGGCAGCAGCGCCTCGAGCTTGGCCCGGATCGCCTGCGCGAACACCGGCGCGGCGCCGTCGGTCGAAATTCCGATCACCAGCGGAGAACGATTGACGATGGCGCCGAAAGAAAAATCGCAAAATGCCGGCCTGTCGATCACGTTAACCGGAACGCCGGCGGCGCGAGCGGCGGCGGCGAAACCCGCAGCACTATCATCGTCGTCGAAAGCACCGATGGCGACCGTCGCGCCGGGCAAATCGTCTGGAGTCCAGGTACGGCGGTGGACCATGATTTCACCACGCGGCGGATCGCCGGCGATCTGTAATAACTCATCGGACGGCGCGTCGGCATAAGTGTCCACGCGCGCGCCCGAAGCCGACAGCAGTTCAGCCTTCCAGGCCGCCGCCGCGCTGCCGCCCGCCAGCACCGCACGCTTGCCCTCGAGCGCCAGAAAGACAGGCAGCCGCGCCAGCGCATCCATGCGGCCTGGGCGGGCTTCGGAAGGGGTTCGGGAGTCGGCCACTTCTGCGATCCTTTAATAGACGTCGGCTTGGTAGCGGTCGTTCTTCTTCAATTCGGCGACGTAGCGCGCCGCATCCTCGGGGCTGCGCCGTCCATGCTCGGCAACCACGTCGACAAGCGCGCGCTCGACATCTTTTGCCATGCGCAACGCATCGCCGCAAACATAGACATGGGCTCCTCTTGAAAGCCATTCCCAGAGATCACGACCATCGTCGCGCATGCGATGTTGCACATAAATCTTCTCTTTGCCGTCGCGCGACCAGGCCAGCGTCAGGCGGCTCAGCAGGCCGCTCGAGCGCATCGCCACCAGCTCGTCCTTGTAGAAAAAATCGTAGTCGCTGCGCTGGTGCCCAAAGTACAGCCAGTTGCCGCCCGGCGCTTTGAACGCCTGACGCTCCTGCAGGAAGGCGCGGAACGGTGCCAGCCCGGTACCGGGGCCGATCATGATGATCGGCACGTTCGGGTCGGCGGGCAGCGCGAAATGCTGCGCCTTCTGCACATAGACCCTGATCTTGTCGCCGGGCTGAACGCGCCTGGCCAGGAAGGTCGAAGCGACGCCAAGACGCGTACGTTTCTCGACCTCGTAACGAACCGCATCGACCGTGAGCGATACACGGCCAGGATTGCATTTGAGCGACGACGAGATCGAATAAACGCGCGGCTGCAAGACGTCGAGCGCCTCGATGAAAGCTTCCGGGTCCGGCCGGATGCCGGAAAATTTTTGTAGCGCCGCCAACACGTCGAGTTTCGCCGCGTCGCCGTCCGGGTCTTGACCGGCGGCCAGCGCCTGGGCTTTTTGCCGGCGATCACCACCGGTCAAATAAGATATCAACTGGAACAACATGTCCGGCGCGGGCGACAGCGAGACGCCGTCGGTGAGCGTCTGACGCAACGTGCGTTCACCGATCGGAAAATTCGCTGGCGCATTGAGCGCGGCAAGCACAGCATCGACCAGCGCAGGATCGTTGGCGGGATAAATCCCGAGGCTGTCGCCGACGACATAATCGAGCCCGCTCTCGGCAAGATCGAACTCGATATGCCAGGTCTCTTTTTCGGACCCTGATTTGTTGAGGCGATAGCGCGAAACAAAGGTCGCAAGTGCCGGATTGTCGCGCGAGCGCCCGGGCGCCGAGATCGGCACAGCGGCCGGCGTGGCATTGGACTGCGGCGCGGCCGGCGCCTTGTCGAATTCCTCATAAAGCTTCTTGAGCATGCGGGCGGTATCCTTGCCGCCCGGCACGCAAAGATTCAGCCGCTGTTCCTTTTTAACGAAAAGCGCTTCGGCGTAGTCCTTGCAGTTATAGCCGCACTGGCCGCAATCCTGCTGGGCCATCGCCGCCATCAGGCGGCGCGGCAATGGCTTGCCGTCGGCGAGTCTCATGCGGTCGGGCAGCGGCATGGCGGGGTCGTGCCATGGCGCGCCGTCGTCTGCTTCAGCGCCGCGATCGAGCACATTCGGCAGGAGTTTTGCCGCCTGCTCGCTCGACAGCGCCGTGACGCTGTCATCGAGTGAGATCATGCCGGCGAATAATCCGTTGAGCCACGTCCGTTGCTCTGGGCTAAACGGCGCGGATTCCGGAAAAAACGACGGTATCGGCGGGCGCTGCGTCATGCTCATTCGACCGCCCCCTGCTCGACCATCGACTTGAGGGCGTCGATCTCGTGCCGCCGTGCGAAGGCAATGAAGCTTTCCTCGCGCGAGGCCCGATGCGCCAAATAAGCCTTGAGGACGCGCTCGATGGTCGCTGGCGCATCCTCCGCCTTGACGTCGCGATAGAGCTCGCGGCCGATCGCGGCATGGGGCCCGAAGCCGCCGCCAATCAGCAAGTGATAGCCCTCGACCGCGTCGGCATCCTCGCCGACATCGACTTTGCAGGCGAGCAGCCCGATTTCGCTGACGAAATGCTGCGCGCAGGAATGATGACAACCGGTGAGATGAATATTGACTGGCGTGTCGAGCGTAACGCGCGCCTCGCACCAGCGCGCGATTTCTTCGGCGTGCCGTTTGGTATCGGAAGCGGCGAATTTGCAGCCGGCATTGCCGGTGCAGGCCACCAGCCCGGCGCGGATTGCGTTGGTTTCAATCGCTAGGCCAAGTGCTTCGATTTTTGCCTGCGCTGAATTCAATTTATCGGACGGTACGCTTGAAATCAGCAGGTTCTGCCAGACCGTCAGCCTGATATCACCATCACCCAGATCTTGCGCGATTTCGGCCAAGCCTTTCATCTGCGCGACCGTCATCCGGCCGACCGGCACCACCACGCCGATCCAGTGCAAGCCGTCCTGCTTCTGCGCATGGATGCCGAGATGCGCGGTGCGTGAAAACGACGGCCGCGGTGCCAGCGCACCGGGGACGGCGCGGTCAAGCCTGCGGCCGAGCTTCTCCTCCATCAAGCCGAGGAATTTATCGACGCCCATCTTGTCGAGGACATATTTGAGCCGCGCCTTGGTGCGGTCGGTGCGATCGCCGTGATCGATGAACACGCGCACCACCGCGTCAGCCACCTTGGTGGCGTCGGCAGGCCTGACCACGACGCCGGTATCGCCGGCAAAGCTCTTGTGTCCAGTGAGCCCACCGAGGCACAGCCGGAACCAGACGCCGGCTTCCAATCCGAAGCCATCATTCACTTGGACGGCCTGGAAGCCAATGTCGTTGGTATCTTCCAGCACCGGAATGATTCCGGCGCCGTCGAAGCCCACGTTGAACTTGCGCGGCAGGCCGTAGAGCGACCGGTCGTTGAGAATATGGAAGTGCCATTCGCGCGCATAGGGGCGCGTGTCGATCAGTTCCTGCGGGTCGATGCCGGCAGTCGGGCCGCCAGTGACGTTGCGGATGTTGTCGGCACCGGAGCCGCGCGAGCACAGGCCGAGATCCTGGGTCGCCTCAATCATGGCGACGGCATTCTTTGATTCGATCTCGCGTACTTGCAGATTGGCACGCGTTGTGACGTGCGTGTAACCACCGCCGTAGCGCTCGGCCAAATCGGCAACGCCCGCAAACTGCGCCGCCTTGAGGATGCCGTTCGGCATGCGCAGCCGGCACATGAACGAGTTCTGGTTTGGCGCCACGTAGAACAGGCCGAAGAAACGCCAGCGGAAATTGTCCGGTGGCTTCGGGTATTCGTTCTTGGCGGCGTATTCCTTCAGCCTCTCGTAAGTGTCGAACGGATGCTGTTCGCGTTTGAACTTCTCCGGGTCGGACAGCTTGCCGCCGGCCTTGAGCACGCGATCCTGCGCCTTGAGCCCCGACGCATCCGGGCCGATTGGCTCGGGAGCGCCAAACGCGCCCGCCAGCCCGGGTGGAACGACAAGCCCCTTTGCCGTTCTGGCGATTTGCATGCCGGCGGCAAAGCCCTCCAGATACCGCTTCTGTTCGGGCTCGAAGTCGCCGGTTGCCGCCTCACCCGCCGGCTTGAGATTGGCGCCGGCTTCCGTCGTCATTCCGCCGGCACCTGTATCGGCATTGTCAGAGTCGCGACGCCGGATGTGCGCGGTTTGTGCGTGATGTAAAGCGCCAATCCTGTGAAGACGCCGCCGCCCACCAGGTTGCCGAGTGTCACCGGAATCTGGTTCCACAGCCACCAGTCGGCGATTGTGATCTTGGCGCCCATCATCATGCCGGTCGGGATGATGAACATGTTGACGACCGAATGCTCGAAACCCTGTGCGAAGAAGATGAGCACGGGCATATAGGCGCAGACGATCTTGCCGATGGTTGAATTCGTGGTCATCGCCGCGACGATGGCTAGGCAGACCATCCAGTTGCACAGGATCGCCTTCACGAAGACGGTGATCAGCCCGGCGTGGCCAATGGCCGCGTAACCGATGGTCTTGGCCTCCGCGATCGCGACGATCTTGGCGGCTACTCCGGCCGGCGCGGCCGTTCCGAAATTCGTCAGCACGATCGCTAGCAGGGCGCCATAGGCGATGCTGCCGATCAGGTTGCCGATGAATACGAATCCCCAGTTGGCCAACACAGGCGAACTGCTGGTGTCCTTCTCGATCCACGGCAGCGGCAGCAGGCCAAAGCTGCCGGTCACAAGATCGAGGCCCAGCAGCACGATCAGGATCAAGCCGACAGGAAAGATCAACGCGCCGACCAGCGGCTGACCGGTCTGCACCGCACCGGTAATGGCGAGGCTGGTGGCTGCGGCGAGGATCGATCCGGCGAGCGCCCCGCGGATCAGGCAATCGGTGGCCGTCATACCGAGCTTGCGGCGTCCGGTTTCGACCATGGCGGATGCGACGTCGACCGGCTTCACATAATCCATCTCGCGACTCCTTTTTTGGAGACCGCCGAGATTGATATGCGCGACAATTCTGGCGGCCGCTGCTACTTCTATGCTGCGTAGCAGCAAAGACCGTGCCATCGGACAGTATATTGATTTAACTAGGCTATTTTAAACCAAGGAAACCTGTGCCGGGCTATTGGCGCGCGATGCAGCATCAATGGTTGAATATCTAGGCAGAATTGCACGCGAGGGGCTGGCGGCGTTTAGTGCGTCGCAGGTCTGGCCCTGGCGCCCACATTGGCATGGAAATCGCGGCCGTTCCCGGTGGCGGCGACAAAACCGGCGCGGATGGTGAAGTCGCCGAAACGCTCGCCGTTCTGCCGATCCTTGGCATAAGCCGCGAAGATCGGATCGAGCGTAGCGACGATTCCCTTGTGCTCAAGATCCTCGGCATAGAGCTTGTTCATGCGCGAGCCGTCGTAAGCCGCGCCGAGATAAAGATTGTAACGGCCCGGCCCTTTACCGACCAATCCGATCTCGGCGAGATAAGGCCGCGCGCAACCGTTTGGGCAACCGGTCATGCGGATCACGATATCGTCCGCTGACAGCCCATGCGTGCACAGGCTCTCGTCCAGCGCCGTCACGAGGTCGGGCAGATAGCGTTCGCTTTCGGCGAGCGCGAGCCCGCAAGTCGGCAACGCGACGCAGGCCATCGCGTTTCGCCGCAGGCCGGACCACGGCGCCAGCAGCCCCGCCTCACGCGCGATGCGCTCGATCTCGGCCTGCTTGCCGGTCGGGACGTTGGCCACGATCAGATTCTGATTAGGCGTGATACGAAATTCGCCGCCATGAAGGCGCGCGATCTCGCGTACGGCAGAGAGCTGCTTCGCGGTGGCATTGTCCAGCAGCCGGCCGTTTTGCACGAACATCGTCAGATGGCCGCTGCCGTTTTTGCCGGCACTCCAGCCATAGCGGTCGCCAGTGGAGGTGAACGTAAAGGGCCTCGGTGGTTGCAGCTTGACGCCGGCGCGCTTCTCGACCTCGGCGCGGAACATATCGAGTCCGCGGTCCTCGATGGTGTATTTCAGCCGCGCGTGCTTGCGGTTGGCACGATCGCCCCAATCACGCTGCACGGTGACAACAGCCTCAGCAATAGCGACGGCGTCTTTGGTCGCGCAGAAACCCATGACATCGGCGGTGCGCGGATAGGTGTCCGGTTCGCCGTGGGTCATGCCCATGCCGCCACCCACCGTCACGTTCCAGCCGGCGATTTCGTTCTTGTCATCGAGGATCGCGATGTAGCCGAGGTCGTGCGCGTAGATGTCAACGTCGTTCGATGGCGGCACCGCCACCACAACCTTGAATTTGCGCGGCATGTAGGTCTTGCCGTAGATCGGCTCGACCACCTCTTGCTCACCGCCGGCGATACGTTCACCGTCGAGCCAGATTTCGCGATAGGCCGGGGTGCGCGGCAACAAATGATCGGAGACCGCGCGGGCGAGAACGACCGCCGTCGCATGAGCCTCGCTCTGTTCGGGGTTGACGTTGCACATCACGTTGCGATTGACGTCGCCGCAGGCGGCGATCGAATTGAGCAGCGCCGCGTCGATCTTTTTCAACGTCGCCTTCAGATTCGACTTGATGACGCCATGCAACTGCACCGTTTGGCGCGTCGTCAGCCGCATGCCGCCGTTGCCGTAGTCGCGGGCGACCTGGTCGAGCGCCAGCCACTGCGCGGCAGTGAGCACGCCGCCCGGGATGCGCACGCGGATCATGAAGGCGAAGGCCTTCTCCATTTTCTTGCGCGTGCGCTCCGTCCGCAGGTCGCGGTCGTCCTGCAGATACATGCCGTGGAATTTAACGAGCTGCTGGTCGTCTTCGATAATGCCGCCGGTAACTTCCTCGCGCAGGCCCTCGGCCAGCGTACCGCGCAGGTAATCGCTCGCTTCCTTGATGCGCTCGTTGCGCGAGATTTCGTCGGTCATTGGCCTTCCGATCGGCGCAGGCTTAGTACGTATCCTGCAGGTAGCGCTTGTCGCGCTCCAGCGCCGCCACCGCCTGTTCGGCCGCCTCCGGAGACAGCGCCTTCACCTCGGCGTAGGCGCGAACCAGCGTGGCGCGCACGTCTTTTGCCATGTTTTTGGCATCGCCGCAGACATAGAAATAGGCGCCGCCGTCGAGCCATTCGATCAGGTCCTGACGGCGCTCCCACATCTTGTTCTGGACGTAGATTTTCTTCGGCGTGTCGCGCGAGAAGGCGACGTCCATCCGGGTAAGCGCGCCGTTCTTGAGCGCGTCCTGCCAGTCGAGCTGATAGAGGAAATCGTGGGTAAACTGGCGGTCGCCAAAGAACAGCCAGTTGCGTCCCTTCGCCGCCACGGCGCGGCGCTCCTGCACAAAGGCGCGGAACGGCGCAACGCCGGTGCCCGGGCCGACCATGATGATGTCTTTATCCTGCGCCGGCAGCGCGAAATGCTTGTTGGGCTTGAGCTTGACCCGCACGCGGCTGCCGCGCTTGAGTCGCTCGACTGCATAGTTCGAGGCGACGCCCTTGCGCGCGCGGCCACGGGTCTCGTAGCGAACGGCCGAAATCAGCAGGTGCGCCTCGTCGCCGACCTCCCGCCGCGAGGAGGCGATCGAATAGGCGCGCGGCGCCAACGGCCGCGTTACCGCACGCAGATGAGCGGCGGTCAGCGCAATCGGAAACATGGCAATCAGATCGATCAGTTGACGGCCGACGATCCATTCCTTGGCCTCACCGTCCGCGATCAGCGCCTTGACATATTGATGGCCGGTCTGCGCCGCATAAGTCTCGACGGTCTTAAGCGAGAGCGTTGTTACGTCACGTGACTTGATGAATTCGGCGCGCAATTTGTCGTCGCCCGACAGCCCGGCGAACTTTAGCAGTTCGTCGACGTAGGCCGGGTCGTTCTCTGCGTAGAGATCGAGTGAATCGCCCGGCTCGTAAGCCGGCATCGCGCCCTCAAAGGTCAGCGCGAGATGGATGGTTTCCTTGTTCGAGCGCGACGAATTGAGGTTGACGTGCTCGCTGATCTCGGCCTCGACGATATCGGTATTGGCCGAGGCCGTAGGCTTGCCGAAATCGACCGCAATGACCCGTCCCCGGTCCGCGTCCGGCGGGGTCAGAACTTTCAGCGCATCGCTGAGCCACTTCGACGCCGGCTCCGCGAAATCCAGATCGCAATCGACGCGGTCGACCACGCGCTTGCCGCCAAGGGCCGCGAGCCGCTCGTCGATTTTCTTGCCGACAGCGCAGAATTCCACATAGGCCGTGTCGCCGAGCGCCAGCACGCCGAATTCGACGCCGTCGAGGCGTGGCGCGCCCTCGGCCATCAGTTCACCGTAAGCGCGCACCGCGCGGCCCGGCGGATCGCCCTCGCCCCAGGTGGCGGCGATCAACACAAGCCGTTTCGCCGAACCAAGCTGGGCCATCTCTAGATCGGCCATGTCGATCAGTGCCGGCTTCAGGCCATTCCTGCGCGCCGCCTTTGCCATGTCGTTGGCGAGCTTCTCGCAATTACCGGATTCGCTGGCGTAAACGATGTTGATCGGCTCGGCCGGACGTGCCGGCGCCGACGGTTGCCCCTGCCCGGAAACCGACTCAACGCCGGCGAGAAAGCCTGCCAGCCAGGATCGCTGGAGGGCATTGGCGGGGCCGACTACGCGATTAAGCAGGTCGATCTCGTCCTCGGCGAACGGGGCGGTCCTCGGAATGGTCGCAAAGCCTGACGACATACGCGGAAAGCCTCACCCATGGACGCGTGGCAAAATGCCAAGTAGAACGAACGCCAGCAGGGCGGTCGCTATCGCGATTGTCCAATCATCGAGCGATAAGCGCGCCAGCAAGCATCGCGGATCGTGGGGAAAATCAGTCACGATTGGCTCCACACGGCAGGAGCACTTAGATAGAAGCTTATTCTGCGCAGTCGCAATAAGCCTCGGAAAATAAAAAGAAATTTCCTGCCTTTGACCGCCGAAGACGTAACAATTTTCTTCTCGTGCCGGTTAGCGCAGAACGCCAGTGCTGCTGGATTTCACCCGAACTTAGCTGTGGAATCAGCAGCGGCGGCGGCCCCATCGCTCGCGCACCCCGGATAGAGTTGGCGCGCGCATGACCAGCCCCGCTTACCGAAAGCGTTTACGCGCGCTGCTGACACCGGCCGAACACCGAGTGTTGGCACGTCTCGACGCACCGCAAAAAATTCAGACTTTTATCGAGAAGTTGCCGCCCAATTTCGAGCTCAAGGGCGACACCTGCATGTCGCCGCGTCGCATGCTGAAGACCCGCACCGCCCATTGCGCCGAGGCGGCAGTACTCGCTGTCGCCGCTCTCATTTATCACGGCAGGCCGGCCTGGCTGATGGATATCCAGGCGCTGCCGAGCGACCAGGATCACATCATCACGCTATTTCGAGAGCGCGGCCTGTGGGGCGCGATCAGCAAAACCAACCATGCCGTGCTGCGCTGGCGCGATCCGATCTACCGCAGCCCGCGTGAACTGGCGATGAGTTACGCGCATGAATATAATTTGGACTATGGCAAGAAATCGATGATGGCTTTTTCCAAGCCGTTTTCGCTAGCGCGCTACGCGCCCGCGCGTTGGCTGATTGCGCCCGACGATCTCTATTGGCTAATGGAAGACCTTGACGCATCGCCGCACTTGCCGATCGCGCCCAAGCCTGTCTTGCACCGGCGGCGGCCTATGACGCGCGTCGAGTTGAAGTCGCAAGACGTCACCGAATGGCCGGTACCGCGTTCGCGGCGGGTGAAGAAGACGAAATAACACTGTAGTATGCGCGGAAGAACGGGAGGCGGTCGGCGTGGCGTCTTTCATATTTCGCAGACAATTGACCATCGAATGGGGCCAGTGCGACCCGGCCGGCATCGTGTTTAATCCACGGTTTTTCGAATTCTTTGATACCAGTTCCTGGCTGCTGTTCGAGCAGGCGCTGGGCGTGAAGGCGCAGAAGCTCGCCGCCGCCTACGGCATCGTCGGCATCGCGTTGGTCGATGCGCGCGCAAATTTTCTCAAGCCCGCAAAATTCGGAGACACGATCGAAATCGCCTCGCGTGTGAGCGAATTCCGCCGCTCCAGTTTCGACGTCGAACACAAACTCACCATTGGCGGCGAGCTTGCAGTCGACGGCGCCGAGACCCGGGTCTGGGCGACGCGCGACAAAAATGACCCCGACAAAATCGCCGCCGTGGCGATTCCAGGAGACGTGATCGCAAAATTCGCGGTTGGATGACGTTTAAGCGATCTTTACGTATTCAAATTCGCCCGGCTTGTTGTCGATACCGACTTTAGGCGGCGCGATCCAGCTGGCGAACTTTCCCGGCTCCATCTGCGGCTGCATCAGGCTTTCGATATAATCTTTGTCCGCGGCCGAAGGCAGAAAATCGGTCCGTCGGTTCGTCCACTCGTCGGGGAAGAGAATATTGCCGTCAACATCGGCATTGGTACGCGAGAATTCGCCGATATGGCGATGGAACGCGACGTGCGGCAACTTGATCTCGAACGCGATGCCGTGCTCGGCGATCACCTTGTTCCAGCGGCCAACACCGACATTGCAATCGACGACGTAATCGTCACGCAGCCGCATATTGAGCGCGGACAGCGCAGGGGAATCCTCATTCTGGATCTTGCCGTCGATCAGACGCAGCACCGGATAGGTGCCGCCTTCAAGCCGGTGATCGTCCTTGAGCCGATCCTCGCGAAAGCGCCCCTTCAGGCCGGCATGGAAGGCGTTCGCCGCGTTGGTCGAGATCTCGTTGCCGAACAGATCCAGCGTCAGCGAGAAATGCATGTTGGCTTTTTTCTGGATGGTAGGCAGATCGATCACGCCAAGCTTACGCACCTTCTCGATCTCATTGGGGTCGGTGATGCCGGCTTGCTTCATCGCCTCGCAGGTGCGCTGGATGATGCGGGTAACACCGGTCTCGCCCACGAACATGTGGTGCGCTTCCTCGGTCAGCATGAAGCGGCAGGTTCGTGACAGCGGATCGAAGCCGGATTGCGCCAGAGCCTCGAGTTGCATCTTCCCGTCGCGGTCGGTGAAATAAGTGAACATGAAAAACGACAGCCAGTCGGGCGTCTTTTCGTTGAAGGCGCCCAGCATGCGCGGCGTATCGGGGTCACCGGAACGGCGCTGTAAAAGCGCTTCGGCCTCCTCGCGGCCATCCGTGCCGAAATATTTTTGCAGCAGATAGACCATGGCCCAGAGGTGGCGGCCCTCCTCGACATTGACTTGGAACAGATTGCGCAGGTCGTAGAGCGACGGCGCGGTCTTG
>Ga0134126_10005816_pt1 | contig 15434 bp, 13 predicted proteins | sample KB31752_FD_96881 | JGI IMG/M metagenome (GOLD analysis project Ga0134126, IMG submission 96881) | Terrestrial soil microbial communities with excess Nitrogen fertilizer from Kellogg Biological Station, Michigan, USA - KB3-175-2 | ecosystem: Environmental > Terrestrial > Soil > Unclassified ...
CTGATTTTATTGGACTGGATGTATGCCTGGCCATTTTAAATGTACTGTATAACGGTTTTGGGAATCAAAAATATGCACCCTGCCCGTTATTGATAAACATGGTAACCGCCGGCCATAAAGGTGTTAAGAGCGGCAGCGGGTTTTATACGTACACACCCGGGAACAAGGACCTGATAGTCGCCGAAAAGTTCAAATAGCAAAAAAATAAACTTTTTCATTTACCATTTGTCAGTATATGTATTGTTTAACAAAAACATATACCGATGAAAAATGTATCAAAATTCGGGATGCTTCTTGTTATAGCGGCATCTTTTTTCTTCTCATCTTGTTCAGGTAGCTATTATGTGGCCGACCAGCCGGTTGAGCCGGTTTATGAAAGACCTGTGGCTCCGTATGATGGCGCCATTTGGATAGACGGCGATTGGACATGGAATGGCGGCAGATATGTGTATGTACGCGGTCACTGGGACAGGCCAAGGGCAGGGCATGTGTGGACACGTGGCTCGTGGGAACGTACCAACCGTGGCTATAGGTGGCATAGGGGCGGCTGGAGATAATCAGTTAGCAGTAGGCAGTGGCGGTTTGCAGTTTGCGGTGGGCAGTAAGCAGTTTGCGGTTAACAAATATATTGTATACACAATTACCGGTTAACAGCATGACATATACAGTTGTGCAAACTGCGTACGGCCAACTGCAAACTGTAACCTACATCCGTTCCGGTACCTCGATCCCAAGCAATTTCATTCCCCTCCTGATCACATTGCCCGAGGCTGCCGAAAGCTGCAGTCTGAATTGCTTTGTCGTTCCGTCTTCTGCTTGCAGGATCGATTTTTCATGATAAAATTTATTGTAAGCCTTAGCCAGCTCGAATAAGTAGTTGGCTATAATAGCCGGGCTATATCCATCGGCGGCAAGTTCAATCGTTTCAGGATACCGGGATAGTAGAAGCACCAGGTCGCGCTCAACGCCGGCAAACGCCGCGATGCCCGGATCGCCCGAACCCGCATAGTCAGCTTTGTTTAATACCGACCTGATACGCGCGTACGTGTATTGAATAAATGGCCCGGTATGGCCCTGGAAGTCCACGGACTCATTCGGGTCGAACAACAGCCGTTTTTTTGGATCGACTTTTAACAGGAAATACTTTAAAGCGCCCATCCCAATAGTATGGTATAAAACCTGCTTTTCATCCTCGCTAAAATCCTCCACTTTGCCCATCGCTTCAGTTTGATGTTTTGCGGTTTGCTCCATTTCAGCCACAAGGTCGTCCGCGTCAACAACGGTTCCCTCCCTTGATTTCATTTTGCCCGACGGCAGGTCGACCATCCCATACGACAAATGATATAATCCTTCCGCCCATGTTTTGCCCAGCTTTTTCAGGATGGTGAATAATACCTTAAAGTGGTAATCCTGTTCGTTACCTACTACGTAGATGGATCTGTCCATGTGGTAGTCGTTATATTTTAACTGGGCGGTGCCTAAATCCTGCGTCATGTACACCGAGGTACCGTCCGATCGTAATACCAATTTCTCATCGAGCCCTTCGGCCGAAAGATCGATCCAAACTGAATTATCATCTTTCCTGTGGAATACCCCTTTTGCCAGGCCTTCCTCAATGATATCTTTTCCCAATAAATAAGTATCCGATTCATAATAGAACTTATCAAAATCAACACCCAGCTTTTTATAGGTCACATCAAAACCCGCATACACCCAGCTGTTCATGGTTTTCCAAAGGCCGATGACTTCCTTGTCGCCATCCTCCCACCGCTTTAGCATTTGCTGCGCTTCTTTTATTAAAGGCGCATTCTTTTTTGCTTCCTCTTCAGTTTGGCCCTGCTGCTTCAGTTCATCTACCTGTTTTTTATATTCCTTATCAAAAAGCACGTAATATTTGCCCGCCAGGTGGTCGCCTTTTAGCCCGGAGGATTCGGGCGTTTCGCCGTTCCCGAATTTTTGCCAGGCCAGCATGGATTTGCAGATATGGATGCCGCGGTCGTTAACCAGGTTAGTTTTTATTACCTCGTAACCTGCGGCGGCTAAAATTTCGGCGACAGAATACCCCAATAAATTATTACGGACATGGCCAAGGTGCAGCGGCTTATTGGTGTTGGGCGAAGAATATTCGACCATAATCTTTTCGCCCCGGGGTTTAAACCGGGCAAAATTTTCGGGCAAAATTTCGTTGTATAGCTTATCTATCCAGTAATGATCGGTAAATGAAATATTTAAAAAACCCTTGATCACGTTGAATGACGCAACTTCCTTTAATTCTGTTTGAAGCCAGGCGCCTATCTCGTTCCCGGTTTGCTCCGGTGATTTTTTCGAAAATTTGGTAAAAGGGAAAGTAACGAGGGTGATTTGTCCTTCAAATTCCTTGCGGGTTTCCTGCAAGCTGATGTCCGCGGCGGCGATATCTGTATTATATAAGTGCTTTATCGCTTTGCGGGCGGCTTCGATCATAAAATCCATCCGCCAAAATTAATTAAATTGTCGGAACCTTGATTCGCTTGATTAGCGGATTTAAGGATTATAAGAAGTCGAGGCAAATGCTGCCGACACCTATCGGGACTAAATCAGTAACTTTGTTCTTCTGTAAACCTGCTTATGATCTTAAAGGATAATGATTTTAAAATCGATGTAACGTCCGAGATTGGTGCACTGCGCGCCTTATTAATTCACAGCCCGGACAGTGGCCTGGGAAAAGTGGTGCCGTCAAAAGCGCAAGACTGGCTTTTCGAAGACATTATACACCTCGACACCATCCGTAAAAACGAGTACGACTATTACGTTAAGCTGCTCCTTTATTTTTTAGATCCGGGTAAAATACAAGGAAAGTTGAAGGATATCGACCTGCCTGAAAATAAACGGGCCTTTTATAAACCCGACAATAAAAATTTCCATTCTTCGGCTAAGGTTATTGAAATTCAAACACTGCTCGAAAATATTTTACAAAATGCCGATACACGTAAAAAACTGGTTGCGGCTGTGTGCGCCATCGAAGGCTGCAATTACCGTTTACAGCATAAGCTGATCGATACTAAGCCGGCCGAATTGGCCAAGATCATGATATCGGGCTCATTAAACGATGAGGAAATGATCTTTGCCCCTATTCCCAACCTCATATTTTCGAGGGATATTGGCGTTGCTATTAACAACTACATGCTATTAAATAAACCGGCTAAAAAAGCCCGTGCGCGCGAAACTTTGCTGGCGCGGTATATATTTTTCAATCATCCCTTGTTTGCCGCCTATCGTGATAATATTCTCGAAATTCCCGAGACCGTGCAGTATTTTTTACGCCCCGGCGAGGATCACGGAGAAAAAACGACTTTGGAAGGCGGCGACGTTATGATCGTTAGTCCGCAGCACCTGGTTATCGGCTGCAGCGAACGTACATCCGTAAGCGGCGCGAACGAGGCCATCAAACTGCTTTTTGAAAACAAAGTGGTGAAAAAAGTGACCATCGTAAAGATCCCGCATAAGCGGGACTATATGCACATCGATACCATTTTTACCCAGGTGAAACGCAATATGTGGATACTGCTGCGCTCGCTTGCCATAACGGAACCGCATATCGGCAAACACCAGCCCATAGCATGGTTTGCCGATAAAAAAAACAAAGACAGGGTGGAAATTGTACAGTTTGAAAAGGAGAAAAAACCCAAAACCTTCGATACGATCGAAGCATTGCTGACCGATATCAGCGAAAACGATTTGCAAAGTAAAAAGAAAACAAAATTTATTTATTCCGGCAATAACACTTTTCCGTTTGATGCCCGCGAACAATGGACGGACTCATGCAACCTGCTGGCGCTGAAGGAGGGTGTGGTACTTGGCTATGACCGGAATGACAAAACCATTGATGCCTTTAAAAAGCATGGATTTGAAGTAATAGACGTTAAAGACCTGCTTCAGCAATTTGAAAACGGTGAAGTTGACCCGCAAAAGATGAAGGACACGTTGATTTTAATGCCGTCGTCGGAGCTGTCGCGCGCGCGTGGCGGGTTTCATTGCATGAGCATGCCGCTGCTGCGGGATCGGACATAATAATTGGTTCATTGGCTCATTAGTTCATTGGTGTCTGATTGACTGATCAGCAAATGCCTTATAACAATTGACCTAATGAACCAGTGAACTAATGAACTAATGAACCAGTGAACTAATAAACAAATGAACCAATCAACAAGTCATATATTAATGATACGGCCGGCCAGCTTCGGTTTTAACGAAGAAACGGCTGCGAGCAATGCTTTTCAAAAAAAACTTGTGTCCAAAGACGACATTAATGGACAGGCGCAACTGGAGTTTGACCGGATGGTGAAAACGCTTTGTGCAAACGGCGTGGAAGTAATTGTTGTTAACGATACCGCCGAGCCCCATAAACCCGATGCGATATTTCCGAACAACTGGGTATCGTTTCACGACGATGGTACCGTATTTTTATATCCCATGCAAGCCGAAAACCGGCGGCTGGAGCGCCGCGAGGATATTATTGCAAAGCTGGAGGATCGTTTTAAGGTGAAACGCATTATTGACCTTAGCCGGTTTGAGCTCGAAGACAAATTTTTGGAAGGCACGGGCAGCATGGTGCTTGATCGTGAAAATAAAGTAGTCTATGCCTGTATCTCACCGCGCACCGACCGTGAAGTGCTCGGATTATTTTGCGAAGAAGAAGATTATCGGCCAATTACCTTCGACGCCGTTGATGAAAAGGGCCGGGCCATTTATCATACCAACGTGCTGATGTGCCTGGGCAGCAGCTTTGCCGTTATTTGCATGGATTGTATTGCTAATCCCCACGAAAAGATCGTCGTGAAGGAATCGCTCACTGCAACAAAAAAGGAGATCATCGACATGTCTTTTGAGCAAATGAACCAGTTTGCAGGCAATATGCTTGAGGTTAAAAACCAGTCGGACGAAACTTTGATCGTGATGTCGCGCAATGCTTTTAATTCGCTCGACAATGATCAAAAAGCCATACTGCAAAAGTACGGCAAACTCCTGTATACGGATATCAGCACGATCGAAGCTGTCGGCGGCGGCAGCGCGCGGTGCATGATGGCCGAGGTGCATTTACCGGGCGGTCGATAGTCCATAGTCGATGGACCATCGACTATCAAACAAATTACATTTCAACTATAATTTTTCTATCACCGAATGGTGCATTATTCCATATAAAAATTACATTTTTGCCAAAATTTTAAATAATGCAGAGTTACCAGGAATTTCTTGACCTGAGCGTAGGTTTCCCGCAGGAAGGTTTTGAGATCATTGAGGATGAATTATACTTTCACGACCTCAATTTAATGGAAATGATCGAAACGTACGGCACGCCGCTGCGCTTCACGTATTTGCCTATTATTTCAAAAAAAATACAGCAGGCCAAGTTGCTTTTCCAACAGGCCCTGGTAAAAAACAACTATCGCGGGAGCTATAAATATTGTTACTGTACCAAAAGCTCGCATTTTAAACATGTGGTTGAAGAGGCGCTTAAAAACGACATTCACCTGGAAACGTCATCGGCTTTTGATATGCCGATGATCGACGCGCTCGAAAAAAAAGGCGTCGTTAATAAAGATATTACGGTGATATGCAACGGGTTTAAAACTTTTCAGTACAAAACCTATATCGTGGATATGCTGCACGATGGTTTTAAAAACATCATACCCGTGCTGGATAATAAGGAAGAGTTTAACCTGTACGACGACGAGGTAGAAATGGATAAGCCCTGTAACCTGGGTATCCGTATAGCCGCAGAAGAGCAGCCCGACTCGCAGTTTTACACTTCCCGCTTGGGAATACGGCTGGAGGATATCATCGATTTTTATTATAACAAGATAGAGGGGAACCCTAATTTCCAGGTAAAGCTGCTGCATTTTTTCATTAATTCGGGTATTTCCGATACGCCGTATTACTGGAATGAGCTGGAAAAATACGTTACGCTTTATTGCAAGTTCAAAAAGATAAATCCCGCGCTCGATACGCTCGATATTGGCGGCGGCATGCCGTTTAAAGACTCGCTGGTTTTTGATTTTGATTATGAATATATGATCAACGAGATCGTGAGCCGGATAAAAGAGATCTGCGCGGAGCATGATACGGTTGAGCCTGATATCGTGACCGAATTTGGCAAGTACACCGTCGCCGAAGCTTCGGGCATTTTATACAAAGTTTTGGGCCGTAAACAGCAAAACGACCGCGAAAGATGGCTGATGCTGGACGGGTCATTTATTACCAACCTGCCTGATGTTTGGGCGCTTAACCAAAAATATGTATTGCTGCCCATTAATAACTGGGATGCCGAATATGAGCGTGTAAACTTAGGCGGCATTACCTGCGACGGCCAGGATTATTATAACCAGGAAGCGCACATGAACAGCGTATTTATGCCCAAAACCAGGAAGGTGCAATATCTTGGTTTTTTTAACACAGGAGCTTACCAGGAAGTGCTAAGCGGCTATGGCGGCATCCATCATTGCCTGCTGCCTTCGCCAAAGCATGTGATTATCCGCCGAAACCGTGATGAAACGTTCAATTTCGAAGTATTTGGCGAAGAGCAAAACAGCAAGCAGGTGATGAAAATTTTGGGATACGCTACGTAACATCGGTAAAACTATAAACGTTAGTTTAAAGTATTATCGTTCGATCGGATCGATAGCTACGAGTCAATTTTTTCGGCTATGTTTTTTATCGCTCTGTCCAGATTTTGAGATGAATCAAACAAGTATTGCTTAGCCCTGTCAAACTCTTGTTCTTTATTTTTACATTTTTCAAGTACATCAACCAATCCCATAATATTGGCAAGGTGCTTACGCACGTCGTGAGAGTTGATAAAGGCTAGTTCCTGCTTTTTTGCTGTAAATAAGAGCTTTTCGTAATGTCTTTTTTGTTTAACGGTTCGGTAAAATACGGTGATGACCAAAACGATCAATAGCGCGAAAATTATCGCTAATATTAATGCGACGCGTTCCCGTTGATAAATTTCATCTTTTTGCAAATAATAATTTTCAAGTTCGTCAACCTTAATTAGCGATGAAATATCATTTACCTGGGTTATGCGGCTCATGTTATCCTGCGACTGCTGCAGCGACAATTTAAAATCGATGGCCGCTGTTTTGTAATTGCCCCGTTGTTCGGCAATTTTTCCTAACAAGTTATATAAATGATATTTTATCTCGGGATGATTAGCCAGCGATGACTCTGTCAATAATCTATTGGTTATCAGTTTAGCCGAGTCGGCTTGTCCATTCATAAAATATGCTTCCGAAAGATTTTGAAGGTCCCTGTCGTTAAAATCAAAACGCTTATCCGGCCGCATAGCCCGCATGATACCGATGGCATGTGTATAGTCGTGATTTAGCAGATACAGGTAGTAGTCAGTTCTGTTTTGATAGGTAAATAGCTTATTGGTGTTTGCTGCGGAGTTTTTAAGTTTGGCATTATATAATTTCAGTGAATCGGCTTGGTTTAACTTAAAAAAGTTCTCGGATTTATTATAATAGATGACATTGTTTATGCGCTGATTGGCAGGCGAATATTTATAATTCAGACGTCTGGCCTGTTCAAGGTAAAACAGCGATTGTTTATAGAACTCATTTTTATAAAAAACATCCGACACGTTTATGTCTGTTACTATCTCCGATCGTATGTCTTTTAGTTTGATAGCATATTTTTTTGCCATACGATAACTGGATACCGCACCAATTACATCGCCTTCTTCGGTTTGGCTGTATGCGAGGAAATTTAAAAATTTGAATACTAAATAATCGTCATCGGCTTTGTCTGCCTCGTGGATAGCGTTTGTTAGGGCAATTTCCGATTCCTTTGTATGCTTTAATCGCGCCTGGTAAACATTTTCAGTAAAATAGGTCAGTGTCTCTTTACTGTCGGGACAATATTTTTTTAGGGTTACTTCAATTGTCGCTTTTTTGGCATTCAGTGCTTTAAATTGTGCATTTTTTAGGGTGTTAAAAATAAAATTCAACCATTGGTCTTCCCTTGCATTTTTATCTTTTATTAATGAAATAGTTTGAGGGCCGATATCTTTAGCATTGGATGAAGTTTTGAATGATATTAGTAATAAGAATAAAAGCAAATAGGAAACTTTCCTTGACATACAGGCGCGGCTTATTGACTATTTTTGGGATTGAACGGCAAAATTCTGAATGGATATTTTTACGCACAATATAAAAAAATGTTCAATCTTTATTAATATTCCTTTAAAATAATTAATCTTCAGGAATAATTTATGCTTTTACGCTATTATTTATTTCACCAGTTTAGAATTTCCGGAATGACCAACCCGGCGTTTTAACTGTCAAATTTCTCCAGCAGCTTCAGCAGCGTTTCAAAATCCTTGGGATAGGGCGCGTGGATAGTAACTTGTTTTCCCTCTAACAGTTTAAAACTCACCTCGTAGGCGTGTAATGCGAAACGTTTCATGACCGGCAGCTCTTCCTGGTCCTTACCTAAATTATATTTGCGTTTTATTTTCGATAGGAAAACCGGTTCGCCCTTATACATTTGGTCGCCCGCTATGGATGCGCGCTGTGTGGCCAGGTGTATGCGGATCTGGTGCATGCGGCCCGTTACGGGGCGGCACTCAACCAGGGTATAGTGTTTAAAATACTTTAATGAGCGGAACCATGTTTCGGCGGCTTTTCCTTCCTGGCGGCTGATGGTCACATTGCCTTTGCCCACATTCAATATCGGCAGATCGATCTTTATATCCTCGAACACGTGCGTACCATTGATAATCGCATGATATATCTTTTTTACCTGTCGTTTTTCAAATTGAATGGACACGGCACGATAAGCATCCGGGTTTTTCGCAATAATCAGCGTACCCGATGTTTCCTTATCCAGCCGGTGGCAAACCTGCGCGTCGGATGAGTATTCTTTAGCCAGCCTAAGCATGTTTATATCACCGCCTTCGCGCTCATCCAGCGTGCTGATGAATGGCGGCTTATTCACCACGATTATATCGTCATCCTCAAATAAAATAAGCCCGGCAAATTTTGGGTGTTTCATATTACGGGAAGCAAAAATACGCTTATTAAAATAAATAGAGTCACGTGTTTATAGCCGCTGGAATTATTGCTACTATCAGTCTACGACTCCAGCGGAGTCGCGTGTTTATAGCAAAAATAAAATAGCCAAAGGCTCCATAGGTGCCTCCTGATACCTATTAATTATTAGATGCGATTTTCCTAGCTATTTGCTTGACTAACAGCAACTCAAAACAAAATCCGGCGCTGTTGGTTAAACATAAAATCAATTAAATTAAAATTATAAACTACCATGAGCAAGAAATCAACCAAACCTGAAGAAAAAGGATTTTTCGAAAAGGTAATAGAAACAATTGAGGAAATTTGGGACGGAACGAAGGATAAAGCTGAAGACCTGAAGGAAACCGCCGGTAATACACTCGAAACTGTAAAAGATAAGGCCGGTGATGTTTATACAGCTGCAAAAGACAAGGCCAGCGAAACATACGATGATTTAAAAAAGAAAGTAACGGCCAAAAAACCGGCCGCAAAGAAAACAGCGGCCAATAAAGCCAAATCGGCTGTATCAAAAGCAAAAACAGTTGCGTCGGGAGCGACCAAAAAGGTTAGCGCTGCAGCTTCCAAAGCCAAAACCGCTGCCGCAGGGGCCACAAAAACAGCTGCTTCTAAAACCAAAACAGCAGCTAAAGGCGCAACCAAAAAAGTTGCAGCAACCACTAAAACCGCGGTTGCAAAGGCCAAATCCGGAGCTGGCAGTGCTAAAGCAGCAAGCAAGCCTAAAGCCGCTGCTTCAAAAGCGTCATCCCCGAAAGCTGGTGCAGCGCCAGCTAAAAAAACAGCCCCTGCCAAAACAACTTCCGCAAAATCATCCCCGGCAGGCGGAAAGAAAAAAGCCGCCGCAGCGCACTAATAAACATTTAACGCATTATAAATACAAAAAGCGCCGGTTTACCCTGGCGCTTTTTAATTATATGAATAGGTTACCCGGCGTTAAATTTATATCCCACTCCTTTTACGGTTGCTACGCAGTCGTCACCCAATTTTTCGCGTAATTTACGTATGTGAACATCGATAGTCCGGTTGGTAACCACTACCGAGTCTTCCCAGATATTTTTTAAGATCACCTCGCGGGTATAAACTTTGCCCGGCTTTGAAGCCAGGAGATATAGCAGCTCGAACTCCTTTTTAGCCAAAACCACTTTATTGCCACGCTGAAAAACAAGATACGCTTCACGGTCGATAACCAGGTCGCCGATCTCCAGCTTGTTATCCGCCGGGTCGTCGGCGGGGGTGTTCCTGCGGAGTATGGCATTTATGCGGCTAACCAGCGCACGGGGCTTAATAGGTTTTGCTATATAATCGTCGGCGCCCACGTTAAAACCCGCAATTTCTGAATATTCTTCACTCCTTGCGGTTAAAAAAACCATAAACGTGTTTTTAAACTCGGGCATGGTGCGCATAATGCGGCAAGCCTCAATGCCGTCCATTTTAGGCATCATGATATCCAGCACGATCAGGTCGGGCAGCGACCGTTTTGCTTCGGCTACAGCCTCCTGGCCGTTGCGCGCCAGGAAAACCTGGTAGCCTTCTTTTTTTAAATTATATTCAATCAGCTCTAAAATATCCGGCTCATCGTCGACAATTAGGATCTTCTGTCTTGTAGAATTGCTCATGCAAAGTTGAATTTTTCTATAAAAGTATGACGATTAGTAGAACATAGGGTTAACTATATATTAACAAATTGTTAAGTACTACCGTATTTTAACAATTTGTTGAGACTTATTGAACGTTTTGCTTAAAAATTCTTCAAGATCGGTTCCGGTGATATTTTTTGCAATAATAATTCCCTTCGGGTCAATGATAAAATTTGAGGGGATCGCTTCGATATGGTAAAGCTGTTCGGTCGGGCCCTCAAAGTTTTTCAGGTCCGATCCGTGGGCCCATGTAAGCTTGTCGGCATCGATGGCCTGCTGCCATTTGCCTTTGTCCACATCGAGCGAAATGCCCAAGATATTCAGGCCTAAGGGTTTATAGATATGGTATTGCTTTACCACATTTGGGTTTTCGTTACGGCAGGGGCCGCACCACGACGCCCAAAAATCAAGCATTACATACCTGCCTTTATAGTCCGACAATTTTATGGGTTTCCCATCGATGCCCCCTATGGTAAAATCGGGGGCCTTGTGGCCTATCGAAAGCGGTTTGGCCGCGTCCATTTGTCTTACAAAGTGCTGCACGCCCGGATGATCTTTAAAAACATCCCGGATCGAGTCGGCATAGGCGATCAGCTGCGGTTCGTATTTGATAGGATCGAGCGACATGGCTGCGTAATAAGCGGCCAGCGAATTTTTATTGGTATGCACAAACTTCAGCACCTCGTTGCTATAATCGTTTACGTTCTTTTGAAATTGAGGCATGTATATCCTGATCAGCGAGTCGGATTGTTTGCCTGCAGCCTGTACCTTGTCCTGGTATTCCTGCGAAAGCTTGCTGTTTTTATCGCCATAAAAGTTGCCAATCCGGTTAAACTCTTTAATCTTATCCGATTCGTCCGACCCGGTTACCTGGTAAGCATGGGTATTGTCGGTCAGGTTGGTTGCAAAATCGATAGCATCCCCATTTTTCGCGATCACATCAAATATGCTTCCGCCGACGCGGAGCTTATATAAATTTGCATACGGTGCACTGTGCTTAAACTGGAATTTATCCTGGTCGCTCAGGTTGGTGGAATCCACCACCGAAATCTGGGTGCTGTCAGCCTCCATCAAATATATTTTTTTGAGGCTGCCCGGATTTTTTACGGTGCCCGATATGGTAAAGGCGTTTTTGTCTTTGCAGGAAAAAATAGCTAAAGACAATAAGATAATGCTGTACAGGGTTAAGTGCTTCTTCATTGAGATATGATTGAGATATGATTGAGATATGAGATTTGAGACGTGAGATTTGAGATCGAAAATTAAAGAATTTGAGAATTACTTACATACCGGCAGCTTCTCGTATCTCTTATCTCAAATCTCATATCTAACATCTCACATCTGATTATTTAATTCTTTAATTAACATTTGATTGGTTTTTTGCGGATCGATCCTACCCTTTGAGCTTTTCATGATCTCGCCCATAAACAAACCTAAAACTCCCTTTTTGCCATTTTGGTATTCCTTTACCTTTTCGGGATATTTTGCAATCGCGTCGTGTATAAACCGGTCAACGTCGTTTGTTGCATGATCGATCACCAGCCCCATTTCCGCGGCTAATTTTTCCGGGTTATTGCCGCCGGCTTTTAACAGCGCGGGGAACAGCTTTTGGGCGGCCACCGAGTTGTTCACCTTGCCCGAATCGATCAATGCGATCAGTGCAGCCACGGTGGCCGGGGCTATATTCATATCGCTGATTGATCCGCCTGTTTCATTCAGGTATGATTTAACCGGACCCATCAGCCAGTTGGCCGCCGCCTTATAATTTGCAGTGTTTTTAATTAATTCTTCAAAATAAAAGGCCAGGTCTTTGTCGGCGGTAATTACGCCGGCGTCATAATTTGACAGTCCAAGCTCACCGGTGTATTTATCATACAATTCATTGGGCAAAGATGGCAATTCCCGCCGGATGGCGTCTATATATTCCTTTGTCAGCACGACGGGTAAAAGGTCGGGTTCAGGAAAATAACGGTAGTCGTTCGCCATTTCTTTCGATCTCAGCACCGATGTTTCACCGGTAACAGCATCAAAGTTTAACGTGTTTTGTTCAATATACCCGCCATTTTCAATAACGGTTGCCTGCCGCTCAAATTCGTGGTCAATAGCGCGCTGCACGTTCCGTATCGAGTTCAGGTTTTTTACCTCGCACCGGTTGCCGTAATTTTTTTCGCCCCTGCGCCTTACCGATATATTGGCGTCGCAGCGTATGCTGCCCTCTTCCATATTCCCATCGCAAATATCCAGGTAACGCACCAGCTTCCGCAGCTCGGTTAAAAACTGGACTGCCTCTTCACCGCTTCTCATATCAGGTTCCGATACGATCTCGATCAGGGGCACCCCCGCCCTGTTCAGGTCGATCAGTGAATCTTCATGGTGTTGGTCGTGCATGCTTTTACCGGCGTCTTCTTCCATATGGATGTGATGGATAGCGATGTTTTTTGTGTTTCCATCGGCAAGCCTTACCAAAACACTTCCTCCCAAACATATGGGGTGCTGGTCCTGGGTTATCTGGTAACCTTTGGGTAAGTCGGCATAAAAATAATTTTTGCGGGCAAACGCGTTGTTCAAATTAATGGTGCAATGGCAGGCTAAACCCATTTTAACGGCGTAAGCAACCATTTGGCTGTTGATGCGTGGCAATGTTCCGGGGTGACCCAGCGATACGGGGCTTATGTTGCGGTTTGGCCCGGCGCCAAAACCTGCCGGATCAGATGAAAACGATTTACTTAACGTCGATAACTGAACATGCACCTCTAATCCTACCACTACTTCGTATTTGTCCTGTATCTCGCCGGTAAACATTGTCATAAAAAATATCGGCTCTTAAGCCGGCCGCTGTTAAAGGCCAAATATAAAGTTATTATATGAATGCGGAATGGGGCCGTTAATGAATAAAACCAGCGTTGTGAGAGAAGGGTAGCCCCTGACGGGGCAAAACTCATTTGATGATGATCTTTTACAAACAGATAGCCCCTAACGGGGCAGATCGGTTTGCAGGCCATTTTTAAAAATTGCCCTGTACCGAATATTCAGTAAGAACAAAAACCAATCGCGCAAAAAGCAATTCCTGATCGGTTAATTTGATGATGATCTTACAAACAGGTTGCCCCTAACGGGACAGACGGGTTTGCGGCTATTTTCTCTAATCATATCTTTCAAACATCAATACTTTGTCGAATGTATGGGTTAGTTCCCGGCAACCAGCCAGTTGTAAAACCCGGGGAAATCACCGTTCCATTGCTTTTCATTGTGGCCCGCGCCTTTGATGATCACAACAGGCGGCTTTTGCTTCGTGTTTTTTGACCGGATAATTGCCGCCATCTTTTGCATCTCGGCCACCATCGACTTGCTTTCGGCATCGCCACAAACAAAATAAAACGCAGAGCCGGCCGGCAGCCTGGTTTTTTGAGCAAGATCATAAATTTCGGGGGCTATCCAGAAAGCGGGCGAAAATATGCCAGCGTTGCCAAACACATTGGGATATTTAAGCGCCGCATACATCGAAATTAGGCCGCCCAGCGAGCTGCCCACAATGGTGGTATGATGCGCATCGGGTTTTGTGCGGAAATGACTGTCGATATACGGTTTTAACGTTTTCACCAAAAAATCAACGTACTCCTTACCCTGGCCGCTGCCATATTTCGAGTCGTAGGGGTCATACTCGGCCAGCCTGTAGCTGCCGCCATGATCGATACCCACAACAATACATTCCTTTTGCGCCGGCAACCTGTCCAGTATATCGTCAACGCCCCATTTACCAAACGCCGCGGTATAGTCGTCAAATAAGTTTTGCCCGTCGTGCATATAAATTACCGGGTATTTGTTTTTTGACGATTGATAGTCGGCGGGCAGGTAAATCCATATACGGCGCTGCCGGCCAAGCTGGGGTATTTCAAAATTCTCGTTGATTATGTGCACGTGGTTGCTGGCGGTATGCTTTTTTCCGGCAGCGGGGTAATTATCCTGCCACCCGGCTATGGTTAGGTTTACAGTGGTATCGCCCTTAACGGAAAGGATGCGGTTTTCGATGGGTTTACCCGCGGCGCTGCACTCCACGCCTTCCCAGGCGCCCCTGGTTATTTTAAAGCCATAGATACCTTTCGGCAAATTTTTCGAAAGCCGGTACGAGCCGGCCGGGCCTGACTGAAACTGCCAGGCTTTATCACCGGGGTTCCAGTTGTTAAAACTACCGGCTAAAAAAAGGTGTGAAACAGGTGTTTTTGACGGCGGTATTTTACCTGTTAAAAAGACAATTTTTGGCTGCCCAAGCAACAAAAAATTTTGGCCAAAAAGCAAAAACGCGCAGAAAATTATTTTTTTTCTCATTATAAAATGTACAATTAACAGTTATTTTACCGGGAACGTTCCCGGTAATTGGTTATCTATCAGTAAAATTATGAATAGTGTAATTTTTACACCATTTTTTGTCAAAAACTTCATTCAATGCAAAATAAGGCATATTATTTAGAAAATTAAATAAAAGAAAAGTGTCTATTTTTGGTTTCCCTAAGGTTAAATTCGGATAGATAAAACTCATGAAAATTATCCGTTACATAAAATTTGCATTTATTAAACCTTAGTGTAAATTAGTCACAGTTGTTTTGGCAAAAATAACAAACCAATTGTTTTGGCCATCAAAAGCCTTGTATTAAATTTTACAAACTAAAAGTTTTATGAGAAAAAATTACTCAAAAAAGTATGTACTCCTTTTGGCATTTTCACTGATGTC
>Ga0134126_10005817_pt1 | contig 15431 bp, 13 predicted proteins | sample KB31752_FD_96881 | JGI IMG/M metagenome (GOLD analysis project Ga0134126, IMG submission 96881) | Terrestrial soil microbial communities with excess Nitrogen fertilizer from Kellogg Biological Station, Michigan, USA - KB3-175-2 | ecosystem: Environmental > Terrestrial > Soil > Unclassified ...
CACGATCTCACTCGGGGCTAGCGAAGCAACGGCGGGAAAAGCAACCGTGATGTGCCTCTGCGGTACAGGGGGGCAGGTCGCCCAATTTCGGGGGTTCGTGACTGCCCAGTGGGTACGACGAAGCCCTCTGCCCTAGTCACCTTGCGCCTGAAGTTACTGGGGTCAAGGCCGACGCCCCACACCACCTCGTAGACGCGGCGCAAGTCGGTAATCGTGAACGGTTCTGGGCAGAACGCCGCCGCCACGGTCGTGTACTCAAGCTGAGACCGGGCTCGCTCCACGGCGTCACTCACGATCATGGCGTGGTCAAACGCCAGCTCGCCCTCGCGGGCCAGTACGTCTGTGACAGGTAGCCAGTGCGCCTCAGCCGCATCGGTGCCGGCGCGTGGAACTGGCAAGTCTGGGCCGAGGGCAAGGTAAGCCACAGTGACGACTCGTCCGCGCGGGTCGCGATTGGGATCGCCATAGGCCCTCAGCTGTTCTAGGTGTAGCTTTCGGCCGTCAATGCCAGTCTCCTCGCTGAGTTCACGAAGCGCGGCGGCGTCCAGACTCTCCCGTTGCCCGACATGCCCGCCAGGCAAAGCGAGCATGCCACGAAAAGGAGCGTTGCCCCGCCTGATCAATAGGACCTGCAACTCCCCCCCGTGGACTGTAAAGATCGCAAGGTCCACCGTCACAGCTGCGGAGTGCCTCGAGACCCAAGAACGCTTGTCGGCCATCCAGTCACCTACTAAAGGTCGTCTTGACTTTAAGTCCCCTCCTACTTTAGGTTGAACCTACCTAAAGTAGGTCGCCGTAGGGCGCTCTGGGCCAATGTGAGGCTGACATGGCCATTTCATCCGCCCCTCTAGGTACTCAGTCCTTCGATCCAGACACGATCAGCGCCTCTAGCCGGGGCCTGAGTGCTGGGATTTACCGGGATCGCGATTTTCGTGATCACGTGCTTCGCGACATCTACAGTGCGCGCGACCGCCGGATCGCGCCTTCCCATGGATTCGACCTCATTCCTGTGCTCCGGCACGCTTGGCGGGCGTGGTGGTTGGAGACCGGACAATACCTCCTGACGGTGGTGGTGCTCGGCATTTGGCTAGCGACACGGCCGCTCGACACATTGATGGCGCTCGACCTGCTCGTACTCGGGCCCCTACTCCAAAGTCGGCTGCGTTGGTTCGCTGAGTCCGCTGGCTACGGCAGTCACCGGGACCCCGCCTCCGGTCGATCAGAGCAGATTCGTGACAAGAATCTGCATCTACGCGGTGTGGTGCTGAAGCGGAGCCTCGCGTGGGCCCTGGGCGCTCTTGTCGCGCTTGTTCTCATTTCTATAGTCAGCCAGGGCACCCGGGCGACCGCGTCCGCGTGGGCTGCGCAAACTGGGCTCGTCATAGCCGCGATCTTCACCACGCTCATCGCGATCCCGGTGGCGGCCTCTGTCATGCGTGCTTGGTCCGCGACTCGGCTATGGTCGGCCACCGTGTGCGAGCGCCAAAGGCTGGGGAAGCGCATGCGAAACATCGATCACCAGCAGCACCATCCGTTCACAGTACATTCTGGTTTCAAGCCTTTTCTCGGCAGCGGAAAGAACATGCGCAGTTGGTCGTTCGCGCAACGGCTTGTGCATGCCTCAGTCGCCGGCGGGCAAGGGGCCGAGTTCCAGATCCCGCCGTTCACCGCGTGCACGTTGGTCGACCGGCTCAGGGAAAGGATAGGTGAGTTGCGTTATGAGAAAAATCCGGAAACTCGTCTTTCTGGGCTGGACGTGGCTGACTACGTTTTCGTTGAGGGGACTCGTGTCGGCGACATGGGTGCCGTCTTGGCCGCCGAGCCAAATAGCAGCGCCGTAACGCGCGCCATAGCGGAGGCGATTACAAATTCTGGCGATGCGGCGCGGCATTATCTTTGTGCCCGGGTGGTGTCGTGGGGCGGCGAGGTCGTCACGAGCGTCTTTGTGCACGCTTCGCTCCAAGGTCGCACCTTGTACCTGGAGTTCGCGACTTACGCACTGCTCCCGATCCGGTCCGAGTATGCGGTGGGCAAGGCCGGTGGCACCCATGGGCGGAAGCTCGGGAGCGAAGTCTTCGCGGCAATCGTGGGCCTGCCAGCTTTCCTCCTGGAGACCGGGCGACTGGCCCGCGCGCCGTTTACATTGTGGGCTGCGGTGCGCGCCAGGCATGACCGGACACCAGAGGCAGGGCGGCGTAGCGATATCGGCGCCGAATTCAGCATCCGGGAGACCGCCATGATCGAGGCGCCGTCGAAATCCGAAGATGAGTCAGAAAGCAGCTACTTCCAGTTTCAGGATATCGCGCAGCATTCGAAAATAATCGAGCGCAGGCTAATTGCGGCAATCGAAGACTACCTTGAAGAGGTGGGTGTAGATAGTTCGGAGTTTGTACGGCGAACCACGGCCATTCTCAACAATGGAATCATGAACACGGGTAGCGGGACAATCAGCGTCGACAGCAGTGCAGTGGGTGCAAATTCGACAGTTCTGATACAGGCGGAGAATGGCTAGCTAGGAGTGACGGTAATGGCTAACAGCGGCATACAGAACACCGGCTCGGGGACAATCAACGTCAGTGGGAGCGCCATAGGCGAGAGCGCTACAGTTTATTCGGGAGGATGGCACCGTAGCGAGGAAAATAAGGTAGCCGACGCAGCAGACCGACGGGCAGATGTGGGTGTTATCACGGTCCTGACTGAGGAGACGCTCGCCCTGACCACTGCGTTGGGCCGAGTAGGGAGCGCCCGGATCCGGGTCCACGATGACAGGTCGCGCTGCAACGAGGCGGAAATCGAGCTCGGAGGACGGCGGGTGCTAGTGGCTGCGACCCAAACCGCGAGCCCGGGGCAGCGTGCGGCCGTCAACGCCTTTCAGCGGCTTCAGAGGTATCACGCCCCGACGGTGATCGCACTGGTCGGCATCGCAGGCGCCGCACACCCATCGCTGGCTCTTGGCGACGTCGTCGTGGTGCAAGAAGTCCTTTATTACGACCTTCGAAAGGAGACGGCGGATCGGACGCTGCGGCGCGGTCAGACTAGGCCTGTCCCGATAGGGATCGGGCATGGGATAAACCACTTCTTCAGCAGCAACGGCGAACCGTACCAAGCCAGCTTTCACGACCCGGACGGCGTGATACGCCAATGCAGCGTGCTGCGTGGGCCGGTGGCCTCGGGCGAGGCGGTGGTGGCAGACGCGCAATCGGACATTCGGCGGTACATCAGGGACTTCAACGACAAGACGCTCGCCCTAGAGACCGAAGCTGGGGGAGTTGCTGAGGCTTTCCATGAGATGGCAGCTAACTCCAATACCCAGGGATGGATCGCTATTCGGGGTATCTCAGATCATGCAAATTCGGACAAAGACGACAGTCATCACGACATCGCCTCATGGCATGCGGCCAGTATCCTGCTCAAAATGCTCCCCTACCTTGTCCCATAGGGTCCGAAGGCGCCCAAGCCTGCAGACACCAAGCCAGTGCTGGGGATGCTAAGTAGCGTTGTCCTGACGGGCCGGACAGGAGACGGATAACCTCGTCGGCGAATCCGGGGACTCCCGCCCTGCCGAGAATGGCGGCTAGCTCCTGGCGAGTCAGCGGGGGACGCCTGGTGTCGGCGGCCTGCTCGCTGAAGACCTCCACGATTGCGGCGGGGCTGAGGTCGAGATGATCCAGGAGGAAGTCGTCCGGGTGAACGGCCTCCAGCCCTAGCGGGCGGAGTACCGCCGCGGGGAAGTCGGCGACGTTCGCGGTGACGATCGCGTGCGCGTCGCCGTGTATCGCCGCTGCGACGACATGCCGATCATCCGGGTCGGGCAAGGAGATGCCAGCCTCGCGTCCTTCCCAGCCAGTGACCAGCGCGTCGCTGAAGGCCTGCCGCATGACCGCGAAGCGTTTAGCGGCGTCAACGCCTGGCCGAATCTCCGCAATGGCGTCCTGCGCTTCGACGAGGATGCGGTCTGACCACAGCGGACGGTACAGGCCCTTCTCGGCGACCCTGAGCAAAGTATCGGCGAGAGAGACGGGGACCAGCACGCATGCATCAAGCAGCGCCCTGTATGGAGCCATGTCAGGTGGTGTCCTCCTGGCGGGCGATCCGCTTGCGGGCCCGCCTCAGGGCCTCCGCGTAGTCCTCCGCCGTGTCACCGTACAGGCCCGCCTCGCTGGCATCCTGGGTCATCTGCTCCAGGGCCGCCCCGCGTTCCTGACGTCGCCGCTCCCGGTAGGCGAGCAGGTCGGTGAACAGGACGCGGCGGTGTCGGCCCGGCTGGTCGAAGGGAATCTTCCCCTCTTCCAGGAGTTTGACCAGGGTAGGTCGGCTCACGCCGAGGAAATCTGCGGCTTCTTGGGTGGTGAGCCGCTGTGTGTGCGGCACGAGGGTGATCGCCTTTCCCTCGCGCATCGCCTCCACTACTTCGACCAGGAGTCGGTAAACCTCCTCCGGCAGTGGGACCTGCTCTCCGTCCAGCCCGAGCAGCAGACCGGGTTCGGTGTGCTGCTCAAGGAATCGGCCGAGGTCAAGCAGGGCGTTCAGGTCGCGGGGCGGGAACGCCACCCCCGACAGGCTTGTCGAAGTCATCACGTCCTCCTCACCCCCATTCTAGTTCAATTCGAAAGAAACGAAAATCGTGAAGGCGTCTGCTTGGAGCTCTTCAGAGGCTGTTGGTGGATCACAGTCGACTATAGCCGATTAGCGACGTACGCTGACGCGAGGTCATCCGAGAGGCTTGAGAATGCCTTACCTGAGGACCTCACACTGCGGGAAGGCGGTGGAACATGGCTACTGGCATCAGGCCCGGGGACAAGGCACCGGATTTCACCCTCACCTCGCAGACGGGCGAGCGGGTCCGGCTGTATGACCGGCTCGCGAGCAAGGTCGTGGTCCTGTACTTCTACCCGAAGGACGAAGCGAGCGGCTGCATGGACGAAGCCTGCGCGTTCCGGGACCGCCACGTGGAGTTCGTCGACGCCGACGCGGAGGTGATCGGGGTGAGCGCGGACTCCGCTGGCAAGCATGCGTCCTTCGCCAGTTATCACAACCTGCCGTTCACTCTCCTATGTGATGAGGGGAGCGCCGTTCGCAAGAGCTTCGGCGGGCCGGCGATCCTCGGCCTGGCCCCTGGCCGGGTCACCTACGTGATCGATCGCACGGGCACCGTGCGCCACAGCTTCAACTCGATGACCAACATCAGCCAGCACGTCAGCGCCGCGCTGAAAATGGTCAAGCGGCTCCACGCGGACCCGCCCGCCTGACACCGGGCCGTCCAGGGTCAGGGGAGAACCGACCTTCATCCAGAACGGCCGCTCGTTTCACCCCAAGGCCACCGCAGCCAGTTCAGTGGCCGCCGAGCATTGACAGGTCTAGATCGCGGGCGAATCATCGCGTGTGCGGTGGCCGGGAACTCGTCGGCCGCGCGTGCGAAGGAGGACGCATGAAGACTCGCGCTGCGGTGCTGTGGGACCGGAACAAAGAGTGGTCGGTCGAGGAGATCGAGCTCGACCCGCCGAAGTCGGGGGAGGTGCTGGTTTCCCTGGCGGGCAGCGGCCTGTGCCACTCGGACGAGCACGTCGTCACCGGCGACCTGCCAGCCGCGGTGCCGGTCGTCGGCGGGCACGAGGGCGCGGGGATCGTCCAGGAGGTCGGCCCCGGCGTCACCGGCCTCGCCCCTGGCGACCGGGTGATCTTCAGCTTCATCCCTTCCTGCGGCCAGTGCCGTCCCTGCGCCACCGGCATGGGCAGCCTCTGCGAGATCGGCCGGTACACGCAGGGCGGGCGGCAGATCACCGACCAGACGTCCCGGCACCACGCGCGCGGCCAGGACCTGGGGCTGATGTGCTTCCTCGGCACGTTCGCGGAGCACACCGTCGTCAACCAGGCCAGCTGCGTGAAGGTCGAGGACGACCTGGCGCTTGACGTCGCCTGCCTGCTCGGCTGCGGCGTGATCACCGGCTGGGGCTCCGTCGTCTACACGGGCGAGGCCCGGGCCGGGGACGTGGTCGTGGTGGTCGGCGTGGGCGGGATCGGCATCAACGCGGTGCAGGGCGCGGTCGCGGCCGGCGCGGAGTACATCGTGGCGGTCGACCCGGTGGCGTTCAAGCGGGAGAAGGCCCTGGAGTTCGGCGCCACCCACGCCGTCGCCACCAGCGAAGAGGCCACGGCGCTCATCGCCGACCTGACCAGGGGCCGGATGGCGAACGTGTGCGTGAACACGATGGGCGTCGGCGACGGTGCCCAGATCGGCGCGAGCCTGCACATGGTCGGCAAGCGGGGCCGCGTCGTGGTCACGAACATCCACCCTGCGGCCGAGACGCAGGTGACGATGAGCGCCCTGGAGCTCACCACCTACGAGAAGCAGGTGCGCGGTTCGCTGTTCGGCTCGTCCAACCCGCGCGCCGACATCCCCCGCATGCTGGAACTGCACCGCAGCGGCAAGCTCAAGCTGGAAGAGCTCCGCACCCGCACCTACTCCCTGGACGAGGTCAACCTCGGCTACGACGACATGCGCAACGGCCGCAACCTGCGCGGCGTGATCTCGTTCTAATCCGCCCGGCGGTCAGCGTCTGATAACAGCAACAAGCGCCGCAGAAATATCCACCACCCGCTAGCCGCAAGGCCGGTAAATTAGCCGGCCTTGCGGCTAGTTCCGCAAGAACGCATAAATGCCGCCATGTCGGGTGCGCTCCCTGCTAGCCTTCCGGGCGGCAGGGCCGTAGCGCAGAGGTCGTCGCGCCGCAGCAGCGAGCTGGAGGACGCCGGTTCGAATCCGGCCGGCCCTGTCACCGATCCGCTAAGGAGCGACCAGTCCGGTGGAATGGTCCGGCAAGATGACGATGTCCCGGCGCGAGGAACTCGTCAGCTGGGAGCAGGTACGGCGCTACGCGGTGCCCCGGTGGATGATCGCCCGGACGGCCGAGCGGCGGCTCGCCGGGGACTGGCGCGGCGCGTGCGCGGCCGCGAACGTGGACGTGGCGTTCGACCTAGGCGAGGTCGCGTCCGCCTACGGCGCCCCGGTGGCGGCCGCCCTAGAAGAAGACCTGGCGCACTTCGCGCCGGACCTGGTCCGCTGGCACCTGCCGCGCTGGCTGCGCGGGTACGCGATCCTCCTGCCGCAGCGCAGTGTGCTCCTCGCCCGGTACGCGGGCGCGGACGGCCCGGCGCTCAGCATTGACACGTCCCAGAGCGACAACAAGGGCGAGCCGAGGTCCGAGCCGCAGCGGCTCACCCTGCGATTCGGGCTGTTCGCCCAGCATGGCCCCTTCGACACGACGCGGGCAGGGGCGCGCAGCGTCTACCGGGGCCGGGTGGACAACTGGACGACCTCGCGGCACCTGTGGGATGCCCGGCGCGCCGGCGAACTGCGCGCCAGGTGCGGGGGCGCGGACCGGGCCCCGTTCTGTGCTCCCGACGGCACGCCGCTCACCGCCGGCGAGCTCCCTGCGGCTGACCCGGGACCGGGCGACCCGGCGGGGCGCGCCGAGTGGGCGGTCCTGCTGCAGGAGCGCGGCGCGGCCGAGGAGGCCGCCGCGGTGGCGGGCATCGAAGTGGACGCCGCATCGGAAGCGGACACCGCGAGCGGTCCGGTTACCCTCGCCGCCTACCTGCAGCGCCGTCCCCTGGCGCTGACCCGGCTCGCGGCCGAGGTCCAGCTGCTGGCCGAGACCGGACAAGGCGGCCAGTTCTACTGGCACGTGCGGTCCGGGGGCAGCATCGCCGTCGCCGAGCCCGGCCCGGCCGGGCTGCGGCTGCGCCTCGCGATGTCCGACCAGATCCCGGAAGGCTTCCCTGGCGCCGCCCTGCTGCCCGACGTCTGCTGGCGGCCCCTGCCCGACCTGGACCTGGTCTTTTCCGGCCGGGTCACCGCAGCTCAGCTGCACCCGCTGGTCAGCGCCAGCCTCTTCCCCGCCCGCGAGCCGGGCGCGGACGACGGACCGCCCGACGGCCTGCTGCCCGCCCCGGTCCGGCTCCGCTGCCGGGGCGAATGGCACGAGGTCAGCTCCGCCGGGGGCCGGCTGCAGATCCAGCACACCCCGGTCGAGGAACAGCGCGAGCGCTCCCTCGTCGCCCTCGGCGGGACCACCGCCGGCTGCTTCGCCGTGCAGCGGGCCTGGACGTCGGGCGTGGGATGGCTTCCCCGTGGCCTCCGTGACCAGCGGCGGGAACTATTCAACCGGGTGCTGCACGGCGACACCCCCGGGGTGCTCCGCCTGCTGGACGCCGGCCTCGACCCGCGCGTCCGTGACGTTCGCCGCTTCACCCTGCTGCACGTCCTGCACTACCTGGACTGGCAGGTGCTCCTGCCCCGGCTGCTCGCCGAAGGCCTCGACCTGGAGGCCCTCGACTACCAGAAGCGGACCCCGCTGCACATGGCGCGGCAGAAGGGGCCGGCCGAGCTGGTCAGTGCCCTCGCCGCCGCCGGCGCCTGCACGGACGACTGGAACTGGGACGACGACGACTGACCCAGCGGGACGATCTGATCCGGCGGCCTGGCCAGGCCGGAACCCACCGCCCAGCCAGAATGCGGCGGCCTTAGCGGCCGGGCGAGGTGAAGCGGTCCTCGTTCGCTTGCGAAACCGGGGCTCGCGTCGTGCGCAGGTTGCCAGCCGCGGCGAAGGCGGCGAGGAACAGGAACGCGAGCAGCCACAGGGCGTTGAGCAGGCCTGCCGACTCGGCGAGCCCGCCGACGATGGGCGGCCCGGCCAGGCCGGCGAAGTAACCGATCGAGGCGACGACGCTGAGCTGCGCGGCCGGGTTGGGGCCGGTCTCGGCGGCGGCGGACATGCCGAGGGGGAAGCCCATGGAGACGCCGACCCCCCACAGGATCACGCCGAGGAGGACGAGCCAGTAGCTGCCGCCCAGGATGAACAGGACGACCCCGACGAGGCCGGCGGCGGTGGTGAGCCTGGTGGTACGGACGCGGCCGAGCCGGTCAACGACCGGGCCGGCGAAGATCCTGGTGGCGCCCTCGCTGATGGCGAACGCGGTGAAGAACAGCGCGGCGACGGCGGCGGTCTGGCCGTGGTTGTTCTTGACCGCCAGGGTGAGCCAGCTGTTCGCCGAGCCTTCGCCGAGCTCGCAGCCGAGCATGACAAGGCCGATGAGCAGCAGCCGCACGTTCACCCAGCCGCGCAGCCACTGGCGGAACGCCGCGGCACGGTCCCGCCGCGGCGCGTCCGCCGCGACGTCGGGCGGCTCGTGGTCCCCGGCCGGGACACCGGACGCCGTTACGAGGCCGGCTGCCGCGAGGATCACGGCCTCGCCGATCAGCTGTGCCGCCGGGGTGACGCCGAGGGCCGCGCACGCCGCGCCGATCCCCGACCCGACGGCCGCACCGATCGACCAGGCCGCGTGCATTCCCGGCATGAGGGAGCGCCCCGCGAACCGCTCAACGGCCGAACCCTCCACGTTGATCAGCACGTCGAGGAGGCCGATCCCCGTCCCCATGACCACCAGGCCGGCCGCGAGCAGCGGGACCCAGCCGAGGATGAGCGCGAGGCCCATCACGGCCATCGAGGCGGTGACGATCAAGGCCGCGCCCGCGATGCCCCGGCGGCCGCCCAGCCAGTGCCGGACGGGGGTCGAGGAAAGCAGGCCGCCGATGGCCCCGACGGTCATTCCTGCCAGCAGCAGCCCGATGGTGCCCGTGCTGATGCCGAGGTCCGCCTTAACCGCCGGCAGCCGGGGGCCCAGAGCGGAGCCGGCGATCCCGCCGATACCGAAGGCGCCGGTGACCGCCCACCGCCAGCGGGCCAGCTCCGATGATGACGGCACGGTCGTTCGCCTCCTCCAGGAAAAACTTTCCAGTGGAAAGTATCATGCGCGGCCGGGTGACGGAACGCCTCTGCTCCGCAGGTGGCGGGTCACCCGAGGTCGCGGGAAAGCAGCCGTTCGAGGCTGGACAACGAGCGGCCCACGTCAACCTCTTCCGGGTCGAGGAGCCACTGGATCTGCAGGCCGTCAGAGGCGGCGATCACCAGCGCGGCCGCGTCGCGCGGGTCGATCCCGCCGACGACGCGCCCGGCTCGCTGGGCCGACTCGATGCGGGCGGCGAGTTCCGCCCGGAGCGACCGGAAACGGTCCCGGACGAACTCCCGGCTGACCGCGTGCTGCTCCTGCAGGGCGTCGGTGGTGAGCGTCGCGTAGAGCTCGACGAGGCCGGGGATCGCGCGGTTCCGCTCGGCGGACTCAACGATCGGGCCGAGCGCTGACTCGTCCGCCGGCGGCAGGTCACCGTCAGCGCGGGCCTCGTGCGCGCGGTACGCCTCGACGAGGAGCTCGTCCCTGGAGGAGAAGTAGTGGCGCAGCGCGGTGTGCGACACCCCGATCGCCTCGCCGACCGTCCGCAGGGACGCGCGGTCCACGCCGCGCTGCGCGAGCACGGCGATCACGCTGTCCAGGATCTGCTGCCTGCGCCGCACGCCTTTCGGATATGAGCGTCGCGGCGCCTGTCTGTCCTCGGTCACCCCGCCATCGTAGGAGTGGCCAGGACTTTAGCAATCCCGTGTCCCGCAACCTCCTGGCGAACTGGTCCGCACGTTTAATATTTCCCCATGGTCGGCAATGTCAGCGCGGAGAGCGTCGAGCCCGTGGCGCACCCCGGCCTCCGGGAGGGCAAGCGCCAGCGGCTCATCCGGATGACGAAGGAGCAGGTCGTCGGCCGTACCGGGCCGGTGCGCCAGGTCCGGCACCGTGAGGAGGTAGTCTCGCCGCTCGCGCTTGAGCTTGGCTGCCGGCTGCTGCTGCAGCGGACCCAGCGTGCGATCAGCGTCGCCCTCAGGTCCGCGGTCTGGGCGCAGGACCTGCGTGGCACCGTCGGGGAAGCTGTCCTGCGGCAGCACGAATGGGAGATCGCCGTCTCGCTGCGCGAGATCACCGAGCTGCTGCTCGACATGGTGTCCAGCGCCGGCGGCGGCGCGGCGGGGCCGATGACGGCCAACGTCCTGGTGGCCCAGAACCGCGCGATATCACTCGCCAGGGACGCGACCACCGCCCGGGTGCTCGCGCTCGAACTGCTCGCGGCGCACCTGGCCGCCGCCGACGCCGCCCGGCGCGACTGGGAGGCCGCTCACCGGGCGGCGGCGAAGAACGACAAGTACCTCGACCTCGTCGCGCGAACCGCGGCGGACCAGCACGCCACCACGGAGATCACGGGCATCGCCGAGCACGCCGCCGAGGCGTCGCAGGCGCTGCGCGAGACCCTGCAGCAGGCCACCCTGGCGGCGGAGGCGCTGGCCCTGCCATTACCGTGACACGCTCAGCGAGCACCCGCCGCGGTGGCCCTCGGTGGTGACCGCGCCGCACTCCTCGCACACCAGGGGCGCATAGCAGACGGGCTCACCGCCCTGCTCAGACTCCGCCGCCGGCGTCATCATCCGCAGCCCGGCCGACCCGTCGCGGCACAGCACGCGCGACAGGGCGTCGGTCATCGCGGGGCCGCCCGCGCCGCGCGCGTCTGCGGCCCGCCAGGCCACGAAACCGTCCGGCCGTACCAGCACGGCCCCGTCCGGGGTAATCCCGTACGCCTCGGGGAAGACGCCGTCCGGGTCGGCGACCTCCCGTCCCGGCCCGACCTGGTAGGCGTCAAGCTCCGCGCCCAGTTGGCCCGCCGCCGTGACCGCCGCGTCCCGCCAGGCGTCCCCTGAGGCGCCGGCGAGCAGGACGAAGCGGCGGCCGAACAGGTCAAGCGCGGAGATCCGGGCCCCGGAACGCTCCAGGAAGACATGCGGCGCGCGCGACCCTGGCCGTCCCTGAGACTCGCCCGGGTGCTGATGGGGCAGCGCCGCGTCCCCGGGCTCCGCGAGTACAGCGGGGGAGTTGTACCGGTAGCCGAGCTCCAGGTACAGGTCGTCAAGCACCTGCGCCACGCCTTCAGTCCCCAGGTACGGCGCGACCCGCCCGACGTACCTGGCGTAGGACTGGTCCACGGTGAACGCGCCCACCGGGCGGCGCTCCGCGTCGTAGGTCGCGAGCAGGTCAGGGCCCGCCGTCCCGTTCAGCACCGCGGCGAGCTTCCAGGCGAGGTTGTGCGCGTCGTGCACGCCGGTGTTGCCGCCGAAGCCGCCGTTCGGCGGGACTACGTGCACCGCGTCGCCGGCCAGGAACACCCGCCCGTCCGAGTACCTCATCGCGATGTCGGCGACCGCCTGCCAGGTCGCGATGTCCTCGATGACGACCGGCATCCCGGGGATGCCGATCGCCGCCCGCAGCAGTTCAAGCGCGCGGGACTCGGTGATCCCCGACGCGACGTCCGCCCAGCCCGCCGACGGGTACGCCGCCACGACCTCCGGCCGGAAGGTGTCGCCGACGAGGTTGACGACGAGGAACCCGCGGTTGCCGCTCCGGTCGAGCCGGAAGAACCCGCGCATCGCCGAGTTCGTCACGTAGTGCACGCCCTGGTTCCGCCCGGCCAGCAGCGGACCGAGGTCCCACTCGGACCGGAAGTAGATCGTGATGCTGTTCGACAGGATCCCGTGCCCCTGCATCGCGATGCCGAGCTGGTCCCTGACGGGGCTGCGGTTGCCGTCGGCGGCGACCACGTACCGGGCCCGCACCCGCGACCGCGACCCGGTCGCCACGTCGGTGAGCTCCGCCGTCACCCCGTCGGGGTCCTGCACGAGCGAAGTGCACTCCGTCCCGTACCGCAGCTTCGCCCCGAGCGACGCCGCGTGCTCCCTGATGATCGGCTCGAGCACGTCCTGGTTGACGAACAGCCGGATCGTCGGGCTGTACGCGCCCACGCCCTCGTTCAGGTCGGCGAAGTAGACCGCGATCTCCCGCCCGGCCAGGGACTCGACGTTGCTGATCCCGCCCCCGGGCGGATAGGAGGCCTCCGACGCCCGCCGGACGGTCTCTTCTAGCCCCACCGACCGCAGGATCTCGAGGGTGCGCAAGTTAAAGTGCCCGGCGCGCGGGTGAATCGCCGTGCCCGAGTGCCGCTCCACCACGAGCGACTCCACCCCGTGCCAGGCCAGGAGCATGGCGGTCGACAGGCCCACCAGGCTCCCGCCGACGATCAGGACGGGAACATCGACTTCTTCGTCGTTCACGGGGCGATCGTAGCCAGGCCACGACGTATTCGGCCAACGGAACTTATGAATGCAGAACATTGCTGATCTGAATGACCCCTGGTAAGCAAGGGACATGGACCTAGCCGGGGTAGACCTCAACCTCCTGGTGGCATTCGACGCCCTGCTTGAGGAGCGCAGCGTGACCCGCGCGGCGACCCGGCTCAGCCTGAGCCAGCCGGGGATGAGCAACGCCCTGGCCCGGCTGCGCAAGCTGTTTTGCGACCCGCTGCTGGTCCGCGACGGCACCGCGCTGGTCGCGACGCCGCGCGCCGAAGCGCTCCGCCAGCCCGTCCGCGATGCCCTGGCCATCATCCGCGACGCCCTCGACGAACGGACCGGGTTCGACCCGGCGCACGACCGTGCGACGTGGACCGTGAGCTGCTCGGACTACAGCCTGCTTATGCTCATCGGGCCGCTGGTCCGCCGCCTGGCCGCCGCCGCGCCTGGCGTCACCATCCGGGTGCTGCCCCGTGCGCCTGACCCGGTCCGGCTGCTGCGCGACGGCACGGCCGACCTCGTCATCGAGCCCGCCGAGATCATGCCCGACGCGCAGCTGGCCGGCGCGCGGCTGTTCGCCGACCGGTGGCTGTGCTGCGTCTGGGCGGGCAACACCGCCGTGGGGGAGCGGGTGACGCTGGAGGAGTACCTGCGGCTCGGTCACCTCGTCTACTCGATGGGCCGCGGCCAGCCGGCCGCCATCGTCGACCAGCACCTCGAGCGCTCCGGCGTGCCGCGCCGCATCGAGTTCACCGTCGAGAGCTTCCTCCTCGCCCCGTTCCTGCTGGAAGGCACCGACCTCGTCACCGTCGTCCCGGAACGGGCCGTGCCGCACCTACGGCGCACCGCCGACATCAGGCTGCTCGAAGCGCCGGTCGCCCTCCCGTCGATCACCGAGACGCTGTGGTGGCACCCCCGGCACTCCGCCAGCCCGGCGCACCAGTGGATCCGCGACCGGATCACCGAGATCGCCGCCGAGCTCGACCAGGTTCCGTGCGGCGGCAACCAGGAAAGGTGACAAGAAGCAGGAAAGGTGAAGAGAAGCCAGTAACCACGGTCTTGCGCCCGCCCGGTGAGACTGAGTACCGTTTTATGAGATCGAGTTTCATGGATGGTGATCCCGTGGACGATGCGGTTCGCAGCGAATCTGGCCTTCCGATCCAGGCCGTCTATGACAGCGGCGCCCTGGACGGGTTCGACCCGGCGGCGGAGCTCGGGGAGCCGGGCGAGTTCCCGTTCACCCGCGGCGTGTACCCGTCGATGTACACGGGCCGCCCGTGGACGATGCGGCAGTACGCCGGGTTCGGCACGGCGAAGGAGTCCAACGAGCGCTACCACGAGCTGGTCGCCAACGGCACGGGCGGGCTGAGCGTGGCGTTCGACCTGCCGACCCAGATGGGCTACGACTCCGACGAGCTCCAGGCCCGCGGCGAGGTCGGCAAGGTCGGCGTGGCGATCGATTCCGCCGACGACATGCGGGTGCTGTTCGACGGCCTGCCGCTGGACAAGATCTCCACGTCGATGACGATCAACGCCCCGGCCGCGACGCTGCTGCTGCTGTACCAGCTGACCGCGGAAGAGCAGGGCATCGACGGGGGCAAGCTCACCGGGACCATCCAGAACGACGTGCTCAAGGAGTACATCGCCCGCGGCACCTACATCTACCCGCCGCGCGAGTCGCTCCGGCTTGCCAGCGACATCTTCGGCTACTGCCAGCGGGAGATACCGCGCTGGAACACGATCTCCATCTCCGGGTACCACATGGCCGAGGCGGGCGCCACGCCAGCGCAGGAGGTCGCGTTCACCCTCGCCAACGCCCGCGAGTACGTGCGGGCCGCGATCGCCGCGGGGCTCGACGTGGACGACTTCGCGCCCCGGCTGTCGTTCTTCTTCGTCGCCCGCACCACCCTGCTTGAGGAGATCGCCAAGTTCCGCGCCGCGCGCCGCATCTGGGCGCACGTCATGCGGGACGAGTTCGGCGCGAAGAACCCCAAGTCGCAGATGCTCCGCTTCCACACGCAGACCGCCGGCGTGCAGCTGACCGCGCAGCAGCCCGAGGTCAACCTCGTCCGGGTCACCATCCAGGCTCTCGCCGCCGTCCTCGGCGGCACCCAGTCGCTGCACACCAACTCCTACGACGAGGCCATCGCCCTGCCGACCGAGAAAGCCGCGCGCCTCGCGCTGCGCACCCAGCAGGTGATCGCCAGCGAGAGCGACGTCACCAAGATCGTCGACCCGTTCGCCGGGTCCTACGCGATCGAGGCGCTGACCGGCGAGCTCGAGGAAGCCGCGCGCGACCTGATGCAGCAAGTCGAGGACCGGGGCGGCGCCGTCGCCGCGATCGAGCAGGGCTTCCAGAAGAACCAGATCGAG
>Ga0134126_10005818_pt1 | contig 15430 bp, 13 predicted proteins | sample KB31752_FD_96881 | JGI IMG/M metagenome (GOLD analysis project Ga0134126, IMG submission 96881) | Terrestrial soil microbial communities with excess Nitrogen fertilizer from Kellogg Biological Station, Michigan, USA - KB3-175-2 | ecosystem: Environmental > Terrestrial > Soil > Unclassified ...
GCGTCACGAACTGGCGCACCTGGTCACCCCGCACAGCCATGACGCCGGCGACAAGGTCGACACCGCGATGCAGGCCTCGCGCGAAGGCATGCGCACCCTGTGGCTGTCCCTGGCCATCCTGAGCGCCACCGCGCTGGTGCAGGTGGTCATCGTGGCGATCTCCGCCTCCGTGGCCCTGCTCGGCGACACCATCCACAACGCCGCCGACGCCCTGACCGCCCTGCCGCTCGCCGTCGCGTTCGTCCTCGGACGCCGCCCGCCCACCCGCCGCTACACCTACGGCTACGGCCGAGCCGAGGACCTGGCCGGAATCGCGATCGTGCTGCTGATCGCCGCCTCCTGCGCCCTTGCCGCCTACGAGGCGATCAACCGGCTGATCCACCCACGCGACGTCACCCACCTATGGGCCGTGGCCATCGCCGCCGTGGCCGGTTTCCTCGGCAACGAGATAGTGGCCCGCTACCGTATCACAACCGGCCGCCGCATCGGCTCCGCCGCCCTGGTCGCCGACGGCCTGCACGCGCGCACCGACGGCTTCACCTCCCTGGCCGTGCTGCTCGGCGCCGGTGGCGTCGCCCTCGGCTGGAAGGCCGCCGACCCGATCATCGGGCTGATCATCACCCTGGCGATTCTGACCGTGCTGCGCGACGCCGCCCGCGAGGTCTACCGCCGCCTCATGGACGCGGTCGACGAGACCCTGATCGACCAGGCAGAAACCGCATTACGCGAAGTAGACGGTGTGCGCGGCGTTGGCGCGGTACGCATGCGCTGGATTGGACACGCCCTGCGCGCCGAAGCCGACATCATCGTCGACCCCCGGCTCACCATCGTGCAGGCGCATGCTCTCGCGGTCCAGGCCGAACACGCCCTGATCCACGCCGTGCCCCGGCTGACCGCTGCCACGGTGCACACCGACCACACCACGACCCCCGATGCCCAGGACCCCCACGCCGCCCTCAGCCACCACGCCGACAGCCGCTAGAATCAGCACCCTCCGACCGGCACGTTGTGACGAGCGCGAGACCTACTCCAGCCATGCGCGCAGTGCCCACCACCAACGCACGGAGTGCTCCAGCGTGTCACCTGGCTCGGGCGGCTCGTCAAAGTCGGTGAGCGCGCCGAAGCGGCGCAGCCGGTGCTTGACCGTGTTCGGGTGCACATGCAGCGCCGCCGCCGTGGTCTCGACGCGCCGGCCGTGCTCCAGATAGGCGAGCGCGGTCTCGGCCAGGAGCCGATGGAACTGCTCAGCCGGATCGAGCCGGGAGAGGCGCTGCTCGGCGAGGAACCGCCCGATGCGCGGTTGGGCGTGTACGGCGGCCGGTACCGCCATGTCGGTGACTGAACGCAGACCTCGAAGACCCCTCGCGCGCGCCGCCGCCATCGCCGCCGCGGCCGCGCGATAGGCATCAGCAAGCTGCGCTATTCGCACGGCCGGTGTCGCGATGACGAGAAGGTCCCCAACGCGCTCAGGTGCCGGAAGCCGCGGCGTCGCCGAACAAAGCTGGCCATCAACGAACCCTGACACTCCCCCACCGGAGACCAGTACCGCCTCGGTGGGCGCGGCACGGTGCGGATCGGTGACATCCGCGATCAGGCAGTGGTAACGCAGGCCGGGTTCCAGCAGCGCCTCGGGTGGCGCGGCGGTCGGTTCGCCGAGCAGCAGTTCGCGCAGTGCCCGCGCGCGTGCCGAGTAGCCGCTGCGGCCTAGTTCCTCCTCCCGCGCCCGGTACGCGTCGATGAGGCGGTTGCGCAGTTCATGGCTGTACGCGTCGAGTTCGCCGAGTGCGTCGAACAGTTCCTCGGTCGCCTGCGCGGCGCGCGCCTCGTCGATAAGCCGGGAAAGGGCGTAGACGCGGCCAGCCTGGAAGCCGTCGAGCAGCGCGGCGAGCGGCACACCTTGGATCGCGCGATCGAAGGCCAGGCGGTCGGCGACTGCGGCGCTCGCCCCGAGTTCCCCTTCGCCGGTCCCGATCCCGATCCCATTACCGCCACTCGATACCGGGCCGTCCGCCGCCGCGGCCGCACTGTGCGCGGCCGGGCTGTGGGCGAAGGCGCTGGCTACCACATCCAGCAACGCGGCGACGTGCCGGCGCACCTGATGCTCCGGCAGGCGGCCGACCAGCGGCGACTGGCGCCGCACCGCGGCGACCGCGCCGTCCAGCGTCGCCGGATCGGCGCGCATCTTCTCGATGAGGGTCCGCACGACCGGCCTGCCCACTGGCTCACCCACGCGCCGTGCCTCCTTCACCTGCGGCGACCGCGCATGCGCGCGGCGCTCCGAGCGTTAGGAGAAGAACTCTGGCACAACGGGGCGAACTTGGCGTCACTCGGGAGCGAACGAACGCCGCGCTACGTCCGGGTCGGCGGACGGAGCGCGGCGTTCGCAGGGAGGGTTTTGAAACTGGTGCCGGACCCGGCGACAGTTCCAAAACACGACCGCGGCTGGGCCCGGTTGCCTAGGCGCGAGCTGCGCCAGGCTCTGGAGGCAGCTAAGTCCCGGCCCGGGTTCCGGTCAGCCAGCCGAGCTGGCGAGTCCCGCGATGGCCGTGTCGGTGACCTTGGCGAGCCGGCCGCGCTGCGGGAAGTTGCCGACCGGGATGTGGGCGACCTCCTGGCCGGTGGCGTAGCTGATCACGGAGACCGCGTTGCCCGCGCTCAGCGGAACGAAGCAGTAGTTGCCGTCCGCGCTGGTCGCGGCCCAGTAGGGGATGCTGCCGGTCGGGTAGTTCACCGTGGCTTGCGTGGTCAGGGTCGAGACGTCCACGATCTTCGCGTAGTCGTCGATGGTGCCGACGTCGCACAGCTTGGTTCCATCGCCGGACAGGGCGATGCCGTGGTGCGCGGAGTTCTGCGGATAGCTGTCAGGGCTCTTCGACGCCGCGTTAGCGCTGAACGGCTGGTTGACCGTGGTCAGCGTGGTGCTGGTGTTCAGGTCGTACTTGATGAAGCCGTTGAGGTAGGACAGGTCCGCGTACATCGTGGTGCCGTCGTCCGCGATCACGAAGGGACGCAGCCCGTACGGGAAGGTCCAGGTCTTGACGACCTTCAGGGTGCTGGCGTCGACCTTCTCCAGCTGCAGCGCGCCCTTGAGCCCGTTGAGCGCCTTGGGCAGCAGCGTGACGCCGATGCTCTCGTTGTAGATGTACTTGCCGTCCGCGGTGTAGTTGTTCTGGTGCGGATAGCTTCCGGTCGGGAAGGTGCCCACCAGCGCGCCGGTGGCCGCGTTGTAGACCTCCGCCTCTGTGGACGTGGTCGCGGAGACGACGACGCGAGTCCCGTCCGGCGAGAGGGCCATGTGGTCCGCGTGGATGCCATCGACTGCGGAGCGCCACAGCATCTGATGCGTCGCCAGGTCGAAGGCGGCCACGTCGTCGAGGTTGGCGCGCGAGACGTACAGCGTCGTGCCGTCCGGCGAGATGGTCATGTCGTCGACGTAACGCGTGCCTCCGACGGCCGGGTCGACGGTCGCCTCGTCGGCGTTCGCCAACTGGTAGTTGATCCACTGGATCGGGTTCATCGTGTTCAGCCGCTGCTGCAGGTCGGGCACGATGTTGAAGGAGCCAAGGCTCTGGAAGGTGTGCCCGTCGATGAAGCTGACGGTGCCGGACACGGCATTGCCGATCAGCAGCACGTCGCGCAGGGAGCCCGAGGAGTCGGGAAGGGCGGCCGAGTGCGCGGGCAGCGCGCCGCCGAGGCTCAGCAGCGAGCCGGCCGCGAGAGCGCACCACACCGGGCGGCGCGCCCGTCGGGTAGCGGAGGTGGGCATCATCGTCCCCTGATTGTTACTGATGGGTAAGAGTCTTTGAGCGCAGTTTGTTCCTCAGCTGGGGCGCAGCCAAGTCGCCAAACGCCAACGTTGCCGCGGCTCGTTGTCCGCCGCGGACAGCGTGTCGCGCGCGGCGGTGCCGTCGGGTCGCGCAGTGGGTAGACCATCGACGGGCACGTATTGGCAGGACGCCGCTTGGAGGACACCGCTCGGAGGACACCGCCAGGCCGCTCCCTATCCCGGCGGGCTTGACAGGCAAAAGCTAATTGCAATAGCTTTCAGGCTATCGAGCACAGCTTAAGGAGGCCGGGATGACCGCGCAGCGCTTGACCACCCGATTCCTGGAGATCGACGGCGGCCGAATCGCCTATGACGACACCGCGGACCTGACCGCAGCGAAGGCGACTGACGCAGATGGCAGCGCGGTGGACCTCGGCGGCGACCCGGCAGCTGCGGATCAGCCGGCAACGCGTCGTCCGGTCGTGATCTGCACGCCCGGCCTCGGCGACCACCGCGCCTCCTTCCGCCATCTGCGGCCGCTGCTGGCCGAGGCGGGCTACCGGGTGGTGACGATGGACCTGCGCGGCCAAGGCGAGTCCACCGTCGGGTGGAGCGATTACTCGACGCCGGCGATCGCCGCCGACATCGTCGCGCTGGCGCGGCATCTAGACGCCGGCCCAGTCGTTCTGCTCAGCAACTCCTACACCGGCGGGCCGTCCTTCGTGGCCGCGGCCGAGGCGCCGGAGCTGTTCGCGGCGCTCGTGCTGACCTCACCCTTCGCCCGGCTCCAGCCGCCGATGTCCGCTCCGGTTCGGGTCGCGATGGTCGCGATGGGCCGGGTCCCCGCGGCCTGGATCGGTTACTGGTCCACGCTGTTCAAGACCCGCAAGCCGGCCGACTTCGCCGAGGCGCGCAAGGCGCTGGCGGCGAACCTGCGCGAGCCGGGCCGGATGGCGGCGCTGCGCGGAATGCTGGCCTCGGATCAGGCACCAGGCGAGTCCGCCGCGCCGCAGGTCGGCTGCCCGGTGCTGGTGGTGATGGGCAGCAGTGACCCCGACTTCAAGGACCCGGCGGCCGAGGGCGCGCTCGTGGCGGGACTCGTCCGCAACGGCCGGGTGCACATGGTCGAAGGCTCGGGCCACTACCCGCACACCGAGTTCCCGCGCGAGACAGCGGACGCCGTGATCCCGTTTATGAAGGACGCATTCGCCGCGGCGGCGTAGGTACGGCCTGCTTGCGGGCCCGGATGTGGAGCCACCGGCGGTGCGTTTCGCGCCGCCAGTGGTCGTACACATCGAAGCCGGCCGCTTCGATTTGAGCGCTCAACTCGTCGAAACTGTGCAGCACGTAGTAGCGCCGTAGTTCGTCCTGCCCCGGGACGTCGTAAGGCACGGTTTCCCAGCGTTCGCCTACTCCTTCGGCGACCGCGAGCACGAGTTCGCCTCCGGAGCGCAGCACCCTGGCGAACTCGGCGAGCGCGGCCGGGACCATGGACCGGGGTATGTGCAGCAAGGCCGCCGAACACCAGATTCCAGCGAGTGCGCCGTCGGCGATCGGCAGCGCCAGCATGTCGGCGCGCACGAGTCCCGGCGTTCCGAGCGCGGACAGCATCTCGGCCGACAGATCGAACCCCGTCGCCTGTAGCCCGCGCTCACGCAGCATCTGGGTGTGGTGGCCAGGACCGCAGCCGATGTCCGCGACGCGCGCACCCTCGCCGAGCAGCCCCGCGAGCCGGTCGGCTTCCTCGGCGAGCCAGGATGGCGCTTGGCCCCATTTGCGCGCGTAGTGACCGGCGATCGAGCTGTACGCCGCCTGAGTCGTTGCCGCCTCATTCACCGCGCCAGTCTAGGCGCGCTGCCGGTGACTATGCCTTACCGACTTCCGCGCTACCAGTCGCGGTCCGTCTCCATGCCGACGAGCACGAGACTCTCGCCGCTCACCGCGTAATGGCGCATCAGATCCAGGTCGGGGGCGTACACGTGCACCGAGTACGCGATCTGCGTGCTCTCGTTGACCACCTCGTGGATGTGCCGGCCGCCGAACGCGCGCCCGTTCTCGGCGCGCAGCGGCCGCACCGAGCCCACGCCGCCGGGCAGCGCGATCGCCTGGCCGTAGACGTGATCGGCCGGGATTTCGATCGAGCGCTCGGTCAGTTCACCGGCGAGCGCGACCATCGCACCGGAGGCGCCGCCGTGGTCGTGCCAGCCGGTGCCGGTGCCTGGCGGCCACGCGATCAGCCAGGCGCGCGTGCCGGGTCCGGCGTCGAGCGGCAGCCACGTGCGCTGGTCGGGCTCGGTGACGAGGCGGTCGAGAAGGCCGGGCTCGGCAGCCAGCCTGGTCGCGCGGGCGAGCAGTTGCGTCAAGGTGAGCTCGGCGCAGACCGCGGGCGCGGGCTGCGGCGGCAACGTCGGCGCCGCCGGTTGCGGGCTCGGCGCACGCTGCGGAACGACCGGGAGCAGGGCGGAATCAGACGGATTCGCGGTCATGCTGGCTCACCTTCCATATTCATGAAAAAGGCATGGCGAAATCGGCGCGGGGCGGTTCGGCGTATTCGCGGCGGTACGGCAAATAGACGCGTCCTGATTCGGGGCGCGCTGGAAAGAGTTACTACGGGTTCACGGAGGGTGTGCGACGCGGCGGGGCCGCGGGGTCGGCGTGCCTGACCGAGTCGACGTCAGGCGGTAGGGCCGGCGTCAGACGGTACAGATGGCGCTGGCGTATCGGACGAGGTCCCGATAGGCGCAAGCGAAGAGGATCTGAGTACCGCTATTCACGAAGCTCACGTTACCCAGGCGGATATTCCGGCGTCAATTCAACGCGAGCCGGCGGCTAGCATCAAACTTGAAACAATTGGGCCGGTGTACCAGCGGCGGCCGAGCGCACCGAAGTGATCGAGCGGGGCCGACCTGACGGCGGCTCGGCCGGCGAGCCGGGAGGGCGAGTGGCGCGGCTCGGCGTGAGGCCCGATCCTGATGCGCATGGCCGGATATTCCGCGACGCCGCTGGCGCGCAAGCTGGGGATCAAGTCGGGGCACGTCATCGCGCTGCTCGACGCACCGCCCAAGCTGCCGGAACTTTTGGCACCGCTGCCGGATGAGACGGACGTGCGCACGTCCCTGGACGGCGGCCCCTTCGACGTCGTGGTCTGTTTCACGACCAAGCGCGACGATCTGGTGCGCCACGTCGCGCAAGTGCAGCCCGTGCTCGCCGTCGCGGGCGGCCTGTGGATCGCCTGGCCGAAGAAGGCCGCCAAGATACCGACCGAGGTTACCGAGGACACGGTGCGCGAGGTCGCGCTGCCGCTGGGTCTCGTCGATAACAAGGTGTGCGCGATCGATGAGACCTGGACGGGCCTGCGGCTCGTATTGCGCAGGGAATTGCGCAACCGGTGACGGCTGCCTGAGCAGTAACGCTGGGGCGTTGCTTCCGGCCGGTGTCAGTGTGTTCCGCTAGCGTGCTCCTGATGTCCGCACACCACCTGACCGCCGGCTCGGAACGCAGCAGTGTCGTGCTGCACGTTCCGCACGGCTCTCGGCACATCCCGGCAATCGCACGCGCAGGGATGCTGCTCGACGATGCCGAACTCGAGGCCGAGCTGGATCGGATGACCGACACTCACACCGGCGCGATCGCGGCCGCCGCGGCGCAGACGGCGGCCCTGCGGCCATGGATATTCGAGAACCGGGCCTCGCGCCTGGTGATCGACCCGGAGCGATTCCCGGACGAACGCGAGGAGATGCGCGCCGCGGGCATGGGCGCGGTCTACACCAAGACCTCGCACGGTGAGCCGCTTCGGCTCGAGGACGCGGAGCAAGAACGCCGCCTGCTAGACGAGTACTTCCACCCGTACGCCCAGGCGATGATGGAGTTCATTGACGCCCGACTCGACGCCACCGGCCACGCGGTGATCCTCGACGTGCACTCCTATCCGAGCAAGCCGTTGCCCTATGAGCTGCACGCGGATGGGTCACGTCCGGCGATCTGCCTGGGCACCGACGCCTTTCACACCCCGGATTGGCTGCTGGGCGCGGCGCGCGCCGCATTCGAGTCCTGCGGCGATATTGAACTCAACACGCCGTTCGCGGGCTGCTATGTGCCGCTGCGTCACTACAACACGCAGCCGGCGGTGTCAGCCATCATGGTCGAGGTCCGCCGCGACACCTACCTGACCGAGCCGGCCGGGCCGCCGACTGACGGTCTACGTCGGCTCACCGTCGCGCTGGCCCGTCTCATCGACCTTTGCGACCAGAGACTTCCCCGATCGGAGCACCGGTGACCGCACCTCAACGATTAGCCGATCTGCCGTTCGCCGACACCCTGCAACCGTTCGAGGGCGAGCTGGGCCGCGGCGGCGAGGACGACTATGACGCAGTGCACTTCGACGGCGCGGTCTTCGACGAGGTCGCCGTCGGCGGCGGCCGGTTCATGGACTGCGCGTTCGAGTCGGTGCAGTTCGACGGCGGCAGGCTGCGCGGCGCCCGGTTCAGCGACGTGTGGTTCCACGACTCGCGGCTGATCTCCACGGACCTGGCGCAGACCGAGTGGACGGACTCCTCCTTCGTCGCGGTCAGCATCGCCGGAGTGCAGGCGTACGAGGCGCAACTGCGGCGGGTCGTGTTCGAACGCTGCAAGTTCGACTCGCTGAATCTGCGCGCCGCGAAGCTTTTCGACGTGACCTTCGACAACTGCCTGCTGCGCGACGTGGACTTCGGCGGGGCTTCACTCACGCGGGTGTCGTTCCCGAACTCGCGGCTGGTGGACGCGGACCTCACCAAGGTGACCTGCGAGCACCTGGACCTGCGCGGAGCACAGCTGGGCATCACGGCCGGCCACGACGCGCTGCGCGGAGCGATTATCGACAGCGGACAGCTGGTCGACCTCGCCCCGGCTCTCGCGCAGTCCCTCGGCATCACGGTCGCGGACTTCTGAGGCAGCGTCCGACGTTCGATCGCCGGCAAGCGCTCAGCCCTCGAAGGCGTCGCGGAAAGCGCCCAGGTTCTGCTGCCGCGCCGAGCGATCGAGAACAGCAAAGGTGATGTGCTCGAAGACGTCGCGGTAGGCGCCGTCGCCGGTCAGGTGCGTGTTGAAGGCGGCGGCAACGTGCCGTGGATCGTTGTGGAAGACGCCACAGCCCCACGCGCCGAGCACGAGCCGACGTGCGCCGTGTCGCGTTGCCGCCTCGAGAACAGCTCCGGATCGTTCGGTCAGCTGCTCAGGGATGCGGCCGACCTGTTCGGGCCGGTAGCGCTCGAGGACACCGGCGTTGGGCGCCGCGCAGGTGATCACGTCGATGGTGATCACCGGGGCCGTCAACCGGTTGTGAACATCGCGGATCACGGGAACGCCGGGCGAGTAGACCAAGCGATGGCTGTAGAAGGGATCGCGCGCCTTCTCGTGATCCGCGTAGTAGTCAGGCGCGGTGAGCAGGCAAGGGTAAAGCAGGGTCTTGCGGCAGATGTCCTCCTCCTGCGCCTTCGCCCCGCTGAGGTACCCGCCGCCCGGATGACGAGCGGACGCGAAGTTGAGCACCGCGACGCGGCCGCCGGGCGCCGCCACAAGACGTCGTGCGGCCGTGATGGTGTCCTCGCCGGTCACCTCCATCGCCGTTTTGACCCCGTTGTCGCGGACCGCGTGCGCCCCAGCCGCAGCGAGTGTTCCTTCTCGGTTCGATGGGCCGGTCAATTCGGCGCTTCCGTAGGACCGGGTCCGCGCGACGGCCGCCGCCAGCATCGAGGCGACCTCGATCTCCTCTCCGTCCGGTGTCTTGTAGCGACCCGCGGCTACGATTGCCTGATTCTCCGCGGCGACCTGCCTGAGCTGCGCGCTCATTACTGCTTGCTCCTCACGATCTCAATTAGCGTCAGTATGACGATAATCCAGCTGACAGTTCGACCGCCACCCGATCGTAGAAATCATGGACTCGCCCGCGAAACGGCACGCCTACCTACGATGTGAGCAGACGGGCCTTGATTCCTACGAGCCGGCGGGTGGCAAAGTGCGCGACGAAGCGATCTCGGCGGCGGTGTCCGCAGCGAACCGGCTGACCGCGCGCTGGGCGGAAACCTGTGACGGTCGCGGCACCGTCCTGTCCGGGCTGGGGGTCTGGCCGCTGCTGGCCGCGATCGCCGACCCGGCGAGTGGCGCCGCGCGCGAGGAACTGGCGCGAGCGGTCGGCTTCCCCGCGGCCGAAGGACCCGACGCGGCGAGGCGTCTGCTCGACGCGATCGAACAAAACCCTGCGGTGCACACCGCGTTGGGTTTGTGGACTGCGGCCTCGCTGCCGGTCAACCCGCAGTGGGTGGCGCGGCTGCCGCGAGTCGCCCACGGCGTGCTCGACCTGGTCCCGGCACGCGCGCAGGCGGCGCTCGATGCCTGGGTCGAGAAGGAAACCGATGGGCTGCTGCGGCGCATGCCGATTCAGGTCGACGAGGAAACGCTGCTCGTGCTCGCGAGTGCGCTGACCGTGCGGACGCAATGGGAACAGCGATTCGAGCCGAAGTCGTGGAAGGTCCGCGGCCGCTGGGCAGGACGTGACCTGCTGGGGCTCTCCCGGACGGCGTCTGTCCGCGATCTGAGCATCACGGCAACCGACGACGGGCCGGTCACTCTCGCGACTGTGCGCGGCGGTGATGAGATCGACGTGGTGCTCGCGCTCGGTGCTCCGGACGCATCGTCCGGCACCGTGCTGGCGGCGGCAGTGCGCGCCTGCGGACCCGCTGCCGAAGCATCTATCGAAGCGGTCGACCTCGATCAGCCGCAGCCAGGTCCCGGCCTCACCGTGCGGGAGATCCCAGCCTTCAGCTCGGCGCCCACAGCGCGCCTGGAAACCGTGGCGTTCACCGTCCGCGGCAGGCACGATCTGCTCGCGCACGCCGAACTCTTCGGCTTAGCCGCCGCGTCTGACCGCTCGACAGGCCATTTCCCCGGCATCAGCGGCGAGGTGCCGGTGTGCGTCCAGGCAGCAGCGCAGGACGCGACGGCGAGCTTTTCCGCCGAGGGTTTCGTCGCCGCGGCCGTCACCGCGATGGCGATGATGGCAGGCGCCGCCATGCCGAGGGGCACCGCCAAGCAGCTGACCGCCTCGTTCGATCGCCCCTTCGGCTTTGTCGCCGTGGATCGCTCAACGGGGCTGGTTCTGGTCTGCGGGTGGGTCGAGGAACCGGAGAACTACCCGCGGTAGCGCCAGCGTTCGAGCAAGTACGAGTCCTGTGTCCCTTCAGCTGGACAGGACACAGGACCCTCCCACGTCATCCGATCTCGAACACGCCGTACGAGAATCCCTCCGCTTCGACTTCTCGACCCGCGATGTGCACGCCGTGGCCCGCCAGCGAGCGCAGCCGCAGCGCCGACTGGCCGGCGAGCGCGAGGCCGGAGATGTCGAGTCTGGCCGGTTCGCGCCTCGGGTTCGTCACGATCAGGTGGTTGCCGCCGCGCGTGTACACGAACGGGTATCCGGTGTTCAGGACCTCCACCGTGCCGCCGGAGCCGAGGGCCGGGTGCGCCGCCCGCAGCGCGATTAGCCTTCTGACTTGGTTCAGCAGCGATTCCTGGTCCTCGCGCTGGGCCGCGACGGTCGGCCGGTCCTCGTCCGGGTCGATCGGCAGGTACAGCTTCTCCGGCGCGGCTGCCGAGAAGCCGGCGTTCGCCGTGTCGTCCCATTGCATCGGCGTGCGCGAGCCCTGACGCGTTTGATCGTCGAGCTGGCTGCCCTCCTTGTCCGGCACGCCGGGCACGTACCGCATGCCGATCTCGTCGCCGAAGTAGACGACCGGCAGCGTAGGCCAGGTCAGCAAGAACGCGAAGGCCGGCGCGGTCATCTCACGGGTACGGGTTCCGCAGGCCAGGCGCGAGAAGTCGTGGTTCGCGGTCGGCAACGCGATGTAGCCAGAGCCGTCGATCGCGCCTTCCGCTTCGCGCCAGGCAGTGAGGAACTCCTTCATCGAGCCCTCGCCTTCGGGGGCGAAGTAGCACGGGTCGGTGCCCCATTGCGCCGAGTGGCTGCCCTGCGCGTTGTCCCAGAGCGAGCGCAGCGCGCGCCCGGTGAAGTGCAGGAAGAAGTCCACGTGGATTCCGGCCGGCACGGAGGTCTTCGGGTCGCCCCACTCGGAAAGCAGCGCCCGGTCCGGGTATTCGCGGTCGATCCACGCGCGCATCTCGCCCCACAGCGCGGCGGTGGCTGAACGGTCCGGATCATCCTTGACCAGCGAGTACGCCATGTCGACGCGGAAGCCGCAGACGCCGCGGTCGAACCAGTACGCCATGATCTCGCGCAGCGCGGCGCGGTTGGCCCGCGGCCCCGCGGCGTCCACCGGCTGGCGCCAGGGTTCGGCCGGGTCGAGGCGTGCGTAGCCGTAGTTGAGCGCGGGCTGGATCGGATAGAAGTTGGCGAGGTAGTAGCCGGGTCGGCGGCCCGGAGAGGGGATCCAGTTGCGCACCGGGGCGTGGACCGCGTCTGACCAGATGAACCGATCGTCTGACGGATCGTCGGCGGACTGCTTGAACCAGGGGTGCAGGTGCGAAGTGTGCCCGGCGACCAGGTCGAGCATGATCCGGATGCCGCGGGACCTGGCGGCCTCGACGAGTCGCTCGAAGTCCGCATTGCTGCCGTAGCGCGGTGCGATGGCCAGATAATCGGCGACGTCGTAGCCCGCGTCGCCGAACTCGGAGACGAAGCAGGGGTTGAGCCACGCGGTATTGACGCCCAGCCACTCGAGGTAGTCGAGGCGTTCGGTGATCCCGTCCAGGTCGCCGATTCCGTCGCCGTTGGAATCGGCGAAACTCTGCGGGTAGATCTGGTAGATCACCGCGTCGGCGAGCCATCCGGGCAACTTACGAGCAGCTTGCGCGGCCGGATACGGGACGGCGGGGCGGGCGCCGGAATCGCTCTGCGCGCCGTCGAAGTCATCGGGTTGAGCGTCGTTGTCGTGGATTCCGCGGTCTGTCGTGTCATTCCCGAAGGTGTCGTTGTCCACTTACTCATTATCTGCCGGGCTCCGCCAGGCAGGGAGCAATCGGCGCACTCACGCCGCGGGCGGTCGGGCGAACGCGACGGGAGGGCTGCGCGCCAACGCGCGGACCACTACGGTGTGCGCCATGACTTCGCCGCTCGCGCGCCGCACCGAGCCGCTCTCCCACGTCGCGGCGATCGTCTGCGCGCTCGGCCTGCTCGGCGCCCTGACGGCGTGTTCGACCGGCGGAACCCCGCAGCACGTGGCCTCAACCAAGTCAGCGGCCGCCGCTTCGCCGACCGCCGTGGCGACGGTTAATCCATTTTCCGGACCGATCGAGCCGGCCTCCGCGCTGCCGAAGACCTGCTCGTCGATCCTCAGCGACCAGGATTTGACGAGCGCCTTCGGCTCACCGCAAGTCGGCGACACCTCCTACGGCAACTACGCGCCGCTGCCGACGATCGGCCGGACCGGGCGCGTCACCTGCGGCTTCGGTATCTCCGTCGATCAGTCAGGCAACGAGGGCCAGCCGGTTGTGACCGTCTCGGTGATCACCTACGACCAGGCGAGCCGGGCGATCGAGCGAGTCGCGGACGACGTGCACAGCACCGTCGCGAAAGGGGCCGTCGCGCATCCAGCCGTGGTGAACGGCCATCCGGCCACGATTCTGGTCGAGCCCGCCGCCACGCCCGCGAACTCGCCATCGGTCACGGCGAGCGCCGGTTCCGGCACCCCGGCGTCCCGCTCCCCCGCCGCGAGCACGTCCGCAACAGCGGCCGCCTCCAGCGGGGGTGGTGTCACCGAACTGCTGATGGCCGACGGCAATCGCACGTTCGTCCTCACGATTCCGCTGAGCCAGGCGTCCGGCACCGGCGCGTTCAATGTCCTGACGAACCTCGCCGTGCTGGTGTACCAGCACACGCTGCCGCCCGGCGGCTCGGCCACCGCGACCGCCGCCACGAGCGCGTCGCCGAACCCGGGCGCGTCGTGAGCTGATCCGGCGCGGCCGTCGCGCCGGGCTGCACCAGCATCCTGCTAAGAGTCGTCAGACCGAAATACCCGAGATCTCGTGCGGCTCGTACGGCGCCTCCAACTCGGCGACTTCCTCGTCCGTGAGCTCCACCGACAGCGAGGCGAGCGCGTCGTCCAGATGCTGCGGCTTGGTGGCCCCGATGATCGGCGCGGTCACCACCGGATTGCGGGAGAGCCACGCGAGCGCGACCTGTGCCCGCGAGAGGCCGCGGCGCTCCGCGATCGCGGCGACGGCCTCGACGATGCGCCGGTCGCCCTCGTGATACAGGTTGCTGGCGAACCGGTCGCTCGCGCCCCGCTCGCTTGACTCGTCCCAGTCGCGGGTCAGCCGGCCGCGCGCCAGGGGGCTCCACGGGATCACGCCGATGCCCTGGTCCGCGCACAGCGGCAGCATCTCGCGCTCTTCCTCCCGGTAGAGCAGGTTGTAGTGGTTCTGCATGGTCGCGAACGCGGTCCAGCCGTTCGCGCGGGCCGTGTAGAGCGCCTTCGTGAACTGCCAGGCGAACATCGAGGAGGCGCCGAGATAGCGCGCCTTTCCGGCCTTGACCACGTCGTGCAGCGCCTCGAGGGTCTCCTCGATCGGCGTGGCCGGGTCCCAGCGGTGGATCTGGTACAGGTCCACGTAGTCGGTGCCGAGGCGGCGCAGGCTGTTGTCGATCTCGGTGAAGATCGCCTTGCGGGAAAGCCCGCCGATGTTGGGGCCGCGGCGGGCCGGGAAGTAGACCTTCGTGGCCAGCACGATCTCGTCGCGGCGGGCGAAGTCGCGCAGCGCCCGACCGGTGATCTCCTCGCTGCTGCCGCCGGAATAGCTGTTGGCGGTGTCGAAGAAGTTGATCCCGGCCTCGAGCGCGCTCTTGATGAACTGGCGCGAGGTGTCCTCGTCGAGCACCCACTGATGGCCGCCGCGGGCCTTGTCACCGAAGCTCATGCAGCCTAGGCACAGCCGCGATACGTCCAGGCCGGTCGAGCCGAGCTTTATGTACTGCATGTCCATCCTCTTACTCCCCTGCTACGCGTGCTATGCCTGCTGCGTCCGGCCGTGGACCTCGTCACGCCAGCTGTGCCGCGGGTCGTAGCCGAGGACGCGGCGGGCCTTTTCGATCGAGAGCAACGTCTCGTGCTCGCCGAGGTCGCGCAGTACCGGCACATCCGGGTACACCTCGGCGGCGAGGCTGGCGCTGGTGCGGGTCGCCATGACGGTGTCGGCGTTGGCGATGATGAAGACCTCGAAGCCAGGGTTCGGATAAGCCAGCGCCCGGCGGACCGCCTGGGCGCCGTCGCGGGCGTCGATGTACGACCACAGATTCCACTTGCGCAGCGACGGGTCGGCGTCGAAGGCGGGGAAGGCCGCGTAGTCATGCGGCTCCATCACGTTGGAGAACCGCAGGCCGATGATCTTCAGCTGCGGGTCCCAGCGGGCGAACTGCGCGGCCATCTGCTCGTCGAGGTGCTTGGCCAGCGAGTAGGAGGACTCGGGCCGCGCCGGGTACTCCTCGTCGACCGGGATGTACGGCGGCGGGGTCTCGAACGGCAGGCCGAGCACCGTCTCGCTCGACGCCCACACCACGTTGCTGATCCCGGCCAGCCGCGCCGCGGCGAAGACGTTGTACGAGGCTGCGATGTTGTTCGCGAACGTCGCCGCGTTGGTCGCCATGCCCGGACCGGGGACGGCGGCCAGGTGCAC
>Ga0134126_10005819_pt1 | contig 15430 bp, 15 predicted proteins | sample KB31752_FD_96881 | JGI IMG/M metagenome (GOLD analysis project Ga0134126, IMG submission 96881) | Terrestrial soil microbial communities with excess Nitrogen fertilizer from Kellogg Biological Station, Michigan, USA - KB3-175-2 | ecosystem: Environmental > Terrestrial > Soil > Unclassified ...
AGCGTGCGCGCCCGGCGACCCACAGTGTGGCAAACAGCAACAGGACGGTGAGCAGGGTGGCCAGGGCGGGCAGTTCGTGCATGCGGCTATCCTCGCGAAAGACGTTTACTGTAGCGGTTGTGTGCGCCTGGCGTGAGTAGGCGCGGCAGGTTATCTTCCGTGTCGGTACCGGTACGGCTTCTGCAGCGGGGGCGGCATGGATTGGCAAAAGGGCGGCAGCAGCAACAACATCGAGGTCGGCAGTGGCGGTGGTGGGCGTGGCTTTGGCGGCGGACGCCTGGGCCTCGGCGGCCTGATCGTGCTGGCCCTGATCGGGTGGGTCTTCTTCAAGAATCCGCTGGCCCTGTTCGACCAGGGTGGCGCGCAACTGGACGACTCGGGCCCGAGCGTACCGACGCAGGTCGATCCGCAGCAGAAGGCCTTCGTCAGCGCGATCCTGCATTCGACCGAGCAGACCTGGGGCGCGATTTTCCAGGCCAAGGGCATGAGCTATGTCGACCCGACGCTGCACCTGTTCAGTGGCGAGGTGGCCACGGCCTGCGGTGGTGCGACCGCGGCGGTGGGCCCGTTCTATTGTCCCGAGGACCAGAAGGTGTACCTGGACCTAGGGTTCTTCCAACTGCTGCAGGATCGCCTGCATTCTTCCGGCGACTTTGCGCGGGCCTACGTCATTGCCCACGAGGTCGGCCATCACGTACAAAAGCTGACGGGCGTGTTCGACCAGGTCGTTGCCGCGCGGCGCCGTGGCGCGCCGATGGATGGTGCCAATGGCTTGTCCGTGCGCCAGGAGCTGCAGGCCGACTGCTATGCCGGCGTGTGGGGCAACCACAGCGAGCAGCAGTTGCAATGGCTGGAGCCGGGCGACATCGAGTCGGCGCTCAACGCCGCCAGCCAGATCGGCGACGACACCTTGCAGCAGCAAGCCCAGGGCCGGGTGCGGCCGGACTCCTTTACCCACGGCACCTCGGCGCAGCGCGTGCACTGGTTCAAGGTTGGCTTCGAGAGCGGCGACATGGCCAAGTGCGACACCTACGCCGGCGCGCTTTGAGTACAGTCGCCCGCTCACCTCGATCCGTCCTACGGGGTGACGCAGGTCATTTGCGACGGGGTGGTTTGAAGCCGTCGGCGTGCGGCTTGCGCGCGGGCGGACGGTATTTGCCAGCGCGCGGAGTGCACGGCTTGCGTGCGGGTGGCGGTGTGGCTGCGTCCTCGGGACCTTCCTTGCCGTCCCACTCGTGGATGCGCAGTTGCTGCTGCATCACCCAGACTTTTTTCAGGTGTTCGAAAATCTCGGCAGGCATGCCCTCGGGCAGGTCGATCAGGCTGTAGTCGCCGCGGATACTGAGACGGCCGATGTAGCGGCTGTCGAGGCCGGATTCGTTGGCAATCGCACCGACAATGTTGCCGGGTTTGACGCCGTGCTCGTGGCCAACCTCGATGCGGTAGGTACGCTTGCCGGCTTCGGTGGCATGCGGGCGCAGCGGGTGCTGGCGGGTCTCCTGCGTCTTGGCACCGCCGCGTGGCTGGCCGGAGTCGCCGGCAGCGCGTCCGGCTGGCGCCTCCCATGGCTTGTCCGCTCGCGCGCGTGCCGGCCGCTCGCGCGCGCCGCCGGCTGCGGGCGGCCGCGTGGGCGTTTCGTGCTTTGCCGGCGGCGGCAGCAGCAAGGGGCGGTCACCTTGCGCGATGCGCGCGAGCGCGGCGGCGATTTCCAACGCCGGCACATCGTGTTCGCTTTCATATTGTTCGACCAGCTTCTGGAACAGTTCCAAGCTCCCCACCGCCAGCGTGTCGCTGATGCGCTGCTTGAACTTGTTGATGCGCAGGTCGTTGACTGCCTCCACCGTCGGCAGTTGCATCTGCTCGATCGGTTGCCTGGTTGCGCGCTCGATCGCGTGCAGCATGCCCCGCTCGCGCGGCGTGACGAAGAGGATCGCCTCGCCGCTGCGTCCCGCGCGACCGGTACGACCGATGCGATGGATGTAGCTTTCGGTATCGTAGGGAATGTCGTAATTCAGCACATGGCTGATGCGCTCCACGTCCAGGCCGCGCGCGGCGACGTCGGTCGCGACCAGGATGTCGAGCTTGCCGTCGCGCAACTGCTGGATCACGCGTTCGCGTTGCGCCTGTACGATGTCACCGTTGATCGCGGCCGCAGCCAGGCCGCGTGCCTGCAGCTTGCCGGCCAGCTCGTCGGTCGCCAGCTTGGTGCGCGCGAAGATGATCATGGCGTCGAACGGCTCGGCCTCCAGGATGCGCGTCAGCGCGTCCAGCTTGTGCATGCCGCTGACGAACCAGTAGCGCTGGTGGATGTGCGGAGTGGTGCTGACCGAGTTCTTGATCACCACCTCCACCGGATTGCGCAGGTGCTTCTGTGCGATCTTGCGGATCTGGCTGGGCATGGTCGCGGAAAACAGCGCGACCTGGCGCTCCGGCGGCGTTGCCTGCAGCACGCGCTCCACGTCGTCAATGAAGCCCATGCGCAGCATCTCGTCGGCCTCGTCCAGCACCACGAAGCGCAGCGCGGAGAGGTCGAGCGTGCCCTTGTCCAGGTGGTCGATGACGCGTCCCGGCGTGCCCACCACCACGTGCACGCCGCGCCGGAGCGCGTGCAGCTGCGGGCCGTAGCTCTGCCCACCATAGATTGGCAGCACCTGGAAGCCAGGCAGGTGCGTGGCATAGCGCTGGAAGGCCTCGGCGACCTGGATCGCAAGCTCGCGCGTCGGCGCCAACACCAGGGCCTGCGGCTTGCCGGGTTGGCGATCCAGCAGGGAGAGGATGGGCAGCGCGAACGCCGCCGTCTTGCCGGTACCGGTTTGTGCCGTGCCGAGCACGTCGCGGCCCGCCAGCAGGGGCGGGATGGTGGCAGCCTGGATGGGCGAGGGGGATTCATAGCCCACGTCGGCCAGCACCGCGAGCACGTCGGGATGCAAGCCAAACGTGGTAAAGCCGGCTGGTGCCGGCGCGCCAATACCGGCTTGCGCCGGGGCGTCATCGGGGGCGGGGGCGGACATGAGGAACCTCGAAGGGGAAGCGCGGCATGCAGATCCGGCGCAGGGGTGGAAGTTTAGCAGCCGGCCCTGCGCTGCCGATGAAGTTGTGTTCTCCGCGTGCGCAGGTTGGCTACACTCATGGCCGCCTGCCTGGAAGGAGAAGTGTCGTGCTTGAAACCTTGAGCGAACAGCGCTGCCATGGTGGTGTGCAAGGTTTCTACCGGCACCCGTCGCAGGCATGTGGCGGCGACATGCGTTTTGCCCTGTTCCTGCCGCCGCAGGCCAAGGTGCGCTCCTGCGCCTTGCTGTATTTCCTGGCCGGGCTGACCTGCAGCGAGGAAACCGCGACGGTCAAGGCCGGCGCCCAGCGCCTGGCCGCGCAGTTTGGCCTGGCCCTGGTGATGCCCGACACCAGCCCGCGCGCCACCGGCATTGCCGGTGCCACTGACGACTGGGAGCTGGGCGAAGGCGCCGGCTTTTATCTCGACGCCACCCAGGAGCCCTGGTCGGCACGTTTCCGCATGGAGGAATACCTGACCCTGGAATTGCCGGCCTTGTTGGCGGCCAACTTTCCGCTGGACGTTGCCCGCAGCGGCTTGTGCGGGCATTCCATGGGTGGCCATGGCGCGCTGACCCTGGCCTTCCGGCACCCGCGTCGGTACCAGTCGGTGTCGGCATTGGCGCCCATCGTGGCACCCAGCCGCGTGCCCTGGGGGCGCAAGGCGTTCACTGCCTATCTTGGCCCGGACGAGGCTGGCTGGAGCGCGCACGATGCTTGTGCGCTGGTGGCGCGGCAGCGTTTTCCCGGCACCATCCTGATCGACCAGGGCGAAGCCGATGCGTACCTGGCGGAGCAATTGCAGCCCGAGTTGTTCGAACAGGCCTGCGCAGCCGCCGGGCAGCCGCTGCTGCTGCGCCGGCATCCCGGCTACGACCACAGCTACTACTTCGTCACCAGCTTCATCGACGACCATCTACGCCATCATGCGACGGCGTTGAACCTGCTCTGAGCCGTGGCAGGGCGCCTGGCCGCGGCACCCGTGGGCCGGTTCGCTACCGCTGCTCAGGCGTTGGCCGCCGGCCGTGGCCCCGAGGTGCGTCGGCGTTGCTGGTTGCCCTGGCCACGCCCGCCGCGGGCCTGCCCCTGGTGCAGTTTCGGGTTGGTGACGCTGGTGGATTTGCCCTGGAGCGAGGGCCCGCGCCGCTGTCCGCTGCGCTGCGGGCGGGGCGCGCCGGCATCCAGGCGCAAGGGGGTGGACGGCTCGTAGCCGCTGACCGGGATGATCGCGATTTCCTGATGCAGCAGCTTGCGGATGTCGCGCAGCAGGCCAGCCTCGTCGTGGCTGACCAGGGAAACGGCGTGGCCCTCGAGGCCTGCGCGCCCGGTACGGCCAATGCGATGCACGTAGTCCTCCGCCACCATCGGCAGGTCGTAATTGATCACGATCGGCAACTGCTCGATGTCGATGCCGCGCGCGGCGATGTCGGTCGCCACCAGCACAGTCACGCGATGTGACTTGAAGTCGTCCAGCGCACGCGTGCGTGCGTTTTGGCTCTTGTTGCCATGGATTGCCGCGCTGCGCAGCCCGGCGGCATTGAGGAACTTCACCAGCTTGTCCGCGCCGTGCTTGGTGCGGCTGAACACCAGGGTCTGCCGGCGGCTGTCGGCAGCCAGCAGGTGCAGCAGCAGGTCGCGCTTGCGCGCTGCGTCCACCGGGTGCACCTCGTGGCTGACCAGGGTGGCCACCGCATTCGGGTTGCTGACGGAAATTTCCTGCGCATTGCGCATGAACGCCTTGGCCAGCAATTTTATTTCCGGCGCGAACGTGGCCGAGTACAGCAGTGTCTGGCGCTTGGCCGGCACGGCCGCCAGGATGCGCTTCAACGCCGGCAGGAACCCCATGTCGAGCATGCGGTCGCCTTCGTCGAGCACCAGGGTTTCCACCGCGGACAGCTCGAGCGTGTGCTGTTGCATATGGTCGAGCAGGCGCCCGGGCGTGGCGATGACGATGTCCACGCCGCGGCGCAGGGCGCTGACTTGCGGTCCCATGCCGACGCCACCAAAGATGGTGGTGCTGCTGACGCGCAGGTGCTTGCCGTAGCTGCGGAAGTTGTCGTGGATCTGGGAGGCGAGCTCGCGCGTGGGGGTGAGGATCAAGGCCCGCGGGCGGCGGGTCATCGTCTCGCCGGACGTGGCGAGCTTCTGCAGCAGGGGCAGGGCGAACGCGGCGGTCTTGCCGGTGCCGGTCTGGGCGGCGGCGAGCAGGTCGCGGCCAGCCAGCGCCGGCGGGATGGCCGCCGCCTGGATCGGCGTGGGTTCGGTGTAGCCGTATTCGGCAAGCGCGCGCAACAACGCGGGCGCAAGGCCCAGCGATTCAAAAGACATGTGACACTCCTGAGCAACCCGGAGTGTCCACACCGTGTTGCGAGATGAAAGAGGCGACTGGCAGTCGCGGCAGCCAGAACGACTGCGCGGCGCAGTATAACGCCTGCCGGCCAATTGCGCGCACGTGCCAGTCGGCTAGCTGAACGCGGCTTGCAGTGAAAGGCGGCTCCGGCCTTTGACCTTGAGCCGCCCTACCCAGGTGCCGAGTTGTCCATAGGATCGATCCGCCAAGGGGGCGGAAGCGCCGGCGACGGATCCGCCAACGCGCCACCTCCCGGCTCGCGCCGGAAAAGGTGCAGGCCGGCCCGTGACCGGAAGGAGGCCCTGGTGGACGGGCAAGGCTACTACGCGGCCCCGGAATCCAGCTGCCGGTGGCGCGCCACCAGCAGGTAGCTGTTGTATGGCGTGCGGCCACGCAATGGCGCGATGTGCACGGCAAGCCCGGCCGCTTCCGCCGGTTCGCGCAGTTCGGCGGCGCTTGGATAGTACTGCGCGCCGCCCGGGATCCAGCCGCTGTAGCGCAGGAAGAACTCCTCGACCCGGGTGGCGTGGAACCGCCAGTTGGCCTCGCGCAGCACGTTGCGGATCACCAGCAGTCCGTCCGGCGCCAGGTGTCCGATGGCGACCTGCAAGAGCTCGCGGTGGCGGGCGGCCGGCAGGTAATGCAGGATGTCCAGCAAGACCACGTGGCCGCTGACCGGGGGCAGGGTGGCGGCGTCGGCGCAACGCAGATCCAGCTCCTGTTCGAGCCCCGCATGGCGCGCTGCCGCCTGCGCGATCCCGATCTTGAAACCGTCGTGGTCCACGCCCTTGTAGCGTATGCGGGCGCCACCGGCGTGCAGGTACTGCCCAAGCAGGCCAATGCCGCAGCCGACGTCCAGCAACGGCAAGGTCGAATCCTTGAGCAGGGCGGCCGTGGCCGCATAGGCTGGATCGGTCTTGAGTTTCCAGCGTGCGTAGATGCGATGACGCCGCTGCGCATAGTGCGCGGCGATGGCGTCGCGTGCCGCCGGATCCAGCAAATGCATGGTGCGTCCCTGTGCGCGGTACGATCCCGGTGGCGTCCATCATGCCACCGCGGGCCGGGTGCCGCGCCGAGGGCGGCGATGGTCCGGCCAGTGTGGTAGTTTTCGCGGGGATTTCCCCCCGGACATGACCCATGCGGATGTTTTCGCCGCTGCGCGAACTCGACCACGTGCAACGCCACACCGTGGCGGCGAGTTTCCTGGGCTGGATGCTCGACGCCTTCGACTACTTCCTGCTGACCTTCGTCATCGTCGCGATCGCGCAGGAGTTCCAGGTCGAGAAGGTCGAGGTGACCTTTGCCTTGTTCCTGACCCTGGCCGCACGCCCGCTCGGTGCCTTGTTGTTTGGACGGCTGGCCGACCGTTTTGGCCGGCGCCCGATCCTGATGCTCGACGTGGTGCTGTTTTCGATTTTCGAAGTCGCGACGGCGTTTGCCCCCTCGCTCACCGCGCTGCTGGTGTTGCGCTTCCTGTTCGGCATCGCCATGGGCGGCGAGTGGGGCATTGGCGCCTCGCTTGCCATGGAGTCGATCCCGGCGCGTTCGCGCGGCATCGTTTCCGGCTTGCTGCAAAGTGGCTATCCCTGCGGATTCTTCCTTGCCGCGCTGGTGAACTGGCTGCTGGTCGACCACGTTGGCTGGCGCGGCCTGTTCATTGTCGGCGCGCTGCCTGCGCTGCTGGTGCTGTATATCCGCAGCAAGGTGCCGGAATCGGCGGCCTGGCAGGCACAGCAGCGGCAGCCGCGGCAAAGCCTGCGCCAGACCATGCGGGGGCATTGGAAGCTGGCCTTGTACCTGATGCTGCTGATGGCGGCGTTCAACATGTTCAGCCACGGCTCGCAGGACATGTACCCGACGTTCCTGCAAACCGACCTGCACATTGCCGCCGGCTCCGGCACGGCCTTCATGCTGGCCGCGCTGCTCAATCTCGGGGCGCTGGCTGGTGGCCTGTTTTTTGGCTCGCTGTCGCAAAGCATCGGTCGGCGCAAGGCCATCATCATCGCCACGCTGTTGGCGATACCGGTGATCCCCTTGTGGATGTATGGCGGTTCCCTGCTGCTGCTCGGCCTGGGCGCGTTCCTGATCCAGGTGATGGTGCAAGGTGCATGGGGCGTGGTGCCGACCCACTTGAACGAACTCTCGCCCGGGCCGGTGCGCGGCACGCTGCCCGGCTTTGCCTACCAGATCGGCAACCTGCTGGCGGCGATCACGGCCACGGCGCAGACCTGGATTGCCGATTGGCATGGTGGCGATTTCGCGTTCTCCATGTCGCTATGGATCGGCACCGTGGCGGTCGTGCTGGCCTTGCTGGCCTGGCTGGGTCCCGAGGCGCACGGCGCCAGCCTTGGCGGTGAAACGGTGGATTCGGCTGCGACGCCGGGGTGATCTGCTGCTAGACTTCGCGGCTGCTTTTCGCCAATGGTGCCCATCATGCAGGCAGGCAAGGACAAGGTCATTGCGCTTCATTACACGCTCAGCATCGATGGCGAGCAGGTGGAGAGTTCGCATGATCGAGGCCAGGAGCTTTGGGTCCTGCTCGGCCATGGACAGCTCATCTCCGGGCTGGAAACCGCGATCGAGGGGCATGAGACGGGCGATACCCTGAGCGTGGATGTCGCTCCCGAGGATGGCTACGGCGAGCGCCAGGAAGGCCAGATCCAGCGCCTGTCGAAGAAGTACGTGCCTGCCGCGGACCGGCTGAAACCCGGAATGACTACGGTGCTGACGCTGAAGGACGGGGGGCGCCGCGTGGCGACGGTCCACAAGGTCGGCATGAGCACGGTGGACCTGGACATGAACCATCCCATGGCCGGCAAGACCTTGCATTTCGAGGTGAGCCTTGGCGCCATGCGCGATGCCACGCCCGAGGAACTCGCGCACGGCCATGCGCATGCCCCGGATGCGGCGGCGCACTGAACGCGGCTGAGGAGCGGGCGTGACGGCAGGGCGGATCAGCTGTCAGTGGACCGGCGGGGGCAATTCACTGGCGGCTGCGGCAGCTCAGTTCAGCAGGCGCTTGCCGTAGGCGAAATGGCTGCGCCAGTAGGGCCCATCCAGATTGTCCAGGCGCACGGTCCCGCCGCTGTCCGGAGCGTGCACGAAACGGCCTTTGCCGACATACACGCCGACGTGGCTGATGGCACCGCCAATGGCGAAGAACACCAGGTCACCGCTCGCCAGTTGCGCCATGCGGCGGATCTTTTCGCCGTCCACCGCGGCCATGGCGCGTGAGGTGCGCGGCAGCTTGATTGCCGCCTCGGTACGGTAGATGTAGTCGACCAGGCCGCTGCAGTCGAAGCCACTGTCGGGTGTATTGCCGCCCCAGCGGTAGGGCGTGCCGACCAGGCCGATTGCCCGGAACAGGATGTCGTTGGCGGTACCGGCGCTGGCAGAGGACGGCGCCCGCGGCGGCAGCTTGGCCAGCGACGACGGTGGCGGCGCGCCGGCGGGCGCGCGCCGCGTCGGACCGCTGGCACAACCCGCGAACAGGATGCCTAGTGCCAGCACCGGCAGCAGGCGCAGCAGGGACGCAGGCGTTGGCCGGAAACCCGGCAATGGTGATGGCGGCTGATGCATGGCAATCCGGTCAGGCTCGACCCGGAGGTTAGCAATTCGCCCCGCGAGCCGAAAGCCTGCACCCGGCACGACGTCGTCGCTGCATCGATTGCTGGTCGATGCTGCCGGCGGTGGCGTCGTGGACAGCGCTGGTTGCCCGAGTGGACGGCTGGGAACACCGGCTTCAATCCGGCGGCACCTGCAAGGCCTGGTTGGAGAGCGTGCGGCCAAACATGTTCGCGGCGTGCAGGCTGTAGGTGCCAGGGCGCAGGTACAGGGTGCTGCTTGCCGGTGCCACCAGGAAGGCGTAACGGTCGGCGGCGACGGCATCGTCGGCTTCGTTGGCGTATCGCGCTTCCACCACGCACGGCGCGACTCCCTGGCATAGCGCGGTGCTGATAGGGATCGGGTGCCGCTGGCCATCCAGGCTCAGCCATGCCGGACGTTGCATGAAGCTGCCCGCCGCGACGACCTGGGTCGGTCGCGGCGAGCCGTCGGCGTTGCCGGTGCGTGGTTCCGCGGCGCCTTCGGCGGCCACGCCGAAGGCTGCCATGCTCAGCACCGGCGGCAGGATGACGCTGACGTCGTACAGCTTCGGCTGCGCGCTCCACGGCTTGCCGTCGCTGCGGGCCAGCAACACTTGCGGCCCGGCCGCCGGGAACGCCGCGGCCCGCCGATGATAGGCGTCGCCCTGGTCCAGGCCGACCTCGAGGAAGGCGGTCTGGTCGATCGACAGCGGCTGCTGTCCGCTCAACTTCTGCAGGATCTCGCCCATAGGCTGCATGTCGTCCAGGCGGTCCGGAGCCTTGTCGATGTGCGCGTATCCCGCGTGCACGAACAGTCGCGCGGACGGGTCGCGGGCCAGGGTCTGGCGATACAGGTTGCGGGCTTGTTCGCGCTCGCGCCCCTGGCCTGGGCTGGCCGTGTCGTAGGCGATCACGTGGTAGCCGAGGCGCAGCGCGGTACGCACGATGTCGCCGTAAAGCGGCTCACGCAGGTATTCGGTGCCGCTGCTCTCGAGCGGATAGCCGCGCTTGTTCAAATCCGCGTCCGCGGGCAGCAGGGCCTCGGCGGCGAAGTAATTGAAACCGAGCGCGCGCAGCCGCGGCAGCAGCTCCAGGGTGAGCTGCCGGGTGTGTGCATCGTGATGCGCCTCGTTGATCATGACGATGCGCCGATCCGCGGCCAGGGCGGCGATGCTGTCCGCGGCGGGCGCTCCACGCCACTGCTGCGGGGCAGGCAATTCCAGGCCGGCGGGTGGCGTGATCACCAGGGGAAAGCTGAGCACGGCCTGCGTATAGATGCCCAGTTCGCACTGCGAGAAGGAAAGGTATTGCGCCGCCAGTTGCCGGTTCCGCGTGGACAAGCCCGGCATGGCCTGCGCCAGGTAGACGTAACGCGCGAGGTCGGTGGGCTGCTTCTGCATGTTGCGCAGCAGGTCGCGTGCCGCACCATCGAAGACCTGCGCACTCCCCGCGGTGGGGTGGACGAGTGCCGACAGCACCAAGAGCGTGAGGGCGATTCTGGTCAACATGTCGATCGTCAGCTGCCTGCGATCCGCGCCGTGCGTCGCGAAAACGTATGGCCCGATCATGCCCCAATTCCCGGCGGCATAGAACCCGCGGCGGCGGTACCCACATCCCCTGTGCCGCGCCACGCGGCGTGGCGAGCAACTACAATCCCGGGGCATGGACACTTATACCTTGCACCGTGGGCACGTGCCGCTCCTGATCAGCCTGCCGCACGACAGCAGCGTGATTCCTGAAGGGCTCGCGGCGCGCATGGTGCCTCGTGCGCGGCGTTCCGTGGATACCGAGTGGCATGTGGCGCGGTTGTATGCGCCCATGGCCGAGGAGCTCGGTGCCAGCGTGTTGACGGCGAAGCTGTCACGTTACGTGATCGACCTGAACCGGCCCGCGGACGGCGAGCCGCTGTATCCGGGGCGGCAGGAAACCGGCTTGGTCCCGACCATGGGTTTCGATGGCCAAGCGCTGTACGCGCCAGGCCAGGAGCCGGATGCCGCGGAGGTCCAGCAGCGCATCGAGTCCTATTGGCGACCCTACCACCAGGCCATCGAGCTTGAGCTTGACCGCTTGCTGGCGGCCCACGGGCAGGCCGTGCTCTGGGACGGCCATTCGATCCGTGGTCATGTGCCGGTGCTGTTTTCCGGCCGACTCCCCGACTTCAACCTGGGGACTGCCGGCGGCGCGAGCTGCCATCCCCGCCTGCAGGGGCGCCTGGGAGAATGCCTCCAACGGCAGGACGTTTTCAGCCATGTGTCGAACGGGCGTTTCAAGGGCGGCTACATCACCCGCCACTACGGCCATCCCGGGCACGCGATCGATGCGGTGCAACTGGAGCTGGTGCAGGAAACCTACATGGACGAGGCGAGTTTCGAGTTCCTGCCCGAGCGTGCAAAGCCCGTGCAGCAGCTTATCGGCCAGCTCCTGCGGTTGTGCGTCGACGACGCCCGGCGCGGCTGAGCGCTCCTAGGCTCGCGGTACGAGCCGCTGCAAGGCGTGCTCATAGCTGGCTTCGAGCGCGTCGAAGCGGTTGACGTCGGTGCCCAGGTCGTGTATGTGGCCGTCCTCCAGGCCATAGCACCAGCCGTGCACGGTCAGCTCCTGGCCACGATCCCAGGCCTCGCGCACCACCGTGGTGTGGCAGGCGTTGGCGACCTGCTCGATCACGTTGAGCTCGCACAGGCGGGCATGGCGCTGGCTGGCCGGGACCTCGTCCATTTGCGCCTGGTGCTTTTCCAGCGTGTCACCAATGTAGCGCAGCCAGTTGTCGATCAACCCGAGGCGCTCGCCGTCCAGGGCTGCCTTGACGCCGCCGCAGCCATAGTGGCCCACGATCAGGACGTGCTCCACCTTCAACACCTCGATTGCGAACTGCAGCACGGAAAGGCAGTTCATGTCCGAATGCAGCACCAGGTTGGAAATGTTCCGGTGCACGAAGACCTCGCCTGGCGCTAGTCCCAGCAATTGGTTGGCTGGCACGCGCGAGTCCGAGCAACCGATCCACAAGTACTTTGGCGCCTGTTGCTTGGCCAATTCGGAAAAGAATTGTGGGTCTTCCCGGGTGAGGTCGGCGGACCAGCGCCGGTTGTTGTCGAGCAGGTCTTGAAGTGGGCTGTTCAATATGGTTTCCATGCGTGCAGTGACGTATGCCGGCGTCGACGCGGACGAGGGCGAGGTCGAGCTGTATGTAGGGTGCTGGCGCCGACACGGTGGTTGCCGTGAATCGACAGGGCGGGCGCAAGTTTAAATCCGGCGACGCTTGCGTGCATCTTGCGGGCAGGTCCCAAGTGCGGCGACTGCCTGGTGGCAGCCATGGCGTGCTCAGTGCAAAAGCAGGCGCATGCCCACCGCGGCAAGCCAGCACAGCCAGCCCAGGCCTGGTGCAAAGCGCCATACGCGCCGCCAATTCGTGATGCGGGCATCCTCCAGCGCGGGCAAGACCGGCGATTGCAAGGCGCGCTGCAGGCGGATCCAGGTCTTGAAGCCCGAGGCCGGTCCCTCGTCCGGCGTGGCGATGATTTCCCACTGGCGCGGATGGGCCTTGCGCATGCGCTGGGCGATGCACCATTGGGCGATGAAGGAGGCCGCGAACAGGATGAGGCCGGCGAACAGCAGGCCCAGGTAAAGCGCGATCATGGCGTCACCGCACCGCCGGTGCGGCCGGTGTTGGGGTGCGCCGTACCGGGCGCGGGACGACCGATCCACGGCACGGCCGGCATGGCGCCGCGCAGGGTCTTGATCACGCCGTCACCCGTGGTGGCCTTCTTGCAGATGGCGCTGTCCAACGCGTCAGCATAGGTCTTGTCCATGAGGCCGACCCATATCGTGCCGTCTGGCCCATGCGGGACGTTGAAGCTGCCGGCCGAGTTCATCTGCAAGGTCGCCGTGTTGGAGAACGCCGCGGGCGACTGTTCCCAATAGGTCTTGCCGGCTTGCTGCGTCGCCGAGCTGTAGACCAGGAGGTAGCGGGCCTGCGGCTGGGTCACCTCCAGGCTGCCGAAGGCGCCGGTGGTGTCACTGCTCCAGCCCATGTGTTCGCACAACGGGATGTCCTGCTTGAGCAACGGCTGGAAGCCCGAGTCCAGCACGATCACGGAGGGCGCGAACAGGTAGCTGGAATGCAGCCAGCGCCCGTTCAATTCGGATTTCAAGGCGATGCGGTAAGGCAGCTTGCTCGCGGTGGGCAGGCGGAACGCGAGGAAATAACTGTGCGTGCCGTCGAGGTTGGCCACCATGCTGCCCGGGCCCAGGGTGAAGCGCTTGGGCTGCCAGGGCAGCATGGTGCGGTAGGAGAAGTCGGCCAGGTTGCTGCAGCAAGGCGTGGCTTGCTGCAGGGTGTCCATTGCCGCCTTGCGCGCGTCCCCGGTGCTTTCTGCGGGCCGCAGGTTTGGCGGGATGAGTACCTTGGCCGCATGGCAGCCAGCCAGGACGGCCAGCGCGGCAGCCAGGGCGGCGGGGGCGGCAAGTCGGGCACTACGGCGAAACATGGAGCGTGCGAACCTCAAAATTCGGCGCTGCCGGCAGCGCGTGGATAGGGAATGGCGTCGCGGATGTTGGCCAAGCCACAGATGTAGGCCAGCAAGCGCTCGAAGCCCAGCCCGAAGCCGGAGTGCGGGACCGTGCCGTAGCGTCGCAAGTCGCGGTACCAGCCATAGGTGGCGGGGTCGAGGCCAAACTGCTGCATGCGCTGGTCGAGATGGTCGAGGCGCTCTTCGCGCTGGCTGCCGCCGATGATCTCGCCGATGCCGGGCGCCAGCACGTCCATTGCCGCCACGGTTTTGCCGTCGTCATTCAAGCGCATGTAGAACGCCTTGATCGCCTCTGGATAGTCCATGACCACCACTGGGCGGCCCACGTGTTTCTCGGTCAGGTAGCGCTCGTGCTCGGTCTGCAGGTCGATGCCCCACGTCACCGGGTATTCGAAGTGCTGGCCCGAACGCTGCAGGATGTCGATTGCCTCGGTGTATTCGATGCGGGCAAACGGCTGGCTGATGAACGCCTCCAGGCGTGTGACCGCATCCGGGCACACGCGTTCCGCAAAGAACGCCATGTCATCTGCCTGTTCATCCAGCACGGCGCGGAAGATCGCCTTCAGGAATGCTTCGGCGTAGTCGGCATTGTCGTTGAGATCGGCAAAGGCGATTTCCGGCTCGACCATCCAGAATTCTGCCAGGTGCCGGGCCGTGTTCGAGTTCTCGGCGCGGAAGGTGGGGCCAAAGGTGTACACCTTGCTCATGGCCAGCGCGTAGGCTTCGACGTTGAGCTGCCCGGAAACGGTGAGGAACGCCTCGCGGCCAAAGAAATCCTGGCGGAAGTCGATCCTGCCTGCGGCGTCGCGCGGCAGGTTGGCCAAGTCCAGGGTGGAGAGCCGGAACATGTCGCCCGCGCCCTCCGCGTCGGAGGTGGTGATGATCGGGGTGTTGACCCAGAAGAAGCCCTGCGCGGTCAGGTGGCGGTGGATGGCCATCATCATGCAATGGCGTACCCGGGTGATGGCGCCGAACAGGTTGGTGCGCGGGCGCAGGTGCGCAACCTCGCGCAGGAATTCCATGGAGTGCTGCTTGGGCTGGATCGGGTAGCTCTCGGGATCGTCGACCAAGCCAACCACAATGATCTGGTCCGCCTGGATTTCCACGCGCTGGCCTTTGCCCTGGGAGGCGACGAGCGTGCCGTGGACGATGATGCTGGCGCCAGCAGTGAGGTGTTTCACTTCGCTGGCGTAGTTGTCCAGGGTGTCGGCCGCTACGACCTGGATCGGGTCGAAACACGAGCCGTCGTACAGGTTGACGAAGGACAGGCCAGCCTTGGAGTCGCGCCGGGTCCGCACCCAGCCACGCACGCCCACGGCACTACCGACCGGCAGCGCGCCGGCCAGGATTTGCTTCACGCTGCATGTCGCCGGCTTGGGTTCCAGCATGGGTTTGCCACTCCAGGGATGATCCGGGGCGCGCGCGGGTACTGCGCAGCTGCGCCAGCGCGCATGATAATGTAGTCGCCGCACCTGCCGCGACCCGCGCGGTACCCGCCACCCAGCAGGTCCATGCCATGAACATCACCATTACGCCCGCCGCTGGTGAACGCATGCGGCACTTCCTTGGCGAGGCCCCGGCTGCCGCGGGCGTCCGCTTTGGCGTCAAGCGCACGGGCTGTTCGGGATTTTCGTATGTGGTCGACCTGGCCCAGGAGCTGGATGCGGGCGATCTCCTGGTGCAGGTCGACGGCGTGCCCCTGGTGGTGAGCGCGGCCAACGCCAGCCTGGTCGACGGCACGGTGATCGACTTCCAGCGCCAGGGGCTGAGCTCCAGCTTCGTGTTCCACAACCCGAACGCAACGGGCGCCTGCGGTTGCGGCGAGAGCTTTACCGTTTCCTAGGCCCGGCCTTGGCTGCCCACGCATAGGGCGCCCTTGCGTGTGCCCCAGCTGCGCAAGTACCATAGTCAGTCTGCCCGCG
>Ga0134126_10005821_pt1 | contig 15428 bp, 17 predicted proteins | sample KB31752_FD_96881 | JGI IMG/M metagenome (GOLD analysis project Ga0134126, IMG submission 96881) | Terrestrial soil microbial communities with excess Nitrogen fertilizer from Kellogg Biological Station, Michigan, USA - KB3-175-2 | ecosystem: Environmental > Terrestrial > Soil > Unclassified ...
GCGATCCCAATAACCTTACTCGGCTGCAAATCCAAAAAGGGACTCTCTACAACTTTCAGGGAAACTTCCGTCGCGATAAGAATTTCTTCGATTACGATCTGCTGGCTAATCCGCTGAATCCGGAGAATTCGAACCCGAACATTTCTTATCCGATCTCGCCACATCTGTTCCAGACCACGCGACACATGAGCGATTTCAATTTGGGACTGTTCGATCAGGCGCCGGTCCGTTTGCGTTTCGGTTACTCGCACTATACGAACGATGGCAGCGCACTCAGCACGATTCACCAGGGCACGGAAGCCCAGCTGCTGCAGCCGACACAAAACACCAGCGACAGCTACCAGGCGGGTATCTCATTCCGCTTTTTCCCGCGCACAAGCATCAACTACGACCAGTTTTATACCCACTACAAGAATGATTCGTCGTGGCAGCTTAACGGACTGCCGTTTTCGCTGGCGAACGGAACTCCGGTCGATCTTGGCATCGTGTTCAACACTCCGGCTGGATCACCGTGTGCCGTGCCTCTTCAAGGTGGTTTTGTAAATCCGAGCTGCAACGGCTACTTCAGCTACACGCGATTCAGCCCAATTCGGAATTCGTATCCGGTAGAGCAGCTCAGCTTTCAGAGTGCGTACTTCCGCAATGTGGACCTGTCCGGCAGATTCAGCTACAGCGGATCGGACAGCGACCGTCCCAACTATCTCGAGAATTTCAACGGCTTCATTTCCCGAACCGGAGGGCGCTCGTATCAGCAAACCGGACCGGGGAAGTCACGCAGGGTTAACACCACGGCAGATTTCGCGACTACTGTCCACGTGACCGACCGCTTCCGCATCGTGGATAGCTTTCGCTTCTCGAACTTCCGCATTCCCGGGACGTGGGCGCTTAGCGAGCAGGACTTCTTCGGCGCTAATCTGTCGAGCACGCCGAACACTTATAATCCGGCGACGTGTCCACCGCCGTTTACGGCCGCCGCTTGTCCGCAGCATACGACATCGTCAGGACCGGATGTGATTCAGTCCACGATCAACAATTTCCTTGGACAGGATTCGAAGATCAACACCTTCGAACTCGAATACGATTTCACCAAACGCATATCCGGCCACGTGGGATACCGGTTCGAGCGGCGAGATATCGATGTCCGTCTTTCCTACGTGCAGGTTGGAACGTTTTTCCCGAACCGGAGCACTCGTGGCGGATGTACGCAGGTCGTGAACAATGTCTGCACGCTCACTACTGCCGTCGAGGATGATAGCGACCTCACGGAAATCAACGGGCATTCGGGATTAATCGGCTTTTCGGCGCGCCCAACGGACAACTTCCGCATCAGCTTCGACACGGAGCTGTACTCCGCAGACAATACGTTTACACGCATTACTCCGCGCCATCTGCAGGACTACAAAATTCGTGCCACCTATGGCCCGCGGAGCTGGATCACGTTGGGCTCAGCGGTCGTGATCCGCGAGTCACGAAACAATACGACGGATGTCGGCAATCTGCAGCACAATCGGAGCTACGGGTTCAACGCCGACGTAAGTCCGAACGAGAAATGGTCACTCGACCTCTCCTACGATTACAACGACATCTTCTCGCGCACGAACATCTGTTTTGTAACTACGCCATCGCCGCCGGTTGCGATCAGTTGCGGTGGAGCGCCATTCGCATCGGGATTTTCCTTTTACACAGAGGCAGCCCATTCAGGATCGGGTGGTCTAATGTTTCATCCCATCCCCCGACTCACGACTGGGATTGGCTACACCATCACCAGCAGCGTCGGAAATTCATTGATTCTGAATCCCAATGCTCCTGTCGGACCGCTGAGCTATAACTATCATTTGCCGTCCGCAACTCTGGCTTTTGATTTGAGTAAGCATCTAACCTACAAAACCGGATGGAACTTCTATGACTACAACGAGAAGTCCGATCCCGGACCAACATTGCCGCGCAACATGCGAGGCAACGTGTTTACGTTGTCGATGCGGTACAAGATGTAAATTGTCGAGAACAAGGGAGCCAAAATGAAACTTCATCGTGCATTGCTCGTGGGAGCAGCGCTCGCGTGCTTCGCCGGCACCGCCTTCAGCGCCGACCAGAAGACGCAGGATCTCTACAAATCGAAATGTCAGGGATGCCATGGCGCCGACGGTAAAGCTACGGCAATCGGTAAGAGACTTGGAGCGAAAGACTTCCAGGACCCCGACGTAGCCAAAATGTCGGAAGACGAACTCGAGAAAATTACCAAAGACGGCAAAAACAAGATGCCTGCCTACAAAGGCAAGATTGCCGAGCAACAGATCGATGATCTGGTGAAGTACATCAAGGAGATGAACTAGAAGCTCCGTAGCGGAGGAAGCAGTGCCGGCTGGATTCACCTATGCGGTACTGATTGTTACGATCGCTCTCGTCGCCGCGGTCGCCTTGGCGCCCGGCGTGACCATCACGCGCGGCGGCAAGATTCTCGCCTTCCTTGCGCTGTTCATTTTTCCTGTTTTGGCAGGCTCGCTCGGATACGAGCAGCACATGGAGCGCTCCAAGCAGACTTCTTTCTGTCTCTCGTGCCACGTCATGCAGCCCTACGGACGCAGCCTGCACGTCGACGACCCCACCTGGCTGCCCGCCGCACATTACCAGAACAATCGCGTACCACGCGATGAAGCCTGCTACACCTGCCACACCGATTACGTGATGTATGGCACGATCAAAGCAAAATGGCGCGGCCTGCACCACATTTACGTGCAGTACTTAGGTACCCCAAAGCCGCCGCTGCACCTCTATCATCCCTACAACAATCGTGAGTGCCTGCATTGCCATCGAGGATCGCGCAGCTTCGAAGAAGGAGCCACACATAATGCCGATCCTCAGATTATGGCCGATATTAAAAGCAACAAGATGTCTTGTCTGAGCTCTGGATGCCACGATCAGGTTCACAACACCGCCAAGCTGGACCAGGCTAAGTACTGGAGTGGGAAATAAGGTGGAGATTCAAGAACTCAAAATCGCTCCTAGACTGAGGGCTGCCGGCCTTCTGATTGTGCTCGGACTGCTGATCGAGATCTTCACGCTCAAGTGGAATAACCCAATTTCTTTCCTCGTGTTTTTGGGGATAGGCGGATTGCTGATTTTTATCGGAATCGTGATCTACCTGCTGTCGCTCGTATCCGGAGGACAAGCCCAGACGGGTTGAGAGAGCGGAGCGTAATTTCAATAACTCGACGACAGTGCTGGGCAGGCATTCTAGTTCACTTCTCGTTCTAGCAGTTGCGGCAGAGCATCTCCCGTTTCGCGTACAAACATTCGGCCGACGAATCCTTCATTGCGTTTGAATAGCAGAACTTCAGCTCCATCTCCCGTTATCGCACAACGCAGTGATATTGCCGTCTTTGATCGTGATCACACCTCTCATGTTTAGCCCTGCTCTGAGGCTTCCTGCAGCCACTTCATATCGCTTTCTTCATTGGTCTAAGGATCGAAGCCGCGATGTTGACGGCGAAGAGCGTCACCGCTGCTAATTCAATCACTGCGGAGATAGGGAGAATCTGCCACGCCGGCCGCCAGTAGCCCTCGTAAGCGGGGATCTCCGATGAGACACGCAGTAAACAGCCGGCGTTCAGCAGCACAAGCGACCAGAACATCATTGCGGGACTGAACAGAATCTTCATGCCGCAAAACGCCGGCAGAACCCGTTGTCCTATAGCAAAAACCATTACAGCAATGAAGCCGACAGTGAGCGCGTGTCGCGATGCTCCCCATATGCCTCCCGCATGGTCTGCTCCCGTTGCCCATACTGTGAGTATCGCCGCGATTCCTAACCATCCGTATGCGACGCGTACAAAAATGGGAAACGATCCGTGAACATTAAGTGTCTTCGGCGGGTGCTGAGCGGCTTCAAAGATGTGCAAGGCTAAGATGGCGACCACTGCACCGGTCAGGAGTAGAAGAGCCGAGATCTTGAAGAATCCCGGCAATGCAGCAAACACTCCTGCTGCATTGATCAGCAAAGCTCCGGTCAAACCCTTTTCCGTTGGAGCTCTTAGCCCCAGAAATACAGGCAGCCACTTGGCATTGAACCCCCAGATCGCCAGGACGAGAAAGCCCCAAGTGGAAAGCACGAGCAAGCGCTGGTCGAGACCGTGCGGAAACGCAGGCCCCGAGTTTCGGACCGCCGCAACGACGCTCAGAACAAGATTTGCGATCAGCGAAGCCAGGAAGCCGAAGGTGGAGCTAATCACCAGCACCATCCAAGTTTCGGATTTGTCTTTAGCTGATGGGCTGCGATGCCGGCGTAAGCAGCGCTGAAACAACACGAACGCCGATAATTCGAGTAGTGCCGAAATGGGAAGTAGCAGACGCCAGTGCCAGGCGTAAATATTTGTGGCCCAGCGCACAAAAACGCCAGTGATCCACAGGGCCCAGCATAGCCATCCTCGGCTGAGCGGAAATGGAGCGCTGTGCTGCATCTTGTGCAGTGAATACAGGCCGATTCCGAGAATGAATGTGCCGATCCACCCGAAGATTTGTGCATGCCCATGCGCCTGGATCCAGGCTGGAGAGAGCGTCGTCACGGAACGTGACTCGCTGATCGAGATCAAGTTCCATACCCCGAGGAACGTTCCCGGCAGCAGCATGAACGCGAGGCCCATCAGGATGAATGCTGTGACTAGCCTCTGCGCCCCGCGCTCACGATCGATCGCGCTATGTGCTCTTGTGTCGCGGGCTGCATCCTCGATCTGTAGCAGCGTTGCGGAGCTCATGCCGGAGCGCACGCCTTGGACTCGAGTTCGACTGCTCGTGAGAACAGAATGTTGTTCTCGAGATAGACGTGGCGATGCAGGTCCTGCTCGAAGTCGCGTAGCCCATCGTAGAGTGCGCGATAGCTCATGCAGGCTCCCTCCGGCAGCGTGTATCCGCTGCTTAGATCGCGAATCTGCTGCATCTCCTTGCCTGCCTTCTCATGGTCGCGCATCATGCACTCCACCGGACGCACAACACTGCCGAATGGCGTCGGCGGGGGCAGCTCGCCTTCGCTGCTCGCTCGCTCCAGGGCATTGATGTACGGAAACAGGACCTGCTCTTCCTTTTGCATATGGTTGAGCATGTCCTCGCCAACGAAGGCAAAGACCAGCTTCATGGGCGTGAGCTCCGGGTGGACGCTCCCATGTCGGGAATTCACTTTTTCGAGGAGCGCGTTGAGCCTTGGAATTTCCTTGCGCACATACGCATGATGCGTTTCGATGATATGCCGCGTCAGCTCAGAAAGAGGCGCTTCCTGCCAGGGCGCAAAATCAGGATCAGGAACCGTTTCGTTCAATTCGCCCAGGCGACCAAGCAGCAGCTCGAGCGAGATTCCGGCATTGTGACACGCCTGCGCAATAGATTTATTCCCTCCACAGCAGTAATCAATGCCGAGATCGTCAAAAATGCGAATTGAAGAAGGCAGTTGATGCGCGATCTCGCGAACGGTATTAGAGGCTTTGAATGTCATGCTCAGCTCCTGTTTGTCCAATCTACAGAGATGAAAGGAGCTGTTCAGTGACTTGTGTCACAGGAGAAAAGCCTATAAGAACCTTCAGGTTAGGAAGCTACGTTCTGCTGCGCCGCAAGCGCAGGTAAGTCCTTGACTAAGACCTCGCGCCCGTCAACTTCGATTAGACCTTCGGCCTGAAGGCGCGCGAGGTTGCGCGATACCAGTTCGCGAACGGTTCCTATTTCAAAGGCCATCTCCTGGTGTCCTGTTTTGAGGGAGAATTGGACGCCGCGCGCTGTCCGCTTGCCTTCGGCCTCCGCCATTCGGAGGAGCAGCGCGATTACGCGCTGCCGTACGGTCGTAAACGAGAGTTCCTCGACGATTCCAACGAGTCGCCGCAGGCGCGATCCGACTACGGCGAGTACTTTGAGAGCGACCTGAGGATGTTCGAGGCAGAATGCCTGAAAGGCCTGGCGCGAGATGAATACCGCCTCGGTATGGCCTACCGCATTGGCCGAAGCCGGATAATCGCCTCCGTCAAACACGGGAAGCTCGGCTATGGAACTGCCCGGTCCTTCGACAGCCAGCACCTGTTCGCGGCCGCTAGGCGCCGATTTGAAGATTCGTACCTCGCCTTTTGAGATAACGAATAGTCCTTCGCACTTATCGCCTTCCGTGAATAACCGCTCACCGTCTTCATACCTCTTGCGAGCCGCCCGTTTGCTGAGCGATTCGCGTTCTGCGGGCGTGAGTCCAGAGAAGAGTTGGGTCTTGAGCAGGGAATCTGCAACGGGAGTAGCTGGAGTGCTGTGGAGAGCCATGTAACTCCGCGACGAAAACACTTATTGTACGCATCCTCTGCGGGCTTCCGCTTTGTGACAATAATCACACGAGGCTTTTAAAACTTGGACCGACAATGAAATAGGTTGTTCAACATCCGCGGCTGCGTGGACTGTTTTTCAGCCGGAGGTGACATGAGCAGTAAAGACTTGCAGCAGGGGTTTGCGCGCACCCTTGAGCTGAGCACCGAAATAGAACAACAGAATAAGACGAAACCCTGGGCAAAAGGCTACGTCTCGAAGGTTCTGCTAAAGACTGCGGACTTGAGGCTGGTGCTCTTCGCTATGCAGGCTGGCTCGCGGATGCCTCAGCATCACTCAGAAGGACGCATCGCGGTGCACTGTCTGCGGGGATCGATTCGTCTTCAGCTTCCCTCTGAAGCACGCAACCTGCAGCAAGACGATATCCTGGCTCTCGATCGCAAGGTTGAGCACGATGTTCAGGCAATTGAAGATTCTGTATTTCTGCTGACGCTTGTGTTGCCTCAGCAGTCCTCGGCTGGCAACGCTTAGGGCCGCCGCAGCCGCTTGTCGAAGCCGAACAGATACAGCAGTAGAGCGGCGTTGATTAGGAAGAGCACACCGGAAGCAATGGCAGCGTGCAGGGGCGTTCCCGAATCGTGACGAAACACTGCATCCACGCTCGCGGACAAAAGCCAGAGTTGCACGATCACTCCTACTCCAACCAGCGCGAGAAGCGCACTGAAGAGCGTCGTGCCTTGTTCCTGCCGATTCATTACACTTCGACTCCAACGGCTAAGATGTCATTCCCGTTTTGCTCCAGCTTGATGCGAGGCAGAGGACGCGTCGGCGGACCTGCGGTGGGACGACCTTCCTCCACCGTGAAATAACCATGATGGCAAGGACAGAAGAGCGTGTTCTCTTCAGGACGGTGTATGACAGCACAGGAAAGATGCGTACACACCTGAGAGTATGCGACGAGTTCTCCAGCGCGATCGCGGACAAGAATGCAGGGATCTTCATTAGTCGGGTAGCGGAAGAGCTGCGATCCTCCAGCGGGAATCTGGTCCGCGGAGGCAATCTTCAGTTTGGGGAAAGTTCCTCCGTGCTGGAGATGGGGAACGGAAGCGGCAATGAAGTTTGCGCCGGCAATCAGCAGCGAACCGAGGCTGAGGAATTTCACCATCTCGCGGCGCGTGACGTATTCGTCTTTGTCCCACTGGACGGGAAAGTCCTCGCGCCAGCGTGTCTCCTTCTTATCGCAACCCGGACAGTCTTTGCATTTGTCGTCGTTCTGCATTCTTAATCTCCGGACAGCAACGCAGCCACATCGTATTCATTGGTGTGCCTGATCCCGATTTGCTCAAGACCGACATCGATACGCTCGACACTGCGCGGGACCAGCACGTTGACTTTGGTACGCACGACTTCGCCGCCGAACTGCCATTCGTTGATGGCGAGTCCCTGGCGCGTCCGCTCGATGTTCTCGCGAGTCGTATAGGTCAGAGCGCCGGACGGACATACAGTCGCGCACATCGGGCGCTTGCCCACGCTGGTGCGGTCGTAACACATGTCGCACTTCATCATCTGGTTGATTTCCGCGCGATACTTCGGCACTCCAAAAGGACACGCCAGCACACAGTTCGAGCAGCCGATGCAGCGCGGCTTGAGCGAGCTTTGTACGACGCCGTCTGGCGTCTTCTTGATCGCATCGGCCGGACAGACCTGCGCGCATATCGGATCTTCGCAATGCATGCAGACCTGCGGCGCAGTCTGGACGCTGTCCGGGCGCATGATAGTTTCGAGATGAATCATCGAAACGCCGCGATGCGTGTCGCACTCCTCGCACGCCTGCACGCAAGCCTTGCAACCGATGCAGCGGGAGTAATCGATGAAGAATTCCATCTCGTTCATCGCACGCCTCCAGCCTGCATCTCAAGTTCCGAAATGGGATCGCGAGGCACAGCTGCTTTCTTCACTCGCACGGCGCAGATCTTGTATTCAGGGATGTTCGACATTGGATCGATGTTGCGCACCGTCATATTGTTGGCTGCGCGTTCGAGCGGCCAGTGATATGGGACGAAAACGGTGTCGGGCCGGATGGTCTTCACGACGTTCGCGCGGACTGTCACGGAACCACGCCGGCTCTCGACCGTTACGAAGTCGCCTTCGTTAATGCCGAGCTTACCTGCAAGTAGTGGATGAATCTCACACACCGGTTGTGGATACTGATCGACGAGCGCGCCAATGCGACGGGTCTGTGAGCCTGAGAGGTACTGCGAGACCACACGTCCAGTGGTGAGGATGATCGGATACTCTGCATCGGGTTCTTCCGCCGCAGGTCGCCATTCGACCACCTGCATGTGCGCCTTTCCATCAGGATGAGAGAACTTTCCGCCTTCATACAGCCGAGGTGTACCTGGATGATCGAGAGAAGGACACGGCCAAAAGACTCCCATTTCGCGATCGACTCGTTCCCATGTGATGCCGTAGTAGTCGTTCGGCCCTCCTTTGGAGGCGACGCGCAGCTCCTCGAACATGTCGGCAGGCGAGTTGTAGGAGAACTTGTCTCCCGCTCCGAGCCGCGCAGCGAGATCGCAGATAATCTTCCAGTCGACGCGCGCATCTCCGGGAGGGTTTACGGCTTTGCGATGATGGATCACGCGCCCTTCGACGTTAGTCGTCGTGCCTTCATCTTCTTCCATGAGAGAGCCGGCAAGTACGACATCGGCAAACCTTCCCGCTTCCGAAAGGAAAAAATCGATCGTGCAGAAGAACTCGAGTTTCTCCAGCGCCTCGCGAACCCAGGAATTATTCGGCAGCGAAACCATTGGATTGCAGCAAATCGAGAGCATTCCCTTGATTTTGCCAGCGTGAATCGCTTCCATAATGGGAATGAATGTGATGCCTTTGTGCGGAATACTCTCTTCAGGAACTCCCCAAACCTCGGCAATGTATCTGCGGTGCTCAGGGTTCTCGATGTCGCGTCCGCCGGGAAGCTGATCGCACTTCTGGCCGTGCTCGCGTCCGCCTTGTCCGTTGCCTTGGCCGGTAATCATGGCATAACCACAACCCTCTCGACCGATGCGACCAGTGGCAAGCACCAGGTTCATCGCCGCCATACAGTTCTGCACGCCTTTGGAGTGATGTTCGAGGCCGCGCGCATGAAGAAGGAAGCTGGTCTCGGCAGGTCCCCAAATCTCGGCGGCGCGAATGATCATGCTCGCCGGCACGCCTGCGATCTTCGCGGCATACTCGGGCGTGTACTTGCGCAAGCTCTCCTCGACCTGCTCCCAGCCTGTCGTGTGCTGCGCGAGAAATTCGCGGTCGATCCATCCGCGCTCGATCATCACGTGCAGCATTCCGTTGAAGACACCAATGTCGCCGCCTGACTTCACGGGAATGTAGAGATCCGCGTTGCGCGCAATCGGCGTCATGCGTGGATCAAGAATGATGACCTTGGCTCCGTTCTCCCGCGCCTGCCAGAAGTAATTTGTCGTGATCGGCGAGCACTCGGCGACATTGGAACCGGCAGCAAGAATGGCCTTCGCTTTCGGAATATCGCTCCACGGATTTGCCGAGCGATCCAGGCCAAAAACCTTCTTCGACGCCACACCGGCCGACACCATGCATAGCCGTCCGTTGTAGTCGATGTTCGCAGTGCGCACAGCAACGCGAGCGAACTTGCCCATGAGATATGCTTTCTCGTTCGTCAGCGACGCCCCGCCGATCAGCGCGAACGAATCATTTCCGTAAGCGCCCTGAATACGGCGAGTCTCGCTCGCAACTTTATCCAGAGCTTCGTTCCACGAGACCGGCATGAAACCTGTGCCTTCTTTGCGCATGAGCGGAGCCTTTAGGCGATCCGGGTGCTCGTCCTGCATGTAGCGCTTCACGCCCTTAGGGCAAAGACGCCCTTGATTGAAAGGGAAGTCCTCCCACGGCTCAAAGCCGATCACGCGATTATCTTTGACTTTGAGTTGAATGCCGCATTGCTGCCCGCAGAAGCAGCAGTGCGTTTTCACGAGGCGGTCTGGCTCAACGTCGGAGTTCCAGCCCGTTGCCGGTATGCGGTTCAGCGTGGGACCGAACTGATTCACAAGAGTGACAACGTCTACAGGTAATTTGGCCATATTGATACTGCGTCTGTCGCAACACGCGTTCCTTGCTCCCGCCATTTTCCGTCCTGGGCCATCGCGAGAGATTTACGCCGACATGCCGGACAAACATCCTGATAATGAGCACCGTCGGGCAACTCGTATCGAATTTGCAGCGCACGCTCCACATCCTTCAAATCAGCCACGTGCATCTGTGAGGCGAACTCCTGGCCGCAGCGTAAGCAGTTGGCTTGCGGACCAGCAGCACCAACATCTTTGTAGAACTGCACTCCGATCTGGGCTGGACGTTGGAAGATGTGAAAAAACTTCCCAAAAGGTAAATAAAGCAGCGTGAAAATCACCGTCACCGCGTGGAGCATCGAAAGAAAGCCATAGTTCAATCCATGCAGCAGGTGAGTGGAAGCCGTTAGGAACAATCCCGTAATGGAAATTGCAAAGAGAAGCAACAACGGCATCATGTCCTGCGCAAACTGCTGAACCGCAATTGCTCCGCGATCGCGAGCGCGACGGAAAAGAGCCAGGGCAACTCCCGTGAGTACCATCACTGCCGAAATATCGAGGATGTTGAAGCTGAGTGCCGCCATCACTGTCCCAAGCCGGAACTGAGCGACTTGGACACCGAAGACGAATGCTCGATAGATATTCTGATCCGTGGCTGCGCTCTCGAAGTGAATCCACCCAAACGATAGAGGAAACGTAACTGCCCCAGCGAGGATGCAGCCCCACGCGATCAGCCAGTGCGCCGCCCAGCGCAGATGCGAGCGCTTCTCAATGAAACGTTGCGCAAAGAAGTCCGCAAAGAATATCTGAATGAGTCGGCCGATATTTGCAACGAGCTTCTTCGGACGAACGAAGAGTTGCCAGCCACGCAACCAAAACTTCCGCGTCGGAGGCCGGCGTAGCCACATAGCATATCGATAACCGATGCCGAAGGCAGCAAACACAGTCGCGCCAGTGTAGGGAATCAACGCCGCATCGAAGTGACGGAAACGATTGCTGCCGACATAGATCAATAGGATTAGCGCCGCCGCAACAGCCAATCCCCAAAGTGTGGCTCGCGTTACGTCTTCACGGGAGTACGACTCTCGCAGAATCGCTGTGGATGGAGAACTCATCTCGGTGAGACTCCTAATGGCGCGGAGTTCCGTGCTGACGATCGCGCTTGGAGAATTTCGTTAGTTCCGGTTGCGAGCAAGCCCAACAAGGTCAGCGACCAGGCGACGACTGCAATCCAGGCGAATGCATGAGGAAGCCACAGCAAGAAAGGTAGATGGAATGCGTCGCAGAGCTGACGAGTGCACACACTGTACATTCCTAACGGGAACACTGCTCCCCAATACAGACGGTCATATTTGAGGGTGAATCGCTTGTATACGTGACGCCAGAAGCCCAGGATCACAAGCATCGGGATCCACCACGTTGCAGTCGCCCAAAAGAACAGCGTGAATCCTTTCAGGAATGGCAGGATATCTGCGAGAAAGGTCGCTGCTGAGGCGCTCTGGATAAGCGAAACGCCTGCCAGCGTCGAGATAGCCATCGCCCCCATGTTAATCCAGTACGGAGGCATCAGATCAGAAGGAGCAAATGGAAAGAACGTGTAGCGATAAAAAATCAGAGAAATGATCCAGATGTAAAGCATCCCTCCACAAAGCCACAGCGCCAATGCGAGAAACAGCAAATGCTGTTGATTGTCCGCCAGGGAGCGCGCAACCAATGTCGCCAACACCGAAATGGCTTGCGTCGCAACGACCGAGAGCAGCCATCCTCCGTGGATGCCTTCACTCAGTGTCGGTTTGTTCTCCTTTACCGTGAATGCCGTGAAAACGACATAGATGAAGCAAGCCCATAACGGAACCGCGAAGAACAGCATGATTTTTGCAATGCGCACATCGGCATGGATGATGACCAGTTGCCTTGCCAATACGCTCGTGCCCGCGATTATGGTGAAGAATCCCGGCCCGAGCTTGAAGTCGGTAAGCTCGCCAAACAGACGCTTGGAATCAGAAGCTATGCGGACGATCAGGAACAGCCAGAACACGACATAAAGAACCGTATTCAGCCGCAGCAGCGAAAAAGGGAAAACGGGAATGCCGTCCAGGTACGCCGCGATAGAGACAATCCCGGTCGCCATCACCATGGAAAAGTACACAGGCGGGAAAAGCCGAATTCGAGCGCGGATCAGCTGGCCAGTCATTCGAACACTCGCACGATTCTCGTTCGCGGCGACGTTTGGGCGGAGATCAGGCATGCACAGTCCCGAGTGCTAGGAAACGTACCTCAATGCCGCCAGCCTGCGTGACGAGCTGCTTTCCATCCCGGGTTTGCAGTTTAGCGGGCGTAGCCATAGCTCCAGACAGGGAACGAAGCCATCATTATCGCGAAATTGAGAATGGCTGGATGTGACCTCTGTCACAGCGCTCTCCCGCTGCTAACCCGAGAGGTGCCAAATCTCCAATGACATAGCACCAGTCCTGACGACTGGCCCTCTTCGATTTTCCGCGTTCAGTTCTTGACGTGGAGGCGCATAATGTAAGTACATTCAAAAAAAGAAGTACGTAAGGGCATTTGTAAGTGCATCAAGGGCCGAAGCACGTCCTGTCTGTTTCCTATAACAAAGCCCTGCTACGCACACGCGAGCTGTTATTGCGTCGTCGCGGGTACAACGTCACTTCGGAGTTTGGATTCACCACTGCTGTTGAAGCGTGCAAGGCTGCCCGTTTCGATCTCTTCATTTTGGGACACTCCATTCCAAGGACTGACAAGTCGGAATTGATTAAGACGTTTCGGCGGTATTGTTCGGCTCCAGTATTGTTATTGCTCCGGCAGGGCGAGAGCGTTGAAGCTGGGGCGGACGGCTCTGTGTCCCCGGATGACCCTGAACTTTTGCTTGATCGGATAGATCAGATGCTCAGCCCTCGAAGCGATAGCGCGAGCGTGTGAGGGGTTAGGCTCCGCGCTCTTGCTTTCGCGGCCTTTGGGCGGATAACCGATTCACAGCACCAACCAACTCTTCTGCAAGATTGTCAATGTTCACGCACAAGTGAGCGTCAACTTCCTTCGGGATTTCGGGTGTCATAGAAGTATAGAGTTCCAGAATTTTTGCGCCCGGACAATGCTTTCGCACAACGTCAGTGATGCGTAGCTTTTCCGGGTGGCCAAGAAGTTGACCAAGAACTGCGACCGCGAATTGATTGCTGTCACATGCGGCAATGACGCGCCTCAAATCGGTAGCTTGCGTCACCGAATGACCGGCCGCTCCGAGTATCGATAGTCTAATCCGCATCATGGCATCGTTAACGCCGATGCATAGTACGTTTGACAAGGGAATCGCCTCTTGTTCTTGGTTGGGAGACACACCTCTGGTGTGTTGCCCCTGAGATGCCTTAGTGAGCAACTCACGTTGTATGTTTGCCAAGAATTTTGCGTGTGACACGGCCGCAGGCCATGGCGGAGTTCACTGCAAAATGAAGCATCACAGGGATCACAGTCTCGACGCTTTGGTCCAAAATGGAACAGTTCCCCGCGACCAAACTTGGAACCGTTTTTGGAACCGTTTATCGCCGAATGCACTCCAAAACAGGCATTGTGCTCCGTTTAAGTCGTTGAAAACACGTGTACACCTCCTCCCCTAAACCGGCTGTTAACCGGAGGGTTGTAGGTTCGAGTCCTACCTGAGGAGCCATTTATTGAGCCTTCTAGGCTGCTGAGCTCCTAGCTGCTAGCCAAATCAACGGCAACACCAAAATCAAGCACCAAAAACGACAGCGAAAGCAAAACCATAACCAAAAGCTCACGCGGATTGCACGGATTGCACGGATGGTTCTTTTTTCAGTCGTTCCGCCATTTCCCACTTCATCGGAAAGTGGCTGGCCGCACGCGGACAGCGAAACGCCGGCATCCTGAGTCCGCCTCAGGTGGATCGCAAGGAACTGTGTTTTCCTGCTGCCTTTGGCTTTGAAGCTTCGCGGCTCCGTGGCTTCGCAGCTTCGCGGCTTGTGTACCCCCTCCCCCCTCCTCCTTTTTCGCAAAATACATCTTTCACAGGAGTTAGCTCGCTTCTTCGCGGTTTTTCCCAATTTTGTACGCAATATGTTGTATCGGAAAATTCGAAGTACCGAGATCTTGTTTATTACTTTTTAGTAATCACCCTTTTCTGCGCCGTTCTGCGCATTCCCGACGACCTGTCCGCGCTAACCGGCTCATGTTTTCTGAACCCTTTGAACGAAATTCGCCATTCCGGCGCGATCGGCACGCAAAATCAGCAGGTAACTTCCGCTAAATGAGTAGATACAAGAAACTTTGGCGATAATTGCAGCTTGGGGTAACGCCGAATTTTCCACGGGGTAACCCCGGAATTTCCACACGGTAACCCCGAGATTTCCGCGGGGTTACCCCAGGCTGCCGAAATCCGCGGCCTCATCGGACACTGCGAGCGTCCCGTTTCGGAACTGCGGGTCGTCGCTCGAATCACACCCATACTTCTGTGCTACGACGAAATGGGGCGAAAGTCAAGCGAAATCGATGCGGCCAAGGCCGCGAAATCGGCATTCGGCAGTTGGCACTCGGCAGTCGGCTAAAACAACATCGAAAACGAGTCCTAAAGCTAGGTTTTAGCCGAAGTAGCCGATACCTGGCAGTCTGAGTCCGCCTGAGCGGATCGAAGCATCCCGCCTGAGGCGGGTCAAACGACCTGTGTTTTGCAGTTCAGCTTCGAAGCTTCGTGGCTTCGTTCGCCGATTGCCGAATGCCGAGTGCCGATAGCCGGTTTTTACGATATTTTGATCCGTCGCTCGTAAGTGGGGAAACGTCTTGTCATCCTGGAGCGGTCCAACGCCTTCCCCGAGCATCCTGAGCGAAGGAGGCTCCAACGCTTTCGTCAGCGTGGGAAACCGGAGTCGAAGGATCCTATGTTTGTTTTGCCGATTGCCGATCCCAGTGCCGGAGGTGTCTGTGTCATAGCTCCGCGAGGCAGTGGTTAATCGGTTGATGACGATGGCTTAGTCGGAGCGGTGAGCGTGAGGTTAGTGTTGCGCCATATGTGTGAGA
>Ga0134126_10005822_pt1 | contig 15426 bp, 12 predicted proteins | sample KB31752_FD_96881 | JGI IMG/M metagenome (GOLD analysis project Ga0134126, IMG submission 96881) | Terrestrial soil microbial communities with excess Nitrogen fertilizer from Kellogg Biological Station, Michigan, USA - KB3-175-2 | ecosystem: Environmental > Terrestrial > Soil > Unclassified ...
CCCGAAACGCGTCGCCGGCGCCCGCGAGCCGACCGGCCGGCGGCCCGCGGACCCCGCCGCCCATTGGTTGGATACGGTATGGAAGAAGCAGGAGGAGGCGATGAAGAAGGCCGGCATCATCACCGGTCCGTCGGAGTAATCCGCTGCGAAAGCGCTTGTCCCGACAGCAGCGAGCAGCCGAGCACCTGAAGACGTCGAGCGAAGGATTGCATGATGTTTTCCCCTGAGTGATTCAAATGATTCGATTGTCGTGAGCCGCCGGCCGGCCGCGCGCGCCGGCCGGCGATACCGACGGCGGCCGGGACCGCGGTCAATGACTGTCTGCCAAGTGCGAGCGGAGTTGCACAGATTCCGGTACCCGATCGGCCGGGGCCGGGCTCCTAGGGTCAAGTGACTTCTGAAAGAAGAGGTCCGAGTGCAGATGGCGGTTGTCCTCAGCGGGGGCGGCGATATGCCGGCCCTCAGGCCACGGCCTGGTTGCACCGGCACTCGCGGCAATCCCGCTCGCGGGGCGCGGCCTGATCTCACGCAGTCAGTTGAGAGGTACGCATGTCATCCATCGAAGCGCCGGCCCTCGAGCGCCGCTCCCTGCAACCCATCCTGTGGAGCGGCATCGCCGCCGCGTTCGTGTCGGTGCTGATCTATACGGATCTGCCGCTCGTGCTGCACCCCGGCCAGTACACCGCCAAGCTGGTTCATGACCGCTTGCTGCTCATCCCGCATGCCCTCGGCGGACTCGCCGCGCTGCTGATTGGACCCCTGCAGTTCACGACCCGCCTGCGCCAGCGGCATCCGAAGCTCCATCGAATCATGGGCCGCATCTACGTCACGGCGGTATGCATCGCGGCACCGGTCGCGCTGATTCTGGGGTTGAGCGGATTCGGATGGCCGGAGCCGGTTACGAACACGGTCCTGGCCGGTATCTGGCTCGGCTGTACGGTGTGTGCCTACATCACCGCGCGCAACCGGCAGATCACGGAACACCGCAAGTGGATGATCCGATCGTATGTCTTCACTCTGAACTTCATTTTCACGCGAGTGCTCAATCCCATTCCGGCGTATGCGCACATGTCGGACGAGGCGTTCGGCGTGCTGCTCGCGCTCCTTCCGCTGGGATATCTGTTCCTCAGCGAGGTCGCCTTCTCCTGGCATGACCTGACGCACCGGCGCCGAGCGCGACCGGTTGCAACCCCGTCCGGCAGCTAGCCCGAGACAGCGCTCATTGGAACGGGAATGACGACATGAAGAGGCATGTGTTCCCGGGAAGTCTCATCGTGGCCGCCGGTGGGCTGGCGCTGTGTACCTCAGCGCTCGCGGCCGGGCAGGCGCCAGTATCCGGCGCGGCAATTCACGCGGCCGAGGCGTGGGCGTTTCCCGTATCACCGACAGCGGATCCAAAGGCAGCGGCACCGGACCTGAGCAAAGCCGTGCACGTTGCGGGCAGCACCCGCAGCTACACGCGCGGTGAGATCAGCCTCTTAGACAGTCCGCCTGACTGGTTTCCTCAGGATCATCCGCCCATGCCGCGGATCGTTGCGCATGGCCGTAAGCCGGCCTGGGCCTGCGCGGCCTGTCACCTGCCGGACGGCGAAGGCGCTCCGGCCACCGCCGCGCTGACGGGCTTGCCGAGGGCCTATATTCTCGAACAGCTCGCCGCGTTCCGGCACGGTCTGAGGGGCGCCAGCCGGCCGCGGACCACACGGGATATGGCCCATGAGGCGCGCAACCTCGATTCGGCGGATATGCAGCAGGCGGTGGCTTATTTCTCGAGCCTCGCCTTCAGGCCCCGAACACGCGTAGTGGAGACAGCGACGGTGCCAAAGACCCATTGGCGCGACTACGTGCTGATGACCAACAGGAATGGCGCGCGCGAGCCTATCGGCGCGCGCATCATCGTGACGCCGGCCGATGTCGGGGACTATGAGGACCGGGACGCCCGCACCGAATACGTGGCATACGTGCCGCCCGGCAGCATCGCGCGAGGTGCGATCATCGCCGCCAAGGGCGTGGGCGCGGTGCTCCCATGTGAATCCTGCCACGGCACGAGCCTGCAAGGCGTCGGCAACATCCCACCCCTCGCCGGGCGCTCGCCAGTCTACATCGCGCGCGAGCTGATCCTGTTTCGCACCGGCGAGCGCACCAATCGCGGCGCAGCGCCGATGCGGCTGGAAGCCTCGCGTCTCTCCGTGGGGGACATGATTGCGGTGGCGGCCTATGCCGCGTCGCGCCGGCCGTGAGATCGGCGGCGAGAGGACTTCGGCAGTTTCCGGTACCCGATCGGCCGGAGCGTCTGCATCGACCAGCCCGTACGCTCCTCCGTCGGCGCGCTGGTGATCCTCGCGGGGATTCCGTTCTACTTCCTCTGGCCCCGGCGGCGACCGAGCACCAGGGCGCGCGCGACGCTGCCGCAATGATCACCATGAATCGGATTCCGTTCACCCACCGATGATTCACCTCCCAAGGGGGCATGCAAATGAAGAAGTTCTCCGCGTCCGCGGCCGCTGTGGCCGCCCTCATGTGCGCCGGCGGCGTTCAGGCTGCGAGCACTACTCCGACCAGTCTGTCCTACGACATCGAGGACACCGTCGCGCCGACACAGCAGGCGGCCTACGAGGCCGGCGTCAAAGACTACAACCGGTGCTTGCGTCAACACGGCTTCAAGTTTGCCGTCCTGGCCCTGGAGCACGTGACCGGGAACACCTATGTGTATTCCTACGTGGTTACCCTTCCGAACTGGGCAGGGCTTGACACCAGTCAAGCCAAGGCGGCGGTCTGCGATTCGGAATTGAAGGCGGGCGTCAACCCGCATTTGCTGAGCGAAACAGCGGCGGTGTCGACCGTGATGCCGGGGTTTAGCCACCATCCCGGCGATGTGACTCCCATGACGCCGCTCACGGATGTCATTTCCTTCACGCTCAAGCCGGGCAGGGCTCCGTATGACGCCTTCACGAAAGGTGTCAAGGCGATCTACGCGGCGGAGGCCAAGTCCAACTGGCCGTATTATTCCGAGTTGGATGAGATGAACTATGCCGGACCCGGCGCGCCGGATTTCCAACTGGTCATCCCGGCTCGAAGCTGGGCGGAGATCGGCACGCCTGAGTCCCCGTCCGTGTGGAAAATGCTGGCGAACGCTTACGGCCAGCGGAAAGCCGACGAAATACGCAAATCCATAGACGACGCGATTGCAAGCATGGAGGAACACGTCGATCGCTACGACCCGTCCTTGAGCTACACGCCTTCCCGCCAGTGAACGCCACGGCAATTCAGGCGGTCCCTGTGAGGGGCCGCCTGATTGCAGTCGCGCATCATGGGTCCGCTCACGCGAGACCGGGCACCACTTGGCTCAACTTCCGCCAGGCTGCGTGCATCCCTGCAGGGCACAATTGCGCTTCGAGATAATTATGCGAGTTACCAGGAAACGACTGTGTTTCCGACGTAACGAGTTTGATTCCGACGTAAGGACTTTAATTTCGGCGTAACGACTTCAATTCAGGCGCACAACAACGGCTGTGCAGCCGAGATCGCTACTCCACCGTCACGCTCTTCGCGAGGTTGCGCGGCTGGTCGACGTCCGTGCCTTTGAGGATCGCCACATGGTAGGCGAGGAGCTGCAGCGGCACGGTGTAGACGGCGGGAGCCTGGAAGTAGGTCACGTGCTTCGGCATCTCGATGACGGTGACACCGTCGCTCGGCTGCAAGCCTGACTCCGGATCGGCGAAGACGATGAGCTCGCCGCCGCGGGCGCGGACTTCCATCAGGTTGGATTTGAGCTTCTCGAGGAGATCGTTGTTCGGGGCCACGGTGATGACCGGCATGTCGGCATCGACCAGGGCCAGCGGGCCGTGCTTGAGCTCGCCGGCCGGGTAGCTCTCCGCATGGATGTAGGATATTTCCTTGAGCTTCAGCGCCCCTTCCATGGCGATGGGATACAAGGCGCCGCGCCCGAGGAAGAGCGTGTGGTGCTTCTCGGCGAAGCGCTCGGCGAGCCGGTGGATGACCGGATCGAGGGCCAGGGTCTTCTCGATGAGCGAGGGCAGCTCCACGAGGCGCGTCACGAGGCCCCGCTCGCGTTCCGCATCCGCCCCGTGGTGGCGGGCGAGCGCGATGACCAGCATCGAGAGCGCCGCGAGCTGAGTGGTGAACGCCTTGGTGGAGGCGACGCCGATCTCCGGACCGGCGCGGGTCAACATCACGAGCTCCGATTCGCGCACCAGGGAGCTCTCCGGCACGTTGCAGATGGCCAGCGTCGAGAGGTAGCCGGATTCCTTTGCCAGGCGCAGCGCGGCCAGGGTGTCGGCGGTCTCTCCGGACTGGGATATCGTGACGAAGAGCGAGTTGGGTGGCACCAGGGGGTTGCGATAGCGATACTCGCTCGCGATGTCCACCGCGCAGGGAATGCGGCAGATCTGCTCGATGAAGTAGCGGACCGTCGCGGCGGCGTGGAAGCTCGTCCCGCAGGCGACGATGTGCACGCCGGCTGTGCGCTTGAAGACCTCGGTGGCCGCGGGACCGAACGCGGCCTCCAGTAGACGGCCGTTGGCGACGCGCTCCTGCAGCGTGTCAGCGATTGCGCGCGGCTGCTCGTGGATCTCCTTCAGCATGAAGTGGCGGTACTGACCCTTCTCGGCGGCGTCCGCGCTCAGCTCGCTCTCGCGCACCGGGCGCTCGACGGTGTTGCCGTTGGCATCGATGATGCGCACTGACTTGCGCCGGATCTCGGCGACATCGCCCTCCTCCAGGAACATGAACCGCCGGGTCACGGGCAACAGCGCGGCGACATCCGAGGCGACGAAGTTTTCCTCCACGCCCAACCCGATGACGACCGGGCAACCTTGCCGGGCCACCACGACGCGTTCCGGGTCTTTCTCGCTGACGACGGCCAGCGCGTAGGCACCTTCCAACTCCGCCACGGTGGCGCGCACCGCCTTGTAGAGGTCACCGAGCGTCTCGAGGTGATGATGGATCCGGTGGGCCACGACCTCGGTGTCGGTCTCCGAGGAGAACTTGTACCCACGGCGCTCCAGCTCGGCGTGCAGTTCCTCGTGGTTCTCGATGATGCCGTTATGCACGATCGCGAGGCCATCGAGAGAGACATGCGGATGCGCATTGCGCTCGCTGGGTACCCCGTGAGTCGCCCAGCGGGTGTGGGCAATGCCCAGATTACCGGTGGCCGGGGCTCGCTCCAGGGCCTCCTGGAGCATCCGCACCTTGCCGACCGTGCGCAGGCGGGCGAGGTGGCCGGCGCCATTGAGAACGGCGATACCCGCCGAGTCGTACCCGCGATACTCCAGGCGCCGTAGGCCCTCCATGAGGATGGGGACGATGTTGCGCTCTGCGATCGCACCGACGATTCCGCACATGGGGCCAGGCTCTGGGTCTTTCCGGGGATGCCAGTTTGCCTCAATTCCGGGCAGGAGGGGCCCCGGGGGGCCCTGAAGCGTGAGCTTGGGCCGGGAATGGCTACTGCTGGGTGGCCGTGGCTATCCTGCAGGGCGTCCCCGGGGGTCTCGATGAGCTTCCTGGTCTGGCTGATCCTTGGCATGGTCATCGGCTACCTGGGCAGCCTGATCATGCGGGCCGACCCCGACCGAGGCGCGTTCCTCAGTGTCGCCGCCGGCATCGTCGGGGCTCTCCTGGCGGGCCGACTGCTGGCGCCAGTGATCGGCGCTGCCCCCGGCCAAGGGTTTTTCAGCCTGAGCGGGGTGCTGGTCTCGCTGCTGGGCGCGGTGGTCCTGGTCGGCTTGGCGAACCTGCTGTGGCGCGGCCGGATTCGCTAGTCGACGCGGCAGGCCATGGCCGAGCGAGCTCGATCAACGCTGGGTAAAGACGTCAGCCCCGAACGTGCTCAGACCCGGCTCCGCCGCATAACCCAAATGGCTCAGGTCGAAGATGTCCTCGACGGTGCGCAATAGCGAGTAGTGGTTGTAGGGCACCGCGGACACGGTGCCTGGGCGGATGTACCGCGACAGCAACACCGCTCCGATCCTGCCGCCGCCCGGCCCCTTGAATCCGGGCTGGTCCGGAGACGACGACAGAGGTCGCTCATTGCAGCAGGCATCGAAGGCGTCGGACGCCACGCCGTCGGACTCGTCGAAGGTGATGATGAGCAGGCCATCCTTGCGGAAGGCAGGCGAGCGGGTAATGACGGGCACCCACTTCTGCAGAAATCCGTTGATCCCCGCAAGCCCTCCCGTCTTGCCGTCGACGCAGCGCAAATCGTGGCCGTCATTGCACAGGTTCGGTGTGATGAACGAGTAGTTGGGTGTCGTGGCGACCCGCCGCAAATCGATTCGCAGCTCATTCAGGCTGACGATGTGCGCCGCGCAACGCGCGGGGTTGTCGAGAATGGTATGGAAGTAGACGAATGGGTCGTGCTTGGCCGCGTACTGGTCGCCGACGGCCGCCCGCTCGGTCGCATCGGTCTTGCCGATCCGCCCTGCGGTGCAGGTCTGCGGGTCGTCGCGAGTGGGGTTGCTGTCCAGGTCTTCCATGAAACCCTTCCAGGTGAACCCCGCCTGCTCGAGCTGGTCCGGCAGGGTCTTCACGATGGGCGGATATATGCAGCCGACCCCGAGCACCTGGCCATGCTCATCGAGACCCGGCCGGGTCGGCTGGAACTCGACCGGTTGCGGGCAATCGCGCTGGGTGGCGGGATTCGGGGCCTGCCCGCTCACGAGGGCGATGTAATTGTCCAGGCTCCAATGCCCGGTCGCATAGTAGTGCGTGAGGAGCGCCCCGCGGGCACGCAGGGTCTTGGCCAGATAGGGTGCGGGCGAGCCGGGACCGAAGGCCGCGTCGAAGGACTTGTTCTCCAGCACGATGAGGAATACGTGGCGGATCGGCGGCAGCGTGCCGGTGCGCAGCTCATCGGCATGCGCCGGGCTGGCGGCAGTCAGGCAAAGGAGCGCAGTTGCGAGTGCGCCGGAGAAAGCGCGAGCGAATCTAGCGATGTCTTTCACCATGTCAATCGGGGATCACCTTCCACGGCACAGCGCCGGCGGGCGGACTGTAGCGCCTATCCGCGGCGCGCGCACGACTCTCGCCGCTGAAGATCCGCGTCTGACCCGCTCCAGTGTGCCGCAGGGAATTCAGCCGCGGCCGCCCGGAATGCCGCTCCCGTCGCGCGCTGCGCGCCCGGTGCCGCTGCTGAAGTCGCATCCACGCCGACTGACTCATGTACTTGCGCAGCACTCGGGGCTCGGTCTTGCGCAGATCGATCAGAATCAGGCAGTCGAGGGAGTTGGCGACCTCGAATGGGTCGCCGAGCCGCACCTCGTCGCGGATGCGATGCGGCTGCGCGAGCGCGGGCAGCGCCCGCATCACCAGCCGCAGCTAGCGGGTCGGCGCTTCGGTCGACGCTTCGGATGGAGGAATGCCGTTGCGCCCGCGATCCGTCTCCTCGCGGTGCCCGACGTCGTGCTGTCATGTGACCTCCGCTCTTGGACCGTGGCGGCTCCGCTCGCGCCGTCATCAGCTCTGGCGCAAGCTGACGCATGAGTGCTACGGCTCCGTTGCAGGGCCATCACACTTGCCTGCCATATGCTCGAGGGCATCCGCGGGGTAAGATCGGAAAGTCCTCGGTCATCGTGGAGAGGGTGCTCCCGCATGAGCTGCTGGTCGCTGACGGCCGTCAAGTCGCGTGCCTCGGGGAAATCGCGGTTGGCCGGCGAGCTCCCGCAAGAGCGGCGGCACGCGCTGGTCGAGAGCATGTTGGGTCATGTCCTCGATACGCTGCGATCCACCCCCGAAGTCGACCAGGTCGCGGTCGTCAGCCCGGAACTCGACCGGCGACCCACGACCGTCACGTTCGCCGATGAGGGCGGCGGACTCAACCTGGCGCTGACCCATGCGGCGCGCCAGGCCGCGGCAAGAGGGGCTACCCGGCTGGTCATCGTGCATGCAGACCTGCCTCGAGTGCGTCCCGAAGAGATCACCGCCCTGATCGAGGGGGCGCGAGTAAGTGGCATGGCCATCGCGCCCGATCATCGCGGCACGGGAACCAACGCGCTGTGCCTGCCGCTGCCCCTCCCCCTCGAGCTGGTGTTCGGTCCGGGCAGCTTTGGACGGCATCTGGCGGCGGCGGCCACGCGCGGCCTGACGCCCGCCATCATCCGCCTTCCGGGGCTCGCGTTCGATCTCGACGACCCTGACGACCTGCGATCGCACGAGGACGTGGAGCGGCTGGAGCGATTGGACGCGGCGGCGCTGCTGCCTGCCGCCGAGGAATTGACGCTCGCGGGCCATGGACGCGGAGTGACCTACTCGCGCAAGGTATTCATTCCGCTGACACAACTCTGCCGCGACGTTTGCCACTACTGCACGTTCGCGAAGGCGCCGCGCAGCCTGGCAAACCCCTTCATGACTGCGGAGCAGGCCGTGGCCGTAGCCCGCGCGGGGGCATCGGCGGGGTGTCAGGAGGCTCTGTTCACGCTGGGCGACAAGCCGGAGCTGCGCTACGCCGTCGCGCGCCGCTTTCTGGAATCGCAGGGCTACGAGACTACACTCGACTATCTGGCCGCCGTCGCCCACGAGGTGCACGCGCGGACCGGACTGCTGCCGCACCTCAACCCAGGTGTCATGACACGGCCGGACCTCGAGAAGCTCCGCCCGGTCAGCGCCTCCATGGGACTGATGCTGGAGAGCGCCGCCGAGCGGCTGTCGGCGCGCGGCGGACCGCACTGGGGCTCGCCGGACAAGCGGCCGTCGGTGCGGCTTGCCACATTGGAAGCCGCGGGAGAGGCGGCCGTGCCCTTCACGACAGGGTTGCTCATAGGCATCGGCGAGACGCGCCGCGAGCGCATCGAGGCATTGCTCGCCATCCGCGCGCTACACCGCCGGTTCGGTCACATCCAGGAAGTCATCATCCAGAACTTTCGCGCCAAGCCGGACACCCGCATGGCCCATGCTCCCGAGCCGTCGCTGGAGGAGCATTTGTGGACCCTGGCCGTGGCGCGGCTGCTCCTCGGGCCCGACATGTCGATCCAGGCGCCCCCCAACCTGCGCCCCGGCGCGCTCGCCGCGCTGGTGCGCGCGGGAGTCAACGATTGGGGCGGTGTCTCGCCGGTGACCGCCGATCATGTCAACCCGGAGGCGCCGTGGCCGCATCTGGAGAGCCTCGCGGCGCAAACGCGGGCGGCGGGAAGAGTGTTGCTGGAGCGGCTGGCGATCACGCCGCGGCATGTCCGCCAAGCGGACAAATGGGTCGACGAATCCCTGCGCACCGCCGTTGTCCGGCGGGTGGACAGTTCCGGCCGGGCGCGCCTCGAGAAGTGGCACGCCGGCAGCGGCGACCCGGTTCCCGCGTCCGCCAAGGGGTGGCTGGGCGACATCGCGGTCGGCAACAGCGGCGGTGAGGCTTCGAGCGCCGTGCGGCACATCCTCGACCGCGCGCGCCGCGGCGAGGACCTGAGCGAAGGTGAGGTGGTCGCGCTCTTCCAGGCGGAGGGGTCCGATCTCATCGCGGTGCTGCGGGCAGCCGATGCGTTGCGCGAGGAAACGGTGGGGCCCACCGTCACCTACGTCGTGAATCGCAACATCAATTACACCAACATCTGCCTCTATCACTGCGGTTTCTGCGCCTTCTCCAAGAGCGGACCCAAGTCGCTGCGCGGCGCCGCTTACCTGCTGGACCTGGATGAGGTGGCCCGGCGCACGGCGGAAGCATGGGATCGCGGCGCGACCGAGGTCTGCCTGCAGGGGGGCATCCATCCTACCTTCACCGGACGGACGTATTTCGACATCGTGGCGGCCGTGAAGGGCGCGGCGGCAGGCATGCACGTGCATGCCTTCTCGCCGCTGGAGATCACGCACGGCGCACGGACGATGGGCTTGTCGCTGGAGACTTATCTCGCGGACCTGCGCGCCGCCGGTCTTTCCACCTTGCCTGGCACCGCGGCCGAGATTCTCGACGATGAAGTCCGGGCGATCATCTGTCCGGACAAGCTGAATACGGCCGAGTGGCTGGAAGTGATGCGCGCCGGGCACTCCGTCGGCTTACGCAGCACGGCGACGATCATGTTTGGCCACGTGGAGCAGCCGTACCATTGGGCCCGGCACCTGCTGCGCCTGCGGGCCCTTCAGCAGGCCACCGGGGGGTTCACGGAGTTCGTGCCCCTGCCCTTCGTCCACATGGAGGCGCCGATGTGGCGCAAGGGGCTGGCGCGGGAGGGACCGACATTCCGCGAGGCGGTACTGATGCACGCCGTTGCCCGGTTGGTGCTCCATCCCCACATCACGAATATCCAGGCCTCTTGGGTGAAGATGGGCGCGGACGGCGTGGGCTTCTGTCTGCAGGCAGGCGCGAACGACTTCGGCGGCACGTTGATGAACGAGTCCATCACGCGCGCGGCGGGCGGCATCAACGGCCAGGAACTTACGGCCGAAGAGATGCGCGCGCGAACGGCTGCGATCGGCCGGCCGCTCGCGCAGCGCACGACGCTCTACGGCAGTGTCTCCGGACAGACGCCCTCGTAGATCCGCGGAAGTCGGCTCACTTCTTTTGCTTCGTCGGCCGCTTCCAGCCTTCGATGGTAGTCTGCCGCGCACGCGCGATCGTGAGCTTGCCGGCAGGCACCTGGCCGGCAACGGTCGATCCCGCAGCAACGGTGGCGCCGGCGCCGACGGTGATGGGAGCCACCACGACACTGTTGGATCCTGTGTGCACATCGTCTTCGATCACCGTGCGGTGCTTGTTGGCGCCATCGTAGTTGGCGATGATGGTGCCGGCGCCGATGTTGACGCGTGCGCCAACTTGCGCATCCCCTACGTAAGACAGGTGATTGGCCTTCGACTCGTCCGCCATCGTCGAATTCTTCACCTCGACGAAGTTGCCGATATGCACGCCGCCGGCGAGACGCGATGTCGGCCTGAAGCGGGCAAACGGTCCGATGTTGCACTTGGGGCCGATGACCGCCCCCTCGATGACGCAATGCGGAAAGACCTGCGTATCGTCGCCGATCTCCGCGTCCCGGATGACGCATCCCGGTCCGACCCGCACCCGGTCCCCGAGCGTCACGGTCCCCTCCAGCACGACGTTCACATCGATGAACACATCCTTGCCGTGGGCTACGCGCCCCCGCACATCGATCCGTGCCGGATCCGCGACCGTCACCCCCGCGAGCATCAGCTCGCGGGCGGCCCTCTGCCGGCACACCGACTCGAGAAACGCCAGCTGCACTTTGTCATTGACCCCGAGTGCCTCGACGGCATCGCAGCCCAACGGATTGACCGCCACCCCGGCCGCCACGGCCATGGAGATCGTGTCGGTGAGGTAGTACTCACGCTGTGAATTGTCGGCCTTCAGCCCTTCCAGCCAGCCCCGCAAGAGCTTCGCGGGCGCCGCAATCACTCCCGTGTTGCATTCCCGGATGCTCCGCTCCGCGGCCGATGCATCCTTCTGCTCGACGATCCGCTGCACCCGGCCCTGGCCATCGCGCACGATCCGCCCATAGCCGGTCGGATCATCGACAGTCATCGTGAGCAGCGCCACCTGGCGCGGACCCGCGAGCGCGACGAGCTCCGCGAGCGTCTGCCGGCCCAGCAACGGCACATCCCCATACAGAACGAGCGTCGTGTGCTCATCCGGCACCTTCGGAATGGCCTGCAACACCGCGTGCCCCGTCCCCAGCTGCTGCGCCTGCAGCGTCCACTCCACCGGCTCCCCTGCCAGCGCCTCCCGCACCCGCTCCCCTCCATGCCCATACACGACATGTATCGCCGCCGGCTCGAGCGCCCGCGCAGTATCGATGACATGCGAAAGAAGCGGCCGTCCCGCGAGGGGCTGCAGCACTTTCGGCAGCGCGGATTTCATCCGCTTCCCCTCGCCCGCCGCGAGAATGATGACCGACAAGGGAGAAGCAGACCCGGAGGGTGAATTAGCCATGTCGTACCCCTGATCGAAGCACCGATTGGGAGAGTCCGCAGTCGATCCCGTCACCGGAGCATCGATTGCAAAGGGCTTTGCCGGGGGCTTCTGGAGCCATGGATGGCGGAAGAGAGCCTCCAGGGATCAGGGGAGCGGGCGCGGGCCCGTGACCCCGGATTGCTCGGCCCCGTCCCTGTGCCGAGCCCCTTCGGGCCGGCATCCGCCGGCCAAGATCGCTCCTGCGATTTTGTCACGGTGTCCCCCGGCAAAGCCCTTTGCAAGCGATGCTCCGCGCGCGAGCCCGCGCGGCGGCCCGTGAGAGCCGGAGCCGTCAGCTCCTCAGCTTGCGCAACCGCTCGAGAATCTTCAACTGCGCCGCAGCCCGCGCCAACTCCGCCAGCGCCTCCGCTTGCGTGATATGCCCCGGCCGATCCCGCAGCGCCTCCTCCGCCCGCTGCTTAGCAGCCAACGCCGCCGCCTCATCGATATCCTTGGCCCGCAGCGCCGTATCCGCCAGCACAGTCACCTTGGAAGGCTGCACCTCGATCGCTCCGCCCCCCACGAAGAAGTGCTGCTCCGCCCCATCCGGCGTCTGCACCCGCACCTCCCCCGGCTTGAGCAACGAGAGCAGCGGCGCATGCCGGGGCGCCACCCCGATGTCCCCCTCGGAAGCCGGGGCGAACAGCATCGTCGCCTCTCCCGAGAAGATTTCCCCCTCGGCGCTCACGATGTCGACATGAATGGTGTGCGGCTCCGCCATGGTGTGTCTCTTATTGGAGCGTCTTCGCCTTGGCGACCGCCTCGTCGATGGAGCCGACCATATAGAAGGCCTGCTCCGGCAGCGAGTCGAACTCACCGTTGAGGATGCCCTTGAAGCCGCGGATCGTCTCCGCGAGCGGCACGATCTTGCCGTCCTGCCCCGTGAACACCTTGGCGACGTTGAACGGCTGCGAGAGGAAGTTACGCACCTTGCGGGCGCGGTAAACGATCTGCTTGTCCTCCTCCGACAGCTCATCCATGCCGAGGATCGCGATGATGTCCTGCAGCTCCTTGTAACGCTGCAGCACCGCCTGCACGCCGCGCGCCGTGTTGTAATGCTCCTCGCCCACCACCAGCGGATCGAGCTGCCGGCTGGTCGAGTCGAGCGGGTCCACCGCCGGATAGATGCCGAGAGACGCGACCTGGCGGGACAGCACCACCGTTGCATCCAGGTGCGCGAAGGTCGTGGCCGGCGACGGGTCCGTGAGGTCGTCCGCAGGTACGTACACCGCCTGGATGGAAGTGATGGACCCGGTCTTCGTGGAGGTGATGCGCTCCTGCAGCACGCCCATCTCCTCCGCGAGCGTCGGCTGATAACCAACCGCGGAGGGCATACGGCCGAGCAACGCCGACACCTCGGTACCCGCGAGCGTGTAACGATAGATATTGTCGATGAAGAAGAGCACGTCACGGCCCTTGCCGCCGTCCTCGCGCTTCTCGTCGCGGAAGTACTCCGCCATCGTGAGGCCCGTGAGCGCCACGCGCAGGCGGTTGCCCGGCGGCTCGTTCATCTGGCCGTAGACCATCGCCACCTTGGAGTTCGAGAGCGTCTTCGGGTCGATGACGCCCGACTCGATCATCTCGTGATAGAAGTCGTTGCCCTCGCGGGTGCGCTCGCCGACGCCAGCGAACACCGACAGGCCGCTGTACTGCTTGGCGATGTTGTTGATCAGCTCCAGCATGTTGACGGTCTTGCCGACGCCGGCGCCGCCGAAGAGTCCCACCTTGCCGCCCTTGGCGAACGGCACCAGCAGGTCGATGACCTTGATGCCGGTGACCAGCAGGTCCTGGCCGCCCGCCTGCTCCTCGAACGAGGGCGGCGCACGGTGGATCGGCAGCTGCTCCGCCGATTGCACCGGCCCGCGGTTGTCCTGCGGGTGGCCGAGCACGTCCATGATGCGGCCGAGCGTGGCCTGGCCCACGGGCACGGTGATCGGGGCGCCGGTCGCGACGACCGACAGCCCGCGCCGCAGACCCTCGGAGGAACCCATCGCGATGGCGCGCACGATGCCGTCCCCGAGCTCCTGCTGCACTTCGAGCGTCAGGTCGGAGTCCTTCAGCTTGAGCGCCTCGTAGATGCGCGGAATGGCGTTGCGCGGAAACTCGACGTCGATGACCGCGCCGATGATCTGGGTGATGGTGCCTTCGGCCGTGTTGGACATGTTGCTCTCTCTCAAATTCGGGTACCGCAGCCGCCATCGTCATGGCCTGCGGCCAACCTCTTACGGGGTCGCTGCGCGACCCCGTCCATATAGCGGCGCTGCGCGCCGTCAAGAATCTTCATACTGCAGCAGCTCCACCTACAATTTCCGACAGCTCCTTGGTGATCGCGGCCTGGCGGGCCTTGTTGTAGATGAGCTGCAGCTCGTTGATCAGCTTGCCGGCGTTGTCGGATGCGGCCTTCATGGCCACCATGCGCGCCGCCATCTCGGAGGCGACATTCTCGACGGCCGCACGATAGACCTGCGACTCGATGTACCGCATCAGCAGCCCATCGAGAATGTACGCCGCTTCCGGCTCGTAGATGTAGTCCCAGTGCTCCTGCAGCCCTTCGGTGTCCACGCGGGCGATGGGCAGCAGCTGCTCGGCCACCGGCCGCTGCGTCATCGTGTTGACGAACTGGGCATTCACCAGCAGCAGCCGGTCGATCTTGCCTTCCCGGTACGAGTCCAGCATCACTTTGACGGTACCGATGAGATCCTTCACGTGCGGCCGGTCGCCCAGATGCGAGACGTTGGCGAGGATCGGCACCCCGAGGCGGCGGAAGAAGGCCAGCCCCTTGGCGCCGATGAGGCACAGGCTGACCGCCGCGCCCTTGCCCTGCCATTCGCGCATCAGATGCAGGGTCTGCTTGAACACGTTGGCGTTCAGCGCGCCCGCAAGGCCTCGGTCCGTGGAGACCACGATGATCCCGACGCCCTTGACGTCGTCGCGCGATTGCAGGAACGGATGGCGGTAGTCCGGGTTGGCCTCGGTGAGATGCCCGATGACGTTGCGCATCCTCTCCGCGTACGGGCGCGCCTGGCGCATGCGGTCCTGCGCACGGCGCATCTTGCTCGTGGCCACCATTTGCATGGCCTTGGTGATCTTCTGAGTGTTCTTCACACTCGAGATCTTGGAGCGAATTTCCTTGGTGCCCGGCATGGCGTCAGTAGGTTCCGGTCTTGACGAAGTCCTCGACGCACTTCTTCAGGTCAGCCTCGTGGTCCTTGAGCTTCGGCTCCTTGTTGATGCGGTCGAGCATCGGCTGATAACTGGCGTGCGCGAAGGCCTGGAGCGCCGCCTCGAAGGCGACCACTTTCTTCAATTCCACCTTGTCCATGTAGCCGTTGTTGACGGCGTAGATGGAAAGCGCCATCTCCGCCACCGACATCGGGGCGTACTGCTTCTGCTTCATCACCTCGGTGACTCGCTGGCCGCGCTCGAGCTGACGGCGGGTCGCCTCGTCGAGATCGGAGGCAAACTGCGAGAACGCCGCGAGCTCGCGGTACTGCGCGAGGGCGAGACGGATGCCGCCGCCCAGC
>Ga0134126_10005825_pt1 | contig 15420 bp, 12 predicted proteins | sample KB31752_FD_96881 | JGI IMG/M metagenome (GOLD analysis project Ga0134126, IMG submission 96881) | Terrestrial soil microbial communities with excess Nitrogen fertilizer from Kellogg Biological Station, Michigan, USA - KB3-175-2 | ecosystem: Environmental > Terrestrial > Soil > Unclassified ...
CAGATGAATCAACCGGCCCAGGCGGCACCGGCGCCGCAGGGCAGCCCGGCCGCACCGGGCAACTCCGGGGCGCAGACGAGCCCGCTGCCGCAGGGCACCCAGGCAACGCCGTCCAACACGCCGCCTAATTAATTGGCGCAAAGTCGGCATCCTGCCGCGTTGCGCGGCCTCGTCCCTGCGCCGAGCCCTTCGGGCCCGCCTCCGGCCGTCCAAAATCGCCGCTTATTGATTTGCTTTTGCACGGCGGCCCTGGCGTTGCTCGTCGGGTCTTCGGGTTGCGCTCGCGCACCCCACCACGCCGACTGGGTCATCCACTCCGGCCTCGAGGTCATCGGCACCCCGCCCGCCGGCGCCTACCGCCTGGCCTTTCCCTACATCGTGGGGGACCTCTACGGCTCGCCCAACACGGGAGATTTCGTCATACCCGTGAGCCGCACGGCCGATGGCTTCACGCTCGACCTCAACCGCACGCAGGCGTCGCTGGCGAGCGAGCTCGAGCCCACCGACTTCAGCCTGCGGTTCCTCAGGATCGTTCCTGCCGACGCCCGCATCGCCCGGCTGGCGCCCGTTGCCCTCCAGCGCAGCGGCATCGAGCCCGTGGGTACCGTGGAGTGGCTGGATGCGCCGTCGCGCCGGCCGCTGATCCTCCTCTACCTGGATCGACCGGCGCGGATCACAGGCTCCCTCAGCCGCCGCGGCGAGACGATCCGCTATGACATCCGCGCCGTGAAGCCGGGCTACGTCTGGGTCGGCGGCATCGCGGCCGGCGAGCACGCTACGCTCTACACGGTGGTGCCCGCGCCCCAACATCTGGTCCTGACGATCAAAGTCTTCGGTGGTATCGTCGCCCGATGAAAGCCATCAGACGTTACTCCCTGCAGTTCGAGGCGGATCTGGCGCGGATCGCGCTGGAGGGCGCTGATATTCCGGCGGTGGTGGTGGGTGTCGACGTCGGGTTCACCGGAATAGGCGGTGTACAGTTGCTCGTGCCGGAAGATCGCGTCGAAGCCGCGCTGGCACTGCTCAATGACCTCGAGGAGCCGAAGGCCCGGAGGTGACGCCTTCGCTTGCGGCTCAGCGGTCCGCTACGGTGCGCCCGCCCAGTGCGGGTGACCGGGTGCGCTCGCCATCGATGTGAGCTTCGAAGCTCGGTCCTCCCGCCACGCGCTCGAGGCGGCGCGCGTGTGCATCCAGGCGCTCGAGCGCTTCCAACTTCTCCGTGCGGCCCAGGCGCGCGTGCTCCACCGCCTGCTTGAGGATCCGCAGGGTCTCGTCATAAACCTCGAGCGGCACTGGGAATGGATGTCCGTCCTTGCCGCCGTGCGCCAGCGAGAATCGCGCGGGATCGGTGAAACGCGACGGCGTGCCGTGGATGATTTCGGCGACCAGAGCGAGTGCGGCCACGGTGCGCGCGCCTACGCCCGGAGTGAGGAGGAGGTCGGCGAAGTCCTTCGGACCGCGATCCGCCGCGGCGGCCAGCGCGCCGTGGAGGCGGCGCAACACTACATCCGACGCGAGGACCTCGTGTCGTGCCGGCATCTGAAGGTGGGGTAGCGCTCCCGGCGCCGCCAGCGGAATCGACGTCGGGTTTTCGGCGGGGATCGTGCCGCAGTCCACGTCCTCTTGCGCGAAGAGACTCAGCGTGCGACCCCGCCCCGACTGCAGGCGTCGCAATACCGACAGGGTACGCGCGGGCCCGGCGTGCACGAGCTCCAGGCCGGCGGCGCGGCTGGCCTTGGCGCGCGCGTCGGCGAGATTGAGGATGCACCCCTGGCTGATGCCCTCGATGGCCGCGTGCGGTGAGTCGAGAAAGCTCGCCAGGCCCTCCGACAGCCAGTGATAGCGCCGCGCCTCCCGCCGCAGCGGGCTCATGCCCTGCTGCACCACACACCAGCGGCCATTGGCGGTGACGATGAAGCCGTGCAGGTACAGGTCATAGCCGTCCTGCACGGCCGCACTGTCGATCTTCGCCACCAGGCGGCTGGTCTCGGCCAGGCGCGCCGCGTCGATTCCGGTGATCTCGCCCACCCGCATCAGCTCTTCCGGCGTCCGGCGCGACGCGCGTCCCCGGCCGCCGCAGACGTAGATGCCGAGCTCACCTTGGACAGGGGCCAGTCCGCGCTTCAAGGCGCCGAGCACGCTGGTCGTGATGCCCGAGGAGTGCCAGTCCATGCCCATCACTGAGCCGAACGACTGGAACCAGAAGGGGTGCGAGAGACGGCGCAGCAGCTCGTCGGGGCCGTAGTGATGCACGATCGCCTCCGCGATGACGCGCCCGAGGGCCGCCATGCGCATCGCGAGCCACGCAGGCACATGGCCGCCGTGCAGGGGCAGGTCGGCGAATCCGCTGCGCGTCGTCATGGCGGAAATCCTACCGCGGCCGTTGCCGGCGGGATATCGCCCCGCAGGTACGGTGCGTGCTGGGGCCTGGCCTGAGCGCCGGGCCCCAGCACGACAAGAGGAATTCCGCCGGGGCGCATTGCCGATGAAAGAACACAAAGCCTGCTTCGAATCCGCCTTCCTTTCGCTGCCCGCGGTTGCGCTGGCTGCCGCACTCGCCGCCTGCGGCAGCCGCCCAGCGGCGAGCACCGCCGGGACGACACCGCGCCCCAGCGCCGATCCGGCGTCGATCTCGCTCGCCGTTTCCCCGGCGCGCGCGGCGTTGGTGACGGGACAGACGATTCTGCTGACCGCCACGACGAATGATCGTGCCGGAGTCGTGTGGAGCGTCTCTCCCTCCGCCGGGGAGATCTCGTCCTCGAGCGGCACCGGTCGGGCCGCGATCACCTTCACCGCGCCCGGGGCGGCGGGCATCTATACCGTGACCGCGAACAGCGTGACGGATCCCGCGCGCAAGGGCTCGGTGACGGTCGCCGTCACCGACCTCGCCGGGGTGTACACCTATCACGATGATCTCGCCCGCGATGGCGTGAACGCGCGGGAGTACGCGCTCACGCCGGCCGACGTCAACGGGTCGAGCTTCGGCAAGCTCTTCTCCTGTCCGGTCGACGGCGCGGTCTATGCGCAGCCGCTCTGGGTCTCTCATCTGAATGTGAGCGGCAGGTCGCGCAATGTCGTATTCGTCGCCACCGCGCACGACAGCCTCTATGCTTTCGATGCCGATGCGACCCCCTGCATCGAGCTCTGGCGGGCCGATCTGATCGGCCGCCATCATGGGAGTGACGGCGGTGAGGTAACCGTTCCCGCCGGCGCGGATCTGCACCTCGTCGGCAAGGGCGATGGCGACATCACGCCGGAGGTGGGCGTCATGAGCACGCCGGTGATCGATCCGACGACCGGCACGTTGTACGTCGTGTCGAAATCGGTGGTCTATTCCGCCGGGCTGCGCTTCCATGTCAGGCTGCACGCGATCGATCTGCGCACGGGCGCCGAAAAGCCGGGATCTCCGGTGAATATCGAGGCCAGCTACGCCGGCGAGGGGGGCGTGAGGGTCCGCTTCGATCCGCGCACCGAAAACCAGCGCGCCGGCCTGGCATTCGCCAACGGTACGGTCTATGTCGGGTTTGGCTCCCACGAGGACGGCATGCCGTTCTACGGCTGGATATTGGGCTATCGCTACGACGGCTCCTCGCTCGAGCATGTGTACACGCTGAACGTCGCGCCCAACGCGCAGGAGGGTGGCGTCTGGATGAGCGGAGCGGCTCCCGCAGTGGATGCGGCGGGCGACTTGTATGTCGTCACCGGAAACGCTGGTTTCGATGCGGGGGCGGCAGACCCGCCTAACGATGACTACGGGGATTCGGTCCTCGAGCTGTCGGGCAGCCTCAGGGTCCTGCAGTACTTCACGCCATCAGACCAGCATTTCAACAACGTGCAGAACAACGATTTCGGCGCGGGCGGCGCCGTGCTGGCGAACGCGACGGAAGGAGGCGCAACCATCCCCATCGCGATCGTGGCCGGCAAGGACGGCGACATGTTTGTCGTCGACCGCGCTCGCCTGGGTGGCTATGGCGACGCCAAGGCGCTGCAGAAGCTCGGGACCGGTGTCGAGAAGGACGTGTCCGGTGCCTATCCGGGGCTCATTTTCGGCGAGGGAGCGTTCTGGGACGACCGCTATTACGTGACCGGCGCGGGCGAGCCGCTGAAAGTCTACCGGCTCGATCCGGCCACCGCTCATCTCGGTTTTGCGGGGGCCGCCGCGCAGCCGAGCGCCTTCGGGTATCCGGGCGCCACGCCGGCGGTCTCGTCGCTCGGTGAAACGAACGGCATCGTCTGGGTTCTCGACAATCGGCGCTATTGCACGCCGGGCTCGCAGGGTTGCGGCCCAACAGTGCTGCGCGCATATGATGCCGTGACCCTGCGCGAGCTCTGGCACAGTCCGCTCTCGGGGCGCGATGCTGCCGGCAACGCCGTCAAGTTCACCGTGCCGACCATCGCCAACGGCAGGGTCTATGTCGGCACGCGCGGCGACAACACCGGGGGCGTACACGGCTCCACCGGCACTTCGGGCGAGCTCGATGTCTACGGCCTGAAGCCGAACTAGCAGCCGAGCCAGCCGTGCACGACCGAGCTGTGCCGCGTCCGACACAGTCGCGCACGCCGAGGGATTGCAGCGGACAAATCGGGAAAAATTCCCGGCACCCGTGCGTCTATATTGCCGGCTGCGGGCCGGGCGCCTCATCCGGTGGGGGCAGTCGATGCGATGGACGAGAGCGGGTGGTTTCGCGGCGGCCGTTGCCTTTGCTGCAGGCGCGACCGTTTGCGCAACGGCGGCGGAAGGTGACGGTTCCACCGCAGCCCCTCCTCCGGTTGCGCTGCAGGAAGTCGTGATCGTCGCAAACGCGCCGCTCCCGGGCTTCGGGCTGCCGCTGGCGCAGATACCGGCGAACGTGCAGACGGCAACCAGCCAGGATCTGCAGAATGCGCAGGTCGCCAACGTCGCTCAGTATCTCAGCGAACGCTTCATGGGCGTGAACGTCAGCGACAGCGCCGACAATCCCCTGCAGCTCGACATCAATTACCACGGCTTCACCGCATCCCCTCTGGTGGGTACGCCCGAGGGACTCTCGGTCTACGTCGACGGTGTGCGGGTGAACGAGTCGTTCGGCGACACGGTCAACTGGGATCTCATCCCCCAGCCCGCCGTCGCGAGCGTCTCGCTGATCTCGGGCTCGAATCCCGTATTCGGCCTGAATACCCTGGGCGGCGCGCTCTCGCTGCAAACGAAGAACGGTCATGACAGCCCCGGCACGGAGCTCGAGGCGTATGGCGGCTCATTCGGCCGCCGCTCGCTGCAGATGCAGACCGGCGGCTCGCGCGGTCCGTTCGACTACTTCACGAGCGCAACCTACTTCCACGAGACCGGATGGCGCGATATCTCGACGTCGCAGGTCTACCGGTTATTCGCCAAGGCCGGCTATCAGACCGCCACCACCGATCTGCACCTGAGCTACACGTACGCGGACACCGACCTCTTTGGCAACGGCGCGATACCCCAGAGCATGTACGACTACCTGAAGGAACAGAGCTACACCCCCGACATCACGCAGAACCTGCTGCATTTCCTCAATCTGACCGGCACGCGCAAGCTCACCGGGCACCTGCTCCTCTCGGGCAACGTCTATTATCGGCGCCTCGTCACCGGCAGCAGCAACGGCAGCGACAACGACAACTACCTCAACGACAGCTACCCGGGCCCGCCGATCGACTGCAGCGCGCCGTACGCGGACAGAGCCGCGCTCGATTACTGCACGAACTCCACCAGCGAGGTGTCCAGGCTGGTGCAGCGGGCGAGCGGCGCCGGGCTGCAGCTGACCGGCACGGAGGACCTGTTCGGCAAGACCAATCAATTCGTCCTGGGAGCGGATTATTCCAGCTCCGAGAACGCCTTCACCCAGTGGTTCCTCTATGGAAACTTCGACCCACGGCACCTGCTCGATTATGTGCCGAGCCCGTTCAATGGGGGCACCTCGATCGCCGTCGGCGGCAGCAACGACATCTTCGGCGCCTATCTGTCCGACACGTTCTCTCCGTCCGCGTACTTCCATGTGAATGTCGCCGGCCGCTACAACCGCAATACGGAAACCATCAACGGCTACAGCGTCGACTCGGATCTCGGCGATTTCGGCGCCGGGTTCGGCGAATCATCCCCGGTCACGGGCGATCATGGCTACCGCCGGCTGAATCCCGCCGTGGGCGTGACGTATACGCCCACCGGCAACATGACCTTCTACCTGGACTACAACGAAGCGAGCCGGGCGCCGACCGTGGTCGAGCTCGGCTGCTCGAATCCCGACCGCCCGTGCGGACTGCCGAACGATTTCGCGAGCGATCCGTATCTCAAGCAGGTGGTGGCGCGCACCTTCGAGACGGGATTGCGCGGCAATCTTGCCAGCCAGCGGCTGCGGTGGAGCGCCGACATATTCCGCACGGTGAATACGGCCGACATCCAGTTCATCGCCACCAACACCAATTCCGGCTACTTCGCCAATGTGGGCAACACGCGACGGCAGGGACTCGACCTCGCCCTCGGCGGTCGCGCAGGGAAGCTGCGCTGGAATCTCAGTTACAGCCTGGTCGAGGCGACGTTTCAGTCGGATTTCGTGGTCAGCGCCGAATCCAACAGCACCGCGGATGCGAACGGTGACATCCTGGTGAGGGCCGGTGACCGGATTCCGCTCATTCCGCGCAACACCGGCAAGCTGACGGTCGACTATCGGATCACGCCGAAACTCAGCCTCGGCGGCAACGTGGTGGTGACCTCCGGCGCCTACCTTCACGGCGACGAGAACAATGCCAACCAGGCCGGCGGCACCAACGGCGAGGGACGGTACATCATGGGATCGGGCCGCATCGGCGGGTATGCGGTGGTCGACCTGCAGGGGACCTACCACGCCTCCCCGCATCTCGATGTGTTTGCGCGCTGTGCGAACCTTCTGAACCGCGAATACGCGACCGCCGGCTTCCTCACCACGAGCACCTTCAATCCCAACGGCACCTACCGCGCCGATCCGGCGGACTGGACCAATGAGAACGCCGTGTCGCCGGGGGCGCCGTTTGGGGTGTGGGCCGGCATTCGGCTCACGTTCGACTAGGCCCCGGGCGCCCCGCGGCGCCGATCAGGCCTTCCTGTGCGCCTCGTCCCAGCGCTTCACGATCGCCATCGTGTTGGCGACGTGCCCGGCCGGATCCAAGTTGGTGTAGGAGTAGAGGATCTTGCCGCCGGGGGCGATGACATACGAGGTCCGATTGGCGTACGCCGGATGAGCGGCGAGCACCGCGTCATATTCCTTCATGATGCTGCCGCTGGCGTCGGAGGCCACCGGAAACTGCTTGCGACACTCGCTGACGGAGAAGCGCTGCAGCTTCGCGATGGGGTCGTGAGAGACGCCGATCACGGTGGCGCCGAGGGCCTTGAAGCGGGGTATCGCCGCCGCGAAATCGTGGGCCTCGGTCGTGCATCCCGGGGTGAACGCGGCGGGATAGAAGTAGAGCACCACGGGCCCTTTCTTCAGCGCATCGGCCAGGGAGAAGGTGTAGGTGTTGCCTCCGAGCGAAGCTTCCGCGGTGAAGTTCGGGGCCTGGGTGCCATCCGGCAGCGCGGCGTAAGCGCCCGGGGCGGCAAGGAGGAGGATCGTCAGCGCGGAGGCGAATGAGCGTCGCATGGGTCGACTCCTGATCTTACGCACGGGTGCGCATCATTGCGCAACCGCTCAGGGCCGTCATCTGATTCCGTCCGGTCCAGCCGTCGTTCCGGCGTATCCGACCAGCTCTACATATCCGCGGCCGGTGACGGACCGCCCCGCGCGGGTTCCCGACACGTTCACGGCCCCCTCCCAGTACCGCGGCGAGCTCGTGAGCTCCTGGTCGGGCAGTACAGGATTCACCGTGATGTCGAGGCCCAACGCCGGGGCCAGCAGCCGCCAACGAGAGGGGTATCGGGCGCCGCTGCTGTCCCTCCAGTGGCCGAGGACCTCGATGCGCACGTCGCTCCTCGCCAACGCACGCGCTTTGCCCTCAGCGGCGACCCAGGTACCGGCACTGTACGGGTCTTCCGCGCCGCCGCGATCGCGAAGCGCGTAGAACATCAGACAGGAGCCATCGTCGAGCTGCAGCCCGAACCAGTCCCAGCCGGTTTCCTGCGGTCCGAGGCTGCCGCTGCCCCACTCCCGGTCGAGCCAGGCGAGACCGCGCACCGGAAGCGGCTGCCCGTTGCGGACGATCGTCCCGCGCACGGCGACACGAGGAATGGAGTAGTAGTAGGTCGCATCCCCCGGCTCTGCCGACTTGCGGCTCAAGCCCCGCTCACCGTTGAGCACAGGGGGCATCAGCGGTTGCGCCGTGAGCGAGAGCACGTAACCTGGCTCGTCAGCCTGCACTCGCCAGGCCGGGCCTTCCGCCGTGGACTCCGTCGACGACACCGAGCGCACCCGCGGCGCCTGGGCGATCCTCCAGTTACCGACCCAGACCCGGAACGGGTCCGCCTGTGCACCTGCGAGCCCGAGCGCACCGCGGGACAGCTTCGTCGCGAAGCGAAACCCGTGCCGGGCGACGTCGGTGACAGCGAAGTGGCCAAGGTAGATTTGACGCGTGTGCCAGCCCGACCGTTCGGCCTTCGATACGGCGGGTGACCTCGAGGTTGGAGCCAGCGCGAAACGGAAAATCGTGAGCTCGAAGCCGAAGCGCTCGCCGCCGGCGGAGTCCAGGTTACCGGTCAGATACCACCATTCCTGGCGGAAATCGGGATGAGGACCGCGGTCGCGAGGAAACTCGACCGGCTCGGGCGCGAGCGCCTGCGCGAACGAAGGCTGCGGCGTCTCGCCGGAGCGCGCGCTGAGCGCCATGGGCGTTTGCGCTGCGAGCGCGATGGTCGCCGCGGCGATCGGCGCGACCAACCAGGCCCGCATCCTCATTCCTCCCGCATTTCGCCGGCGATCGGCCCTGTGGCCGCGCGCCATGCGGGATAGAGCCCGGCGAGCAACGCGGCGCCGAGCGCCAGCAGGAGCGCGCTCAGGAACTGCGCGCGCTGCAGATGCATCTCGATGTGCCAGCCGAAGGCGCGCCTGTCGATCACCTTCGTCAACACCACCGCGATGAGCAGGCCCGCGGGGAGCGCCGCGAGGAGCGCGGCGCTCCCCATGAAGAGGGTCTGCGCCTCGACGAGCGCCGCTGCGCCGCCGGGCGTCAACCCGAGCGCGCGCAGGATCGAGAGCTCCCGGGTGCGGTCGAGCTCCCACGCGAGCAGCGCGCTCACCAGCCCGATGGCCGCGATTCCCGCGGCCAGCCAATAGAGCACACGAGTGATGATGAATGTGCGGTCGAAGATCTCGAGCGACATGGCGCGGATATCGGCGTTGGATCGGATCAGGAGCGCCTGCCGGCCGCCCGCGGCGGCCTCGAGCCGCCCAACCTCCTGGCGGGGATCGACCCCCGGCGCGAGATACAGGCCGATCGCCGTGATGGACTCGTCACGCCACAGCCGGCGGTAGACCGCGAGGTCGATCATCGCGCTGCCGAGCCCGCTGCCGTACTCGTGATAGACACCGGCGATCGGGAATTCCCGCGCCCCCGCTGCCGTGAGCAACGAGAGCCGATCGCCCGGCCGCAGATTCAGCCGCCAGGCGAGCGAGTCGGAGAGCAGCAGCGCGCCGCGCTCGTACTCGCGCCATGCGGTGCGAGGATCGCCCGCGGTCAGATCGACGCCGGCATAGCTGCCCGGGGCGAGGCGCAGCGCATCGAGAGCGAGGTCGCCGCGCGAAGAATGGACGACGACGGAGCGGCTGGCACTGTGATCGGCGACGCCGGCCGTGGCGAGCAATGCCCGCAGCACGGCCGGCTCGATCCGGCGCTCCGGCCGCTCGATCCCCGGACCCGGAGCGGCGATGTAGATGTCGGCGCGCATCGTCTGCTCCAGCCAGTGGCGCAGCGAGACCCGAAAGCTCTCCACCATGATCGACACCCCGATCATGGCGGCGACCGCCATCCCGAGCGCCGCCACGGCGACACCCGTGCGGCTGAGGGACGCCGCGACATCCTCGAGCGCGAGGCGTCCCACCGGGCTGAGGCCGGAGAGCGTCCGCGCAGCCACTCGCGCCAGCGCGCGCAGCACCGCGGGCGTCAGCGCCGCAACGCTCAAGAGAAGAAGAAAGAGCGCACCAAAGCCAGCGAAGACGCTGCGGCTGGAGCCGAGAATCAGTGCGCATGCCGCCAGCGCGAATGCGACGCTGAGCCACGAGAGCCGCCGCGCCACCCCTGCGGCGCGGTCTTCCAGCACCGACCGTCTGAGGCCGAGCTGCGGCGCGCCCCCGGCCACCTCGAGCGCCGGCAGGAGGCTGGCGAGCAGCGACGTGCCGAGACCTGCGATCAGCGCTTCGATGAGGGTGCCCGCCGGCAACGTGACCCGTTGGACGGCCACGACGTAGTAGAGATCGTTGACCGTCTGCGACACCAGGCGCACGAGCTCATGCCCGACGGTGAGCCCGAGCAATATCCCGAGCCCGGCTCCCGCCGCTCCCAACACGGCCGCTTCGGCGAGGACGATCGTCAGGACCTCCCGGCGGGTCGCGCCGAGTGCGCGCAGAATGGCGAGGCTGCGCCGGCGTTGGACGACCGTGAAGCTGACGGCGCCATAAATCAGAAGCGCGCTGACGAGCAGCGCGAGAAGACTCATCGCCGTGAGGTTGGTCGAGAAGGCACTCGTCATGTCGAGCGTCTGGCGTACTTGTCCGGCAGCGGGCTCGAGCCGCGTTCCCGGCGGCAGGGCGCGTCGCAGTTGCGCCAGCGCCGCCTGACCTGCCGCCCCCCGCGGCATCCTGACATCGATGCGCGTGAGGCGACCGGGCATCCCCAGCCACTCCTGCGCCTGTGCGATGTCGGTCAGGATCAGCGTGGCCTCCCCGGGCCGGCGTCCGCCGAGGAGGTCGATCAGGGTCGCGCGGTGGCGGACGCCGCCGATCTCGACGGTCAGAGGCTGGCCTGGGCGCACGCCCAACTGCCGCGCCGTCCGAGCGGCCATGACGATCGCGCCGGGCTCGCGGAACCAACGTCGCAGCGACTCCAACGTGGCGCCGCCGGCTGTGGCGGCGGAGTGCTGCGGGTCTTGCAATGCAGCGCTGGCGAAGGGATCCACTCCGACGAGCTGCATGACCTGGTTGTGGACCGTGACATACCCTTCCACCACCGGCGCGTAGACGGGCTGAGGGTTGCCGCTGAGGGGGGCGTCGGTGAACAGCCGCGTGTAAAGCCTCTCATCGAGGCCTTGCGGGCTACCGGTGATGACCTGTGTGGCAGGCCCGTTCACCGCCTGCATCGAGAGCTCGAAGGCCCGGCGGGAGCTCGCGGTGGCAATGTTGACGGCCACGATCGTAGCGACACCGGCGGCGAGCGCCACCAGCGCGAGCGCGAGTTGCGCCGGTTGCCGCAGAAAGTGGCGCAGACTGGCCGCCCACAAAATCGCCGGGAGCGATTTTACTCGGCGCCTCCTGCGCTTCGGCCCTGAGGGCCCGCCTTGTCGGGCGTTCAAAATTGCTCCAGGCAATTTTGTGGATGGCCCGAGGAAGCGCCGGGCCCGGAGGGCCGAGGCCCAGGATGGGCCGAGCACGGCGCGGGCACGGGGGCCGGCATCAGCTCACGCCGCTGCGGCGGGCGCTCATGCGCTCGGCGAGCGAGGCATCGCCCGCCACCAGTTTGCCGTCGCGCAGCTCCAACACCCGGTCGGCGCTGCGCGCCAGCGAAGAGTCATGAGTGGCCACGATCAGCGCCGTTGACCGTGACTTCGCAAGCGAGAGGAGCAACCGCAGCACCTGTGATGCAGTCTCCTCGTCCAGATTGCCCGTTGGCTCGTCGGCGAGCACGACCGGCGGCTCGTGCGCCAGTGCCCGCGCGATCGCCACGCGCTGCTGCTCCCCGCCGGAGAGGCGGTCGACGGCGCTGTGCAGCCGATCGCGCAAGCCGACCTCGGCGAGGATCGCCGCGCTGCGCTGTCGGGCCGTGGCGCCGCGGATCCCATTGAGCTCCAGCGCGAGACGGACGTTTTCCTCCACGTCGAGAGTTGGTATGAGATTGAAGAACTGGTATACGAACCCGAGGTGCGCGCGGCGAAAGAGCGTACGCTCCGGCTCTCCCATGGAGGTCACGATCCGGCCCCCGATCTCCACCTCGCCGCTGTCCGCGCGATCGATGCCGCTCACGAGGTTGAGCACGGTCGACTTGCCGGAGCCGCTGCGGCCGACGATCGCGACCACCTCGCCGGCGCGGAAGCTGGCGCTCGCCCCGTCGAGCACCCGGTGCACGCCGGCCCCTTCGCGGAAGCTGCGGCAGAGTTGGCGGATCGCGATCAAGCGCAGGTCCCTGAAAGAGCCACGGCCGACATCCGGCCAATATACAATCACCCGATGAGATACATCGCCACGCGTACGATGACCCGAGTGGCCGCAGCCTGCGCTGCGGCGACCCTGCTGGGCCTCAGCAGCTCCGTCCTGGCCCAGCGAAGCGCCGTCAAGGCACCCCCGCAGCCGCAACCGCGGAGCCCCGCCCAGATCAGGTCGCAAGGCAGCTACAGCATCGGCGTCTCGATCGGCGAGCACCTGCGCCAGGCGTCCGTCGGCGCCAACGCGATCTCGACGGAGCGGCTGGTCCAGGGACTACGCGATGCCCTCGCCGGCAAGGCGACATTCGGAACGGACAACCAGCGGAGCATTCAGGACCTCATCCTCGGCGCGCGGGCGCGCGCCGGCAACGCGAATCACGCCGCGGCGCGCGCTTTCCTGGCGCGCAACGGCAAGAAAAAGGGCGTCGTGACCACGGCGAGCGGCCTCGAATACCAGGTGTTGAAGGCGGGGCAGGGCAGCTCGCCCAAGGCGGGCGACATGGTGACGGTGAACTACCGCGGCAAGCTGCTCGACGGCAAGGAGTTCGACAGCTCCTACAAGCGCGGCCAGCCGGCCAGCTTCCCGGTGGATCGGGTCATTCCCGGTTGGCAGGAGGCGCTCGAGCTGATGAAGCCGGGCGCCAAATGGCGCATCTTCGTACCGCCGCGGCTGGCCTACGACCTCAATTCGCCGCCGGCCATCCCGCCGGGCTCCCTGCTCATTTTCGACGTCGATCTGCTGAGCATTCAACCGCCGGCGCCTCAGATCCAGCCGCAGACGCCGCGACCTCCACAGGCACCCGGGCAGCCGCGCTCCTAGCCCGCAAAGACGAGCACACGGAGGTGCCGCGCCCGCGCCGCGGGTGACTCACACCAACGTGTGGAACACCCGCTGGACGTCTTCGTCCTGCTCCAGCTTGTCGATGAGGCCGAGCACCTCCGTCGCCTGCGCTTCGGGCAGCTCCGTCGGCACGGTGCAGATGTATTCGTGCTCCGCGGAGAGAGGTGAGATGCCGCGCGCCTCCAGCGCATCCTGCAGCCGGCCGAAGTCCGCGAAGGCGCAGCGGATGACGAGCTGCGGCTCGCCCTTCTCGCCGGTGCTCTCACCCATCTCCTCGAGACCGTGATCGATGAGGTAGAGCTCGAGGTCGTCCTGGTCGATCCCGGCCGGATCGAGCCGAAAGACTCCCATGCGCTTGAAGAGGAAGCCGACGCTGCCGGAGGTGGCGAGATTGCCGCCGTTCTTGGTCACGATATTGCGGACCGAGGCGACGGTGCGGGTGGGATTGTCGGTCGCGGCCTCCACGACCAGCGCCACTCCATGCGGGGCGTAAGCCTCGTAGTGCACTTCCTGGTAGTGGGCCGCGTCACGTCCGGAGGCGCGCTTGATCGCCGCCTCGATCTTGTCCTTCGGCATGTTGACCGCGCGCGCGTTCTGGATCACGCGGCGCAGTGTCGGGTTCGAGGTCGGATCGGGGCCGCCCGACTTCACCGCCATGGTGATGTCCTTGGCGATGCGCGCAAACTGCTTCGCCATGCGGTTCCAGCGCGCAAACATGGTGTGTTTGCGGACTTCGAAGATACGACCCATGGGAAGAAACCTCGCGCGACTTCAAACAAGAGACCATAGGCACAGGGAGGTGCCCCGCCGCCGCAGGGCGAGCCGGTGTCTTTCAGCGAGGACACTTAACGTGTCCTCGCTCCGGCGAGCACCCGCGCATGGATGTGCGGGCCGGGTGGCCTGCCACCACGGACGGTCAGTGGCACGCAGGAGCCCGGATCCAGCGCCCTTGACTAGGCGAGCTGCGACTGCAACAGCCGCAGACGGCGGCGCTGCAGCTGCAGCCGGCGCTCGAGCTCCTTCAGCTGCTGCTGGAAGCTGGCGTGCTCCCAGTGCTCGATGACGGCTCGCTTCTTCTCCTCCAGCCACTGCTCCTTCACCTTGGCCCACTCGGCGACCGCGGCGAGGAATGTGTCGTACTCGTGCGCCACGCGTTGTCGCAGCTCGCTCACCCGCGAGGCTGGCGCCACGGCGGGCAGGCTCGCCAGCCGGCGCTCCGTGCGGGTGAACTGCATCGAGAGCAGCGCCCGCTGGATCTGGAACACCGGCGTGCGCTTCAGCCGGCGCGTCAGCCCGACCAGCTGCAGGCCGGCAATCAGCCATTTCGTCGGATCCCACTGCCACCAGCGCACGCCGTTGCGGTAGTCGTGCGCGAAGTTGTGGTGGAAATTGTGATAGCCCTCGCCGAAGGTGAACACCGCGAGCACCGGGTTGTCGCGCGCGGTGTTCTCCTCGGTGTACGGGCGCTCGCCCCACATGTGCGCCAGTGAATTGATGAAGAAAGTGAAGTGGTGGCTCAGCACCAGCCGCAGCACGCCGGCGAGGAAGAAAGTTCCCCAGAGATCACCCACCAGCCAGCCGGCCGCGAGCGGCAGCCCGAAGTTGGTGACGAGCACGAGCGGCACGTAATGCCGGTGCTGGAAGGCGAGCATGCGGTCGCGCCGCAGATCCGGGATGTTGCTGAAGTCCTCGCGGCCGCTCGGGTACTCCTGCACCATCCAGCCGATGTGCGAGAACCAGAAGCCGCGCAGGGCGGAGTAGGGGTCGCGGTCCACGTCATCGACGTTGAGGTGATGCCGGCGGTGACCGCTGCACCAGGCCCAGGCGCTGTTCTGCAGCGCCATCGAGCCGAAGATCACGAACAGGAGGCGCAGGCCCCAGTGCGCCTCATAGGTGCGGTGTGCCCAGAGCCGGTGGTATCCCGCGGTGATGGACATCTCATTGGCGATCAGGAATACGCCGAAGATCACCCAGGCCGCCGCCGAGAAGCCATGACTGAGCCCGTACCAGGGAACCAGGATCGCCGCCGCCAAAAAAGTCAATGAAAACAGAAGGATATTGGTCCAGATGAGCGGCGCCCGCGCGCCGGCGGGGGACGCGGAGCTCGGTGAAATGGGAGGGGACGGCATGGTTGTCGGGGGCTCCACGGGCTGGCCGATAAAACCGCCTAAACATAGCACGGTTCACCATCGTGCAGCGAACCCCCGGGACGGTCTGCGATGCGCCGCACGGGCTCGAGGCCGAGCGCGCA
>Ga0134126_10005826_pt1 | contig 15420 bp, 12 predicted proteins | sample KB31752_FD_96881 | JGI IMG/M metagenome (GOLD analysis project Ga0134126, IMG submission 96881) | Terrestrial soil microbial communities with excess Nitrogen fertilizer from Kellogg Biological Station, Michigan, USA - KB3-175-2 | ecosystem: Environmental > Terrestrial > Soil > Unclassified ...
AAGCACGGGATCACGCTTGAGAATCTGCGCCACGTCTGCGAGTGTGCCCCGGCGCGACCCGGCCAGGCTGATGAGCTCCGCGACGGAACCTGGCAGGGTTCTGATCTGCACCTTTTGAAGGCGATGAAGCATTTGCGCCTTGCTCAACAGAGCTATGCCGGCTTGGCGAGCCGCTTCTTCGACGATCTCTGCATCCTGCTGCGGCGTGGATGAAGGATTGTAAACCGGCGTCGCAGCCTTGGCCCCGGCAGCCGGATCATTGCCGGATAACGGCGCGCTAGCGGCCTTGTCGGAAGCAACGTATTTGCGGATGCGGGTCAGCAGCTCGGCTGTGGTAAAGCGCTGCTTAAGAATGAAATCGCGAACGCCAAGGGTCGCAGCCTTCATGACCGAAGCTTTATCTGCAAATTCGGTCAGGGTTACGACCGGAAGTGTGCTCCAGCGAGCGTCCCGCCGCACGGTTTCCAGGATTGACAATCCCAAACCATCCATGGCTCCGGATTCCAGGAGCAGCAAATCAGGATTGACCTTCGGCAGAGCCTGGCTGAGCTCCTGCGGCGTGCAGGCCGAGACGCTAAATCCTCGGCCTTCCAGGGCGGTAATGAGAATCTCACGGCAAAACGCCGACGGATCGGCGACGAGAATCCTGCTGGACACGCTATCCTCCCCGGCCTCTTGAACGCGGCCGTCGGAAATAAATTCCCTAGTGGTGTCGCTAATACCATCGGCTCCGAGCCGGATTCCCATTAGCAGATTCTTGGGAGCACTCCGAAACGGCCGATCGCCGCCCTTCTTGGGAAGCCCCGCAACCGATTAATCCGCCGCACCTCACCGGTTCGAGCAAGCCATTTCGATTCTTCGAACCGTGCGTCGGGCTTCCCGCGCCTGATGTGGCAGGTTCAACTGTTCAGCATTTAATGGCTTTTCCTGCAGGTGACTCCCATCAGGCAGCCATATTTGCCAGGCGGGCTGTTATTTGGCGAAAATTTTCTTGCTTCTGCGGCGATATTCACTAGGATTTGCACAAGTCGGCGGTCCTCCCCGCAGAAAGTTCCCCCCCTCTTTCTGCACCCGCCGACTTTTTTTGCGCACTCATGTCCACGAAACGCTCTTTCCACGCAAAGATAGCAAAACGAATTATTCGGCGAATCGAACGGCACGGATACTTCGTGACATTGTTCCACGTCAATGAGGCAGTTGAGATGCACGCTGTTTCAATCGACCGTAGCGCTCTGCACATAGCACGATGTAATGACGGCGTGGTGCCGAACCAAGAATGCCGGCTAGCTTTAGTGATGGCTGAGGCGTTGGGAATCAACGTTTGAATTTAGCGAGCATTGATGGGTCCATTGCTTCGGCGGTCCACGCACAACCCCCCCCAGTTTCGAGGAGGCTTCGCGTCCCCTGCCGTGGCGGGATCCGCCAGCAGCTAGAAGGTAGGATCGGTTATTTTTGAATTTTTATGCTTTAGGCGGCAGATTCCCTGTAACATTTTTCAAAGTTTTCTGAATCTCCGTACAGGGCACGAGGGAGGTTTGATGTCGTCTGCGCCTATCTACTGCGTCATGTGTCGGGAGACTGGGGCGAAGTGGATGCCGAAGACCAGGCAGCCAACAACTGCTCGGTCAAAGATGGCACCCGCATCCTCAGTGCATATCGCCTCAAGAGCGGCGTGAAGATCTGGATCATCACTGAAGCCGATCGCAGCGCCACAACCGTTCTCCTGCCCGACGAATACTAGCCGCCCCACCGCCTTCACCCGTTTTTGTCAGCTTCCCCCTCCACCCGTTCTGTCTTCGTTTTATCCCTTTATTTCAAAAGGAGTTGGTTATGCCTTGGATCGATTTTAAGGCTGTTCGTGAACAACTGAATTTTGAAGAAGTGCTCAAGCTCTACAACGTTGTGCTCAAGAGCCGCAAAGGAGATCAGCATCATGGCTTCTGTCCCCTGCCTCAGCATAACGGCCACGGGCGTTCTGCTTCGTTCTCCGCAAATCTGAAGCGCGGAATCTTCCAGTGCTTTGGATGCGGAGCGAAAGGCAACGTGCTCGATTTCGTGCTATTGATGGATGGGCTCAACCCTGCCAATGGCCGCGATGTCCGCACCACTGCGCTGAAGCTGCAAAAGCAGTTCAATCTCACTGGCGTTGAGCAACCGGACAATGCACAGTCCCAGCCCGTTAGGCCTCAGCAACAACGACGTGCTGGACCTGTTCAAAAGCCAGCTTCCAAAGAGTCCGCTGCACCGGTGGTGATTAACGAGCCACTGGATTTTGAACTCAAGGGGCTGGATCCGAAGCATCCGTATCTGCTCAATCGCGGATTCACCGAAGCGACCATTGAGCATTTTTGCTTAGGCTATTGCGCTCGCGGAAGCTTTGCAGGACGTGCCTGCATTCCCTTACATGATGTTGCCGGCCAGCTCATCGGCTATGCCGGTCGGATTGTGGATGACAGCAAAATCACCAAGCAGAATCCCAAGTACAAGCTGCCCACGTCACGCATTCGCGATGATGTGGTGTCCATGTAGGCGATGCAATGCGTGCGCTCCAAACTTTCCGCACGTCATTCACCCCAGTCTTTCACGATTTCGAAACAGCGTCAACGTGAAGCGTGGGGATGAAGTCTGTGCCATGTTCAGAAGATCATGGTCATCATTGCCGCAAGCCCGACGTCAGGGTCAATATTGAAGCTGCTGATTGCCATTGGTCTCGGTGAAGTCAATCACGACGCCATCCCTGACGGTTGCTGAAAGCGATCGATGGTTGATCTTTTGATGGACAGCAGAACCGGCGAACACACCGACGATCGGAATGAAAGCAGCCCCATTGTAATTCGCGTCACTGCGGGCGTCGTTCCATGAAAGCATCTTGGAGCCGTCGCCCCGCATGGTCGTGTTGCCCGGCGCTCCAAAGTGATCAACCAGCTCCTTCTCGGTCGTTTTATTCTTCTCGATCTTGAAATCATCGAGCTTGCTTAAGTCAGCGCCGGAATGGGTCTGGCTGGGAAAGCAACCGGCGACGAGCAAACCGCCGATGACGGTCAAAATGATAATCCTAACTTGCCGAAATTTATTCATTCCTGGTCCCTTCGAATGTGCTTGCCCAAACATAACTTGATTCCATTTTGGAATCAAGGATTTTGATAACGAATCGGAATCAAAAGCGGAGAGCTTGCACACTGCTGGACTTATGGCAAAAAGCCAGCATGTTGCCGCCTATCGACGCGTGCCGGAATTGCTGCGACAAATGCGAGAGCAAGCAAAACTAACGCAGCGCGATCTAGCTTCGAAGCTTCATAGAAGTCAGCCATGGGTGCATAAATCGGAACTGGGTGAGCGGCGGGTGGACATTTCTGAATTCCTGGAATGGTGTATTGGCTGCGGCGTCGACCCTGAGGAAGCCTTTCGATCGCTTATTAAAACTCGCTAGTGAGATTGCAAGAGGCGGTTTTTCTGCCGGCGAATACGTGAATATGTCGGCTTGAATATCGCCCGTTTTGTGAATTCCTGCGCAAGTGCTGCACGGATGCGGGTATGAGCCAAGCCGAATTAGCAATTTGACTCATAAAGTCGCCGTCATTTGTGCTTAAATGTAAGGTGGATGAGCGGCGGATTGACCCGCCGAAATTATTGAAGTGCCGAGCATGCGACTTGGCCCAGCTTGCAGAAAGGATGTGCCAGAAGGCACGCTGATCCGAAAAGCATGAACGTTATCGGATTCTTTCCCGGCCGCGATGTCATATATCCCACATTAGGTTTGGAACCAGCGAAGCTTTTGTCGGATATCACGGTTTAATCGCCCTTGAACTGTGCGGCAAGCTGAGAAATGGCCAGCGCACCGCATCCGGCCCCGCCGATGCTTTGGCTGAGGGGCCAGTTCATCGTGTTGGAGAGGTAGAATCCCGCGGCCAAAAAAATCAGCGATAGAATGACGCCGCCGAGCATGGCGGCGGGGAGTCGGCGGGTCCAGGGGAGGATGGTGGCCGCGGGAAGAAAGAGCATCGCGAGGACCATGACGACACCCAATGCATTGGTTCCCAATAGAATGACGATCGTCAGAAGCAGGAGGAACAGCGCATCCCAGCGCGTCGGGCGAAGGCCTGCCAGCTCGGCGGCGGCGGGAGCCTGCGCGAGGAGCAACCATCGCCGCCAGAGCAGGGCGCAGATCAGGCCGACCACGAGCAATACTGGGATAGCGATCGCCGCCGTCTTCCGATCGACCGCGACATCGACGCCCGTGAACATGCGCTGAAGGTCTTCGACGTCTTGGCCATGGTTGGCGATCAACAGGAATGAAAGGCATAGGCCCGCCACATAAAACGACGGCACGATCCAGTTGCCGGCGTTCCATCTCTTGGAGCGGGCGAAATAAATCAGCGCGATCAGTGCGACGCCCAGCGCGGGCAGAAGCTTGTTGTTCCACTCGAGGCGCATTCCGAGTGCCGCGCCGATCGCGACGACTTGGGGTATTGCGAGAGCGACCAATGCTTCGCGGCGCAATAGTACGAAAAGACCCAACAGCGCTCCCGCCACGCCCACCGCCGCGGCGGTGATGAGCATGAGCGGAAAGTCATATCGAATCAGATGCCACCAATCGATGGCCGGCGTCTGTGGCGCAAGGGCATCCTCGGTAGACGGCGCGGAGGAGACAATGGGATTCCCCGCGGATCGTGTTTGGGGGACCGATTGCAATTCCTTGAGCATTTCCTGCGTCGATTGATCCACCGAATCAGATGGCTGCGTCGTTTGCGCCGCGGAAAGCGAGAAGCAGCTAAAGAGCCATGCGATGCTTACCGTCAACAAAATGATCCAACGCGGCTGCTTCTTCATACGACCCTCCGCGCTGCACTGAGAATGGCTTCGCCCAGCGTTTGAGGCGTCACAATTTCCACCCGACTTGCCTGGCCGACATCGCTGGCCGGATGGAGCCAGGCAATTTCGCGCGAGACCTGCACGAGATCATCCGCCTCGTGGCTGATAATCATCGTGGCCAATCCCTCGGCGATGAACTGCCGCAGCAGATCGAGCAGCTCCTGCGTCGATCGCACATCGAGCCCTTCGGTCGGCTCATCGAGTACCAGCACTGTCGGATCGCCGGCCAGCGCGCCCGACAGCAGCACGCGCTGTTGCTGGCCTCCACTGAGCGCCGCGAACGGGCGGTTCGCGAATTGGCTGATCTGGAGCCGATCCATCATTGCCAGCACATCTTTGGACCGGATGCCAATCCATCCGAAGATTCGCCGGGCGGAGATTGCTAGGGATGCTGCATCCAGCGCAGTCATCGGCCAGTGCAATTCAAGATTGCGATGCTGCGGCAGATAGCCGATGCGCAGATCGCTCGTCGATACGCTCAACTCATGCTTCACCTGCCCGGCCATGGGCGACAGCAGCCCGGTGATGCCGCGTACGAGCGTGGTTTTTCCCGAGCCATTGGGACCAAAGATCCCCAGGCACTGTCCGCGAAAAAGCTCGAGATGCTCGACCTGCACCACCGGCCGCCCGCCGTAGCCGAATACGGCATTCTTCACTTCGATCAGTTTGTCGCCCATGCAATTTGCTCCGCGTGTGAAGCGCGCATTTGCAGAAATGCGCCTGCGAATCTACTTGGCCGGCACCCCCGCCGCCTTGGCGGTTTCGATCAGCTTTTGCGTGTCGTACTCAAATAGCTTCGCGTAGGTATCGACACCCTCGATACCATTGACGTGATCAGGTAGCACCACCATTTTCGCGCCCGCCTGGTCGGCAACGTACTGAGCGAGCCGCACATCATCCCACGTTTCGCAGATGACCACTTTCACCCCTTGCCGCTTCATCATGGCGATCGTCTGCTGCACCTGTGCCGGCGAAGGGGTGATGCCGGGCTTGGGCTCAATCGTGCCAACGATCTGTATTGGAATGGCATCGGCAAAATAATCCCAAGCCGCGTGGAACGTCACGACTTTCAGCCCATCGTACGGCTTAAACTCCTCGCGAATCTTCTTGGCCACATCGCCCATCTCCGCGACAAATCGCTTGGCATTGGCGATATAAAGCTGCGCGTTGGCCGGGTCGGCTTTGGCCATCGCCTTGACCAGCGTGACGGTCATGCGCTGCGCGATCTGCGGATTGAGCGTGTAGTGCGGATTGCCGTAGGCATGAACGTCGCCCATCGAGCGGTCAATGTGGCCGGTCGGCGCATCTTTGATGGTGATGCCCTGGCTCATATCGACAAAGCCGGGATGGTTGCGCTCAACTCTGGGATTTCGCGCGCCTGATAAGAGATTGTCCAGCCAGGGCTCGGCATCCAGCCCGCTGTTGGCAAACAGATCGGCCTGATTGAGATAGACCATCTCCGTCGGCTTGGGAATGACGTTGTGAATGTTCTCGGGGCCGCGCATGACAGAGTGAACATCGACTTTGCCATCGCCGATCTGTTTTGCGATGTCGGCAAAATCGGGCGCGGTGGTGACGATGTTCAGATTAGCTAATGCCGCCGACGGAATGAGGATCGATGCGATCAGAACTGCAAGATATTTCATGACACAACTCCTGTTCGTATTCAAATGAATGCCTCCACTCATCCTTTGACCGACCAATAGGGATGAGGCGGATGGGCGCCGAAGACAAAATCGCACTGGAACCAGAGGCTATCCTGCGCTTCCACGTCGCCGCCTTTGTGCTGGTACTCGACGCGGAACATCAGGAATTCGCTCCAGTACCAGGTCAGGTATGGTGAAACTCCCCACACTTCCTGATGCTCGTTTTGGGAGTTTTGCGTCCAATCGAGACGCACGCCACCATACCAATCGCGATTGAGCTGCTGCTGTGCGACGGCAAAGACGCCCCATGCATGCTGCGGGTTGCCCGGGCCGCGATCGACGTTGCCGTACATGACTTCCGTCTGGAAGAGTTGATTATTGAAGCGGCCGGTGGGGTCGCGCCGCATGACTGTCAGATCAGTACCAAAAATATTTCCGTACTGGTGGTTGCTGTCGTTGTGATGGCCATGCAGGAAGGAGCCGCCGAGCTCGAAATTCCAATCCGGCCCCAGATCGTGATTCCACAACGCGTGCAGATTAATCGCCGGCTCATCGACGAAAGCCCCGTTGTTGATGACCGGATCCTCCGTGTCGCCCATGCCGCTGACGACTTCGGCATCCAGCTCGATCGCCTGATCCCCAACGAGCGCGGGTGGAACCAGGTAGCTGAGGCTGATCCCCGAATCATTCAGCGATTCCGGCCCCAGGAAGTTCTGCACGACAAATGCGTTATCCACCGTCGGCCAGGCGTGAAGATGCAGTAGATTCCAGCGACCAAAATGCATATGGAATCGCCCCAGCTTGGCTGTCAGGTTCGGCACGCCAAAATCGTGGAGATTGATGTAGGCCTCTTCGATGTCGATCGACGTATCGACCGAATCATCGCGCGGCGTATTGCGATTGAAAAAGAGCGGATCGCTCACGCTGCGATCGATCGGCAAAATCACCACCGCATCGGCCCGCGGATCGACCGCGGCACGCAGATCCAGTTCGACTTCACGCAGATCAAAACGATTCCGGGCCGGGTCGGAATGATCGCTTGAGACATTGCCGGCAAAGTCACCAATCACTGCGAAATTGGGATTGAAATTGGCGGGAAAGCGGAGCGTGGGAGGTGAGCTTTCCTTTGACGAAATGTCCTTCATGATGTCTTGCGTCGTCTTGTCGATGTCGCTCAGGGCCGAGTCGGTCGAGCTTTGGGTAGTCGGCGGCTGAGTGACGGGCGGCTGCGCTTCCGTGGCAGCCGGCCGTGTCGCAAGCTGGCTCTTGAGCTGCTCGATCTCGGCATCCTTTGACTCCAGGTCCGATTCCATTTGATTGACGCGCTGTTCCAGCCGATCGAGTCGAGAGGGTTGCGTCGCGGGGGTTTGCGTATCCTGCGCCTGCGTGATGGCGCCGGCCATCAAAACGAAGGCCCCCGCCAAGGGTAAAATACGTTTCATGTGTGAGATCTCCGAGAGAGGAATTGAACGGGCCGAAAATGCTGCGCGCATGGCGCGCGGCGCAATTTCGGCAATTCATCACGATGGAAAGGAGATCACACGGCGGGTGGGCCGCGGGCGAGAATCAGGACTTGGCGCCGCTGTTGCGGAATGACTTGCGGGCTTGCCTGGACGAATGTTCGGAATGTGCTGACGCAGACCAGCGTCGGCGACCAACTGACCGCCATCCCGGCCAGATGAAGCTGGCAGTGAAAGGCGCAGTTGCTCTCATCGTGAATCGGCGCCGGGTCTTGATGATCGGTGGAATGACTTGCTAATGCGGCGAGTCGTGCGTCTTCAGCCGCGTGCTGCGCGTTGTGCCATCGCTCGATCGCGCCCGACCCCAGCGCGAAATAAAACAGCACCATGAAGATGGCAGCGAAGCGACACAAGGCCAGCTATGTTTCCAGGATTTAAGAAGTAAGTCAAATACGGTTAGAAATTGCGGGATTTGAGCAAATGGGCCGGAAACGCTAAAACTCGCCGTGCATTTGCAATCTCTTGCTGACAATGAGTGGCGCGCTTCCGGCCGGGTTCAAGGATTGCTAAAACTCCAGCATGCCGCGAGCGAAGCGTTCTGTTTGGTCCTTTTTAGACTCCCGGGTGGTCCTAATCGTCGCCATTGTATTTATGATTTTAAGCATCGCATTTTTCATATATGAGTGGCGGCAACCGGCCTCTTAGACTTTTTGTGCAGCCCCGCCTCACATCTGCCACGCGGACTTTCGCTTTTCCATTTATCGCGGCGCTCCGTTCAGCGTCCCTCCATAATCGAAGTGGCAGTTTGAATAGCGCGCGGCATCGTCTTGGCAACCGCGTGAAAATTGGTGGTCAGGAACTTTCCATGCCCCGCTACCTGTCGGGTCGAGCACCATGCGAACTTCGCATCGATCAGCTTTTGATCGACTTTCGACGACAAGAGAAAATCGATTAATCGTTTTGCTGCTTCCTCATGCTTGGCCCCGGCGACCAGACTCACCGTGCAGGGCATCGCCAGCGTTCCACCTTCTTCCGGACCCTGATCAGGCAGTATCGTTTCGATGGGGCCAATATTTGTCGAGGCATCGGCCGCATCATCGTTATCGCAGAGCGCTGCTTTCAGATCGCCACGGGCGACCGACTCAGCCGCAACCGAGTTTCCGCCAACGAGCGTTACCTTGTTGTCGTGCAATCCGCGGAAGAACGCGTCCGCCCGGCTCTTTCCCCAGAGCACGTACAGTGCCGCCACGTGCCCGCCCGTCGTCCCGGCAGTTGGACGGGCGATGGCAATCTGCCCCTTCAGTTCCGGCCGAATCAAATCGCTCAAATGAGTTGGCTTTATCGCAGCGTTGCGCGATGCCACCATCACCCGAACGCGAAGCACATTTCCCGCCCAGCGATGCTCCGGGTCTTTGTATTGACTTGGAATGTCGGCCGCGGATGGAGAATCGTACGGGGCAAGCACGCCTTCATCGGCCATGTTGATTGTCAGGAAGCATTCGTTGCTCCACCAGACGTCTGCCTGCGGATGATTTTTTTCGGCACGGAGCTTTTCCGACAACCCGACACTTTTGCTCGCCTCGGCATCTGTCACCAGCGTAACGTCGAGTCCTGTCTGCTTTTCAAATTCGTCGATCAGCGGCCGCACGTATGGCTCGTCTACACTCGTGTAGAGCACGACCGGCCCTTTTGTTTCAGCGGATCCAGTCCCGCCGCTGCGCTTGCAGGCAATTGGAACAATTGCCATTACCGCCAGCGCAAATAAAAAGAGCAACTCACGAATGAATTGACGCATATCCTGGCTCCCGCAGGAAGATGAGGGCAAACCCATATCGCGACCAGTTTCGCGCTTCGCGCCGAGCGAACAGGCCCAGCACGATTCCAAAGAGCAGATGGGCCGTCAGCGTTGCAACCACAAAGCGCACCGTCAGGCCAATTCCAAAAAAGCCGGTGTAAGGCGTAAACAGCATCGCCAGCTCCAGGCCCTCAGCCAGGACAATCGCCCAAAGCCAACTGCGTTTCGCTGGGTCTCCGATCAATGCCATATACATGATGCCGAACGTCACGCCATTGGAAAAGTGATAGATCCAGCCGACGACGTGAGTCAAAAGCTTGTACTGCGAGTCGGTCTGTTGAAGTGTGTAGTGCTGTCCCAGGATCATGGCTCCGAACTGCGGAAAAACTTTATATAACGGCAGCCGCAGGCACATTGGCCCGATTTTATCAATCGCCGTAATCACCCAGGGCAGCCGGTACAAATCGTAAGCGAACGAGGCGAGCAACCCACCAACCGCGCCGATGACGACCGCGCGCCAGAGCCTGCGGTCGCCCTTCGCGAGATCGGTGAATGCGATCAGGATCAGCAACGCCGTGGCCGGGATCTCGACGTAGAGCGTGAACGTCCGCATCGAGCACAAACGATAGAACTCGGCCAACAGCGACCAGATGGAAAATGCCGCGAGCAAGAAAATCAGCGTCCTTCCTGCCGGTGACCAGGTCAGGAAAGAGGGAAGTTGCGAGGGCGCGGTCTTCATGGATTGAATGATAATTGAACGACCGGTCAAGCGTCAGGCCCCACGTCACGTCGCGGCAATCTCGCGGACAATGAGATGCCCACGCTCATCCACAGCCGTCGGCAGCACGGGAAGGTCGCGCTTGGCGGGGCCTTCGGTCACGTGCCCTGATGGATCGAACGTCGAGCCATGGCATTTGCAATAGAATGAATGGTCGGACTCCGCCCGCAACCTGCATTTGCGGTGGGTGCAGATGGAAGACAAAGCGAACAATTCTTTATCTCGACGGATGATGAAAAATCCTTGTCGGACGAAATGGTCATAGACGCCATCGGCGGCGAAGCCGTCTACTGGCCCGGCATCGATTGACGCAGGGTGCAGGATAACCGGTGCGTTCTCTATAGGGTGCGAAGAACAACCCGCGCACGCGGCGGCTGCCGCGGAACAGGTGAGGATTAGAAACTCGCGACGGTTTACGTTTGTGGGATTGGCGCTCATGTCATCGCTCCCAATTCAAAACTCGAAAACGAGACTGGTGTAGATCCCCCAGCGCAGCTCATCGCGGCCACCCTTGTCCAACGGGAAGACATATCCAAGCCCCAGCCGCGGCTGCACTGCCTCAATCGACCGGAGGTTGAAGCGAAGTGCCGCGGTTCCCAGCAGGCTGTTGCTTCCCGCGTCGCTCGTGTCCAACAGCGTATCGCCTTGGATCTCGAACACAGGCACAACTTGTTCAACATCGGGAAGTGGGAACTGGTCGTGCGGAATCGACCAGCCGAAGACCAGCCCATATTCAAGCGTTTCAGTCCCGCCGTCCGGCTTCGATCCAAATAAAGTTGAATAACCCAAGACGGTCTGCATCGTGAAGTGGTCACCGATCCGCAGGTCGTTGAAAAGCTTGGGCACCAGCTCGGTATTTTTGCTCACGGGCGAATTGGTGGGAATGCCGACTTCCAGTCCCACGCCGAAGGTTGAGTCGATGAATTCGTCCTCCGAGACGTATTGGAAGATTGGGTTTCGAGCACCGATCGAGACATTGTCAAAGCCCTGGCTCGTAGTGCGCACGCTGCGTCCGAGAGCGCGCTCGAAGGATCGCTGCGTGTCGTAGAGATATGGAACCTCCAACTCGACCGTCATCATCCCGAAGCCATGCTCAAATTCGCCTCGGTAGAGGTTGTCGGTCTGCCCGCTGTTTTCCTGGTGGAACCAGTCGAAGCGAACTTCATTAACCTCTAAGTCCGAGTCATCGATGAGGAACGGCTCGGGGAACACGCCCTTGCCGTACATGCTGCGGCTGTCGAAAGCGCCGAACGGGCCAAATCGCAAACTCGGGTCTGTCGCATCTGCATATGTGGCTCTCGCGAAACTCGCGTGGCAAATCACTGCCACCAACCCAACGCCGAATAATCTGTACATGAGACTGAGTCTCAACAATACTTGTGTATTGTCAAGGAACAGCTTTGCTCCTTCTCGGCTTGCGAGAATCACGCTTACCGCCGACCCTAATTGCAATGTGCCGGCAGGACTAAATGATGTGAATTCTCACGCAAATCAGGCGTTGCGAATGGTTCAACTTGCGCTTTGGTGCATGACAGTAGGCCGCGATCGGCCCCCGGGTGTAGCTCGGATTCATTGATGGCGGCCATAGCCCGGCGCTGACCGGGTGTATGGCCTCACATAGATTCCATCTTTCCGGTAATAGCCGCGAACATAGACTTGCCCACCAGATACGGATCCTGCCTGTGCGGGCCTGGCACGGCTGATATCGCTCTGATGCCATTCATAAGGATCAACGTCGGCTGGTTGCGTGCCGCTGCTCCCCGCCACCGATGATTTTGCGACCGTGATTTCTTTGATTTCCTTTGGTGTCGCACGTGCGGAATCCAGCGCATTGACGCTGTAGAAGCTGACCCACCAGCCACCGTAGGCATCTTCGGCAGTTTCCGGAGTTATTTCGAAGGTGAGGTCATTTCGCATGACCAAATCTTGCGTGCGCTTGAGGTTCCGCAGAATTTGGGCGTCAGCCTGATCGCCCATCAGTGACGCGATGAATTTAATGCAGTTTGTCTTTGCGGCATCATCCTTCAGAAGTGAGCGGTAGACACCTATCTCAACCGCCGCAGGCGCATCAGGATCGCCATAGATGTTAACCTCGTAATCTTCGCCGCATCGGTAAGAGTTGTACGGCACATAACGCATCTGGCCTTTGTCAATGACTGTCGCCGGAATGGGCATGAGATTCGTTGCCCACTTCTGCTTCGCCAGTGTTGCCGTCATAGCGTCCCAAGTCGGGATTCGTGCTCGAGCTGATTCGGCGCCGCGACTTGCCTTTGGCTTCTCAAGAACGGGAGGCGGTGTAATCTCAACAGATTGCACCATCGAAGCGGGAATCGTGGTGATGCCGTGGTCCAGGCGAATGACCACGTGCTGGCCGTCTTTTTGAATGACTTGGCCGACCATGACGCGGCCGCTTTGGAATGTGATTTTGTCGGCCGATGCCGTTACAGATGCCGCGAAAAGCGCAAGGCAAAATGCGCAGAATCTCATATGGCCTTCCCTTTGAAATAGACGTGTCGTCACGGATTGACGGCGATAGCGAGAAGTATCCTGGCGGTCAGCAATTCAGTCAATTTGGCATGAGAAATGAAAAAGTCGGACCTGAAATAAAAAACTTGAATCGCTTTTAGAACTTCGATATATTTTCTCCGTCGGCGGTTCCCCCGGCAAAGTTCCCCCCTCTTTGCCACCCGCCGATTTTTTATTGTATTGCGCGTGAGCAGCCTGCAATGTTTGGGTGGAAAGCGCTAATACCGAAATGGAAGATGGGAACCTTGGCTGATGTCGAGTCGGCCAAGGTTTTTTGTTATTTTTGCGCGATCTGACTTTAGTTTCTAAGTGCAGCTCTTTGGAAAGATGCGTGAGTTATCTGATACGCGTCATCCTTCTTGGACTAGGCGTGATGATCGCCGCGTTCACAATGGCGATGTATTTCAACCACTGGATCGCAGTTTGGACAGGTCTTTGATTGGCATTGGCAGGAGTAGCTACGAGTTGCTCTGCACGACCGAAGTCAACGATTCTGCCATGGTGCCAAATACCGCGTTCCAGCCCTCTATCAGAGCTTGGCGGAACAGACGCATCTTCGGAGATCAGGGGCAAGTGTCGCCGGGATGTATTGCCATTCTGAGGCAAACCTCACCGCGACCCAGGTCGGCATAATCAGCGCGCCGACTTCTTTTATTACGTCCACATTCCATTGACGTCTTCGCCACGATTCCAGAGCGAGCTGCTGGTTATCGCGCTGCCGGACAGCGCCGTACTCCGTGGCGGAAACCTGCCTCCATATGATTCCGATTAGACTCTGGATCCTCGTCGCGAAACACGAGAAAATCTACTTTGTCGTTGCGCGTTGTCGAATATCCGAATGTAGAGCTTAATGGGTCATTTTCTTATCGAATAATTTAGATAACATGGCAGTAGCGTCCGAAGTTACAACCGAAAAAACAATGCCAAAGATGATCGCGGTGACCGTCGGGGTAGGAGACGCTTGGCGCGAACTGGCTGAGAAAACAGCACGGCTAGTCCGACGCTGCACAGGGTTGCCCACGCAAGTCCTTGACACAGAATCATTGCATCAATCCCACGCTCCCTCTGCACAGATGCTTAAGCTCTGGGTATTCGAGCTGCTAGCTGCGGAGAATATCCTGTATTTCGATGCAGATCTTGTCTTTCTCCGCAAATGGAATCCATTGATTTTTGCAGGCGTTGCCGAATTTGTCTGCGTCAGAGACCACTGGTACCGCACCAATATTCAAGCTGATGCGCGCCTGTTCGGAGTTCCAGCGGACGAGTATTTCAATTCTGGCTTTTTCATCGCTAATCGCACTCATCATGGCCAGATGATGCAGTTTGCTCGGCAGTGCCTGTATGAGGCACCAACCTTGCTTCCTGATCAAGGCCCAATGAACGCCGCCCGATCACGTTTGAAAATTCCACTCCATTTCCTAAGCCGCCGATTCAACACGGTGGGCGCTCCCGCTTCACCGCTTTGGAAGGAGGTGGAGGCCGTTGCTGTCCATGGTGCCGGCCGTCACCACAGAGCCATCCCTGCAATAGTTCGAGAGACTGAGGCACTCGGCGAACCACCTACCGCCTCAATGGAGGACGGTGCCGGTGAAATGTGGACCCGCGATTTCTGGTGTCGCATAGGCGATGCCGATCCATGTCGGTTGCGATTTAGTCGAGACGGAACGGTGTGGGGGTCAACGGATCCAAGGATCCGTCTTTGGTTCGTAGTTGAAGGTAAAGCAGGACCGGAGCTCTTACTAACGCATGAGTTTAAAGTAAGTTACCGTCTATTTCAGAAACCAGGGGGGTGGAAAGGGCGCGATGAAGAATCAATCGAAAAGGGCGACTGCATCGAACTCGAACCGACGCAAGGGCAGTTGTTGATCCAAGCATGTCGCCGGGTCAAACTAAGCCCAGAGCATGGGGCTATCGTCGGTCCGATTGATGGCAATTCCGCAAACTCACTGATCGAACGTTTTAGCGGCTTAAGGATCAACATCGCAATCTGTGCCGCTGATCGCATTCGGGCCGAGGATTTCAGAGACATTCTTGCAGACGCGACCGGCCACATTATGGAACGCCGGTTTATTCTGAACGCGAAGTGCCTAGAAATCGCGCGAGTGGCAATCGATGGCCCTCCGCTGGATTTCTTGGTCTTTGGACCCGAGGCAATCGCCAAAGACAATGATCTCCTCGCCTGGTGTTCGATGGTTAGAGAAGGTGGCATCATCGCCGTTGAAGCCGCAGATAAGTCACAACGGGAAGAAAGCTGCATTATCGGCGTATTGAAGCGTTATCAATTCGAATTGACCCGTGATGGCGATCTACATTGGCTGCATGTGACACCCTCTGTGCGAGAAC
>Ga0134126_10005827_pt1 | contig 15419 bp, 8 predicted proteins | sample KB31752_FD_96881 | JGI IMG/M metagenome (GOLD analysis project Ga0134126, IMG submission 96881) | Terrestrial soil microbial communities with excess Nitrogen fertilizer from Kellogg Biological Station, Michigan, USA - KB3-175-2 | ecosystem: Environmental > Terrestrial > Soil > Unclassified ...
ATGATGATGGGTGGCATGGGCATGGGTGGCATGATGGGTATGCGTGGCGGCATGGGTGGCATGATGATGGGCATGGGCGGCATGGGCGGCATGGGCGGCATGATGATGGGTGGCATGGGCATGGGTGGCATGGGCATGGGCGGATTTGCCGGCAAGGGTATGGGAGGGTTCAACGGCAAGAAAGCGCTTTGACAATTCGGCCGTTCCAGGAACGATGTTCGCAACCTTTAACATCGGCCCGTTTCTGTCGAAAACGCCGCACCGAAGACGGTAGGTGCCGCGAGCCGAGCGGCACTCGCAGTCCGGCTCGGCTCGCCGGACCTACAAGCGCGTAGGTGCCGCGAGCCGAGCGGCACTCGCAGTCCGGCTCGGCTCGCCGGACCTACAAGCGCGTAGGTGCCGCGAGCCGAGCGGCACCTACCCATGTCGCCACGGTGTCAGGGACGCCTGAATTCCTTGTGCAATTCGTGCAGCGTCGTCCGCACATCCTCCAGGCTCCCCACGACCACGAACAGGCGATAGCGGTAATCGCCTGGCTCAATTCCCTTCGGATCGCGCACACGAAAAACGCAGTTCCACTTGACCACCTTCTCCGCTTTGAAACGAAAACGACCATAGCTGACTTTCTCGAACAGGGATGGCCCTCAAAGAGTGCGGGAATGCCCCAGTTTGGTTTATCCTACATATTTTTCTTTCCACGCCGGGAGGACATCGCGCATAGAAAGAGTCAATACCCAGGCGAGGGAAGCCTGCATGGAACACGAACGCGACGAATACCTGATGGCCCGCGTGGGCCGCGATCAACCGGAGTTGCTCGAAAAACTGCTGCGCCGGCACGCCAGCCCTTTGCTGACGTTCATCCAGCGCATGGTCGGCGATCATCATCGTGGCGAGGAGCTATTTCAGGAAGTGTTCCTCGCCCTGTGGATCAAGCGACGCCAATATCAGTATCCGCGACCATTCAAGCCGTGGTTGTACGCCATCGCCCTGAACAAGTGTCGGGCCTGGTTTCGCAACCGCTCGGCGACCACCATACCGTTGACCTTGGAGGAAGCGTCCATCGATGCTTCACCGGCGGATGTCGTCATCGCCACGGAGACGGCCGGCCTTGTCAATCGCGCCATCAAGCAATTGCCGCATCAGCAGCGGGCCGTCGTCGTGCTGCGCATCTGGGAAGGGCTGACCTACGCTCAGATTGCCGAGGTCGTCGGTTGCACAGAGCCGACGGCTCGCTCGCACATGCACCACGGATTGGCCACCCTGCGCAAACATCTGGAACTACGTCTGAACATGTAAGCGTTCCTTTGCCAGCCCGCAGCGCCAGCAAGGGATTTCCTTGCTGGCACTGCGGGCTGGCAATACCACGTTTGGAGACCTCATATGGCGGTAACCAACGAACACGTCGCTGATCTGGTGGACGATTATCTGCACGCACTCTTATCGCCAGGCCGGGCGGCCGAGGTCGAAAACCATTGCACCGTCTGTCCGACATGCCAGGCCGCGCTCGACGAGGCGAGGCGGCGGCGTGCCGTCCTGCAAGCAGTGCCGCCCAGCGAAGCGTCCGGCCAACTCCTCACCGGCACGTTGCGGCGCATCAGCGAACACGACCAGAAACGCCGGCGACGAAGGACGCGCTTTTTTGTCGGCAGCCTCGCTGCGCTAGCGGCGTCCGCGCTGCTCCTCATCGGCGCACAGATTTACTACCACCGGCTACAGGCCACGCCCTACGATCTTGTCGTGCTTGGCCAGCGCAATCTGCTCGCGGCCACCAATAGTTCGCTGCGCATCCGCCTCATGGATCGCGCTCGCAATACCACCTTGGCCGGCGTACCCGTTGTCGTCGAACTGCGAGGCAATGGCCGCTCGGCGGAGTTGGCGCGCTTCGACACCGATGCGCAGGGCGTCGGCCAACCGCGCTTCCGCCTGCCCGATTGGCCCGACGGGGAATATGGTCTCGTCGTCACGGCGCAAACGCCGGGAAACGCCGAGATCCTCGCGCGCTCGATCCGCCTAACTCGCTCGTGGAAGCTGATGCTCACCAGCGACAAGCCGGTTTATCAGCCCGGACAGACGATCCGCATCCGCACGCTGGCTCTGCGTCAACCGGACTTGCGCCCCGTTGCCGAACAGAAAGCCGTCTTCACCCTCACCGATCCCAAGGGCAACATTCTTTTCAAGCACGCCGGCCCGACCAGCGCTTACGGCATCGTCTCCACGGATTGCCCGCTGGCGAAGGAAATCGCCGAGGGCGCGTATACGCTGGCTTGCAAGATCGGCGACACCGAGAGCCGGCTACGCGTCGAGGTGCAAAAGTACGTGCTGCCGAAGTTTCAGGTGGACGTGCGGCCCAATCGCGCTTTCTATCAGCCCAAGGACACCGCTCGCATCACGGTGCAGGCGGATTACTTCTTCGGCAAACCCGTCGCCGACGCCCCGGTGGAGATGGAGGTTCGCCAGGATCGAGCGCAGGTGCTTCAGCGTTTCTCCGTGCGCACTGACGCCAAGGGATCGCAAACCATCGACTACACGATCCCCGATGAACTGGCGAAAGTTGGTGACACTCGATTGTCATTTGTCGCCAGCGTGACCGACAACGCCGGCCAAAAGCAGACACGCGGCGTCGAGCGCGCGGTCACGCGGCAGCCGGTGCGCATCGAGGTTTTGCCGGAGAACGGCAAACTCGTGCAGGGTGTGCCGAACATCGTGTATCTGTTGGCGACCCGCGCCGACGGCACGCCGGTGAAGACGCGCCTGGAGATCGACGTACTCAACGAGGTTGTGGAAACGGACGCTAACGGTCTCGCCTCATGCGAAATGACGCCGCAGGCGGCGGAGTATCGTTGGACCATTGTCGCGCGAGACGCCGAGGGCAAGGTGATCGCACAGCGCGACGTGAGCCTGTTCGCTGGTCCGGCTCGTCATGATTTTCTGCTGCGAACCGATCGCGGCATCTACGAATCCGGCCAAACCATGACGTTGACGGCCGACGGCGACGGCGACGAGCCGGTGTTCGTCGATTTCCTCAAGGGCGAACAAACGCTATTAAGCGAAACCATCGCCATGAATGACGGCCACGGCAGCAGCGCGTTCGACCTGCCGCCCGACCTGTTCGGCACCGTGCGCGTGTGCGCCTACCGGCTCGATTCCGATGGCGTGCTGCTGAGCAAGACGCGCGTGGTTTACATTCGCCCAGCGGGACAATTGAAGATCGCGCCGAAGCTGGATCAAGAGCAGTATCGTCCCGGCCGGCGGGCGCATCTGGATCTGACCCTGACCGATGCGGACGGCAAGCCGACGCCGGGAGCGATCAGTCTGGCCGGCGTCGATGAAGCGGTGTTCTCAGTATTGCCGCAGCGTCCGGGCGTGGAGACGGCGTTTTACACGCTGGAGCGGCAACTGCTTCAGCCGGTGTACGCGCTCTATCCGTGGTCGCCGGAACGCAAGGCAGCGGACGCCGGACGGCTAGAACAAGCGCTGTTCGCTGCCACAACACGCGGCCAGGAACAGAAGAGGCCGGGACGCAATCAGGACTGGAGGACGGACACGAACGCCTTCGCGAACCCCTCCGGATCGCACACTCTCGCGGAGTCGAGCTTGCCCGCCAAGGTGCGGGACATCCAGCACACGCAACAGAATGGCGAGAATCGACTGAGAATTGCCTGGGGCGTGCTGATCTTGGCCACTCTCGGCCTGGGCTATGTCACTTTGTGGTGCTTCCCGCGTCTCAAGGTGGTTCTCATCCTCCATGCTGCCGCCTTTCTGGTCGTGACGCCCTTACTCCTGCTCTTCATTGTGCTGGAGGTAGGAATTGGGGCCGGCGCTAAGGAGTCGGCATCGATGAACACGGCAGCATCGCCGGTCCCTGGAGGGACGTTCAGGAGCGATTTCGATCTGACCAACACGGACCTGAGGATGGACGAGCAGGTGCAACTCAATTTTAATGTTGATCGCATCGAAGATGTTTCCGTGCCGGGGGCGGTGGATCCATCGGCGGTGATGGGCATTCCATCCGCTGCCGCGCCGCGCATCCGTAAGGCTTTCCCTGAGACGCTGATGTGGACGCCGCAACTTGTCACCGACGACAAAGGTCACGCGCATCTCGACATTGAGTTGGCCGACTCGATCACCACCTGGCGCGTCAGCGCCAGCGTCGTCGCCGCCGATGGTCGGCTCGGTGCGACGCAGTTGCCATTGAAGGTATTCCAGCCGTTTTTCGTTGATCTGAACCTGCCCGTGTCGCTGACGCGCAACGACGAAGTAAGCGTGCCCGTCGTCGTCTACAACTACCTCGACAAGCCGCAGACCGTCACCCTCAAACTGAAGGATTCGCCCTGGTTTGCCCTGCGAGGCGATGCCGAGCAACGCCTGAACCTCGCTCCGCACGAAGTGCGTTCGACCTCCTATCGTGTGAAAGCGACGAAGGCGGGGAACCACGAATTGCAGGTCAGCGCCTTCGCTTCCGGCATCGCCGACGCGCTGAAGCGCACCATCGAAGTCATGTCGGACGGCCGACTCGTCGAGCAGGCGTTCAACGGCACTCTTCAGCAACCCGGCGGCGCGACGCTGCTCGTTCCCGACAACGCCATTGAGGGCAGCGTGCAAGCCTTCGTGAAGATTTACCCATCCGGTTTCAGCCAACTCGTCGAAGGGCTGGACAGCATTTTTCAGATGCCTCACGGATGCTTCGAGCAAACCTCTTCGACCACCTATCCGAACATACTCGCTCTCGATTATATTTTGAAAACGAAGCGCAGCACCCCGAAGATCGAGGCGAAAGCGCGGCAGTACATTCACCTGGGCTATCAACGGCTGGTTGCTTTCGAGGTGCCCGGCGGCGGTTTCGACTGGTTCGGCCGGCCGCCGGCCAATCGCACGCTGACGGCGTATGGCCTCATGGAGTTCACGGATATGGCGCGCGTTCACGAGGTTGATCCGCAACTCGTCGCCCGCACGCGCCGGTGGTTGCTCAACCAGCGCAAGAGCGACGGCTCCTGGGCACCCGAAGGACACATGCTGCACGACGCCCCAGCCGGGGGTGGATTCGACAAACAGGCACGTCTGGCGGCGACGGCTTACATCGCCTGGGCCGTGTTCGGCGATGCGAAGACGGAAGGCAATCCCACGACGACGCGAGACTTTTTACTATCGCATACACCCGACAGCATCACGGACCCGCACGTTCTCGCCCTGGTGTGCCATGCTTTGCTCGCTCTCGATCCGCAGGGCGAAACGGCGATGCCGTACCTCGATCATCTGGAAGCGATGAAGCACAACGGCAAGGATGGCAAACATATTTGGTGGCAGCAGCCCGGCGGCGCGCACACCACGTTTTACGGCTCCGGGCGTAGCGGCGGCATCGAGACAACCGCCCTGGCGACGCTGGCCCTGCTGCATGGCAAGCGCCATTACGGCACGGTGCGCGGGGCGCTCTCTTGGTTGGTCGAACAAAAGGATGCACGCGGCACCTGGCACTCGACACAGGCGACGGTGTTGACACTCAAGGCGTTGCTTGCCGCCGCGGACGGTGTCGGCGACGGCGAGCTGCGCATCGTGGTCCGGCTCGGCGACAAGTTCAAACAAGAAATCGTCATCCCCGCGGATCAAGCGGAGGTGCTGAAGCAACTCGATGTCTCGCCGTTCCTCATCGCGGGTCGGCAGCGGTTGGAACTGACCGAATCGAGTAAAACCGGCGTGAGCTATCAGGTGACGTTCCGCTATCATGTCCCGGAAACGAAGCCGGTTGCAAAGGCCGAGTCGCTGACGGTGAGCCTCGGCTACGATCGCACGGAGCTGCACATCGGCGAGATGGTTAAAGCGACGGCGAAGGTGGCTAATCGCTCGAACGACAAGACCGCGATGGTCATGGTCGATTTGCCGGTGCCGGCCGGCTTCACGGTCCCCAACGAGGATTTCGCTGCATTGCTCAAAGCTGGCCGCATCGCGCGCTTCCAGGTACAGGGTCGCAAGATTCTGGTCTATCTGCGCGAACTAGCACCGAACGCGCCGCTGGAATTGAGCTATCGTCTGCGTGCGACGATGGCGGTAAAGATCAACGCGCCAGGCGCGCATGTCTACGAATACTATAACCCCGAGCGCGAGGGCCGCAGTCCGGCCACGACGTTTATCGTGACGACGAGCCGCTGAAGTCGTGAGCCGAGCGGCACTCGTCCGGCTCGGCTCGCCGGACCTACTACATTCTGTTCGTGCCTGGCCAGACGAAGCGAGACGATTGACGCAACGCGGTTGGTCCTCTATGCTGCCCCAACTGTTGCGCTGTCAGCAACATCACGCCATGCTTCTCACTGCCGGGAGGAACGGCCTTGAAACGCTTGATCTGGTTCGCGAGCATCTCGCTCCTCGTCCCCTCGCTATCCGCCGCGGAACAACCGCCTGCACCGCTCGTGCGCGGCTTGAAAAATCCCGCTGCCGTCGCGGTCGGTTCCGATGGCCGGGTTTATGTCAGTACCCTCGGCGAACGCGATAAAGACGGCGATGGCGCAATCGTGGTGATCGACAAGGGCAAGGCCGTGCCCTTCGCCACGGGACTTGACGATCCGCGCGGCCTCGTGGCGCGAGCGGGATTTCTGTTCGTCGCCGACAAGAAGCGCGTTTGGCGCATCGACGCCAAGGGCAAGGCCAGCGCGTTCGCCACGGCCGGTCTATCCTTGCGTGACATCGACATCGATGAAATGGGAACGCTGTACGTGTCCGACACGCGCGGCGGGATTTATCGCATTGATCCCAAGGGCAAGGCATCGCTTGTCACCGATGCGAAGCGCTCGCCGGCGCTGCAAGCGCCCGCTGGTCTTGTGATGGATGGTTTGTCGCATCTGCTGGTAATTGATTCCGCCTCTGGGCAATTGTTGCGTCTTCGGCTGGCTGACGGCAGCACACGCAAACTCGCCGATGGCTTCGGCGGCGGTAGCCTGGTATGGGACAAATACGGCCGGCTTTATGGCAGTGATGGCAGCGGTCGAGTGTTCGCGATTCCACGGCCGGGCGGGAAGCCGGTGCTGCTGGCTTCCGGTTTCCAATCCGCGGCCGGCCTCGGTCTCGGCCCCACCGGCAAATCGATCCTGGTGGCCGACACGAAGGCGGGAACCGTCACGGCCCTGCCTGCGAATGTGCCCGGTCGAGAAGTAGATCAACGTCCCTTGTCGCTGAAGACGGCCGTGGCCTTCCCCAATCTCCAGTGGACCGGCTGGAAACCCGTTAGCGATTCCGGCAAGATCGTACCGCTGCGGCCGCTCGTCCTGACACATGCCGGCGACGGTAGCAATCGTGTTTTCGTCGCCACGCAACGCGGCGTCGTTCACGTTTTCCCCAACGATCAGAAGGCGACGAAAACACGCATCTTCCTCGACCTTCGCGACCGCGTTTTCTACAGCGATGACGAAAACGAGCAAGGGTTACTCGGCCTGGCCTTCCATCCCAACTTCAAAAAGAACGGCGAATTCTTCGTTTTCTATACGACGAAGAAGACCAAATTGACGAATGTAGTTTCGCGCTTCCGCGTCCGCCGCGATGATCCCAATCGGGCCGATCCTGACTCGGAGGAGCAACTGCTGCGTATTTCGCATTCCTTCTGGAATCACGACGGCGGCACGATTTGTTTCGGGCCGGACGGGAATCTGTACATTGCCGTCGGCGACGGTGGTTCGGCGAACGATCCGGATCGCAACGGACAGAACCTCAAGACGCTGCTCGGTAAGGTGCTGCGCATCAACGTGGACCAGAAAAGCAAGAGTTTCAATTACTCCATCCCCAAGGACAATCCCTTCGTGGCCAGCACGGAGGCGCGGCCGGAGATATGGGCCTACGGTCTGCGCAACGTCTGGCGCATGGCGTTCGATCGCAAGACCGGCGCTCTATGGGCCGCCGATGTGGGACAGAATCTCTATGAGGAGATCAACCTCATTGTCGCCGGTGGCAATTACGGCTGGAACGAGCGCGAAGCGTTGCATCCCTTCGGTGCGCGCGGCGCGGATGTGCGCAAAAATCTGATCGATCCAATATGGGAATACCATCACGACATCGGCAAATCGATCACGGGTGGCGTGGTCTATCGCGGCCAGCGTCTGCCGGAGTTGCAAGGCTGGTATCTGTACGCGGACTATGTTTCGACGCGCATTTGGGCGCTGCGCTATGACGAAGGCAAGCGACGTGTCATCGCCAATCGGCCCATCCGCGATCCGAATCTACCGGTGATGTCGTTCGGCGAAGACGAGAAAGGCGAAGTGTACTTCCTCACGTACACAAGTAGCGGACAAGGAATCCATTGGTTCGTGAAGGAGCCAGGCAAGTAAAGGATTAACCACAGATGAACACAGATGAACACAGATAAGGCAAAAACAATAATCGACAAAATAAGGCGGAGAGCGAGTCGATGAGTAGCCAATCCTCGTCTCCTCCTTTGTCGCGTTAATCTGTGTTCATCTGTGTTCATCTGTGGTTAATTCTTCTTGGGGACAAGGAGGCATTGATGAACACAACGGACGCCGGACAACGGCCGGTGCGTTCCGCCGGGATCCTCTTGCATCCCACCTCGTTACCGAGTGCCGGCGGCATCGGCGACCTGGGGCCGGCCGCCTACACCTGGGTGGATGCCCTCGCCCGCGCGCGCCAGAGTTGGTGGCAGATTCTGCCCCTCGGACCGACCGGCTATGGCGATTCTCCCTACCAGTGTTTCTCCGCCTTCGCCGGCAATCCGAATCTGATAAGTCTGGAATTGCTTGTCCGCGAAGGACTGCTGCGTGCGTCGGACCTTGCCGATACGGATTTCTCGGTGGACCATGTCGATTATGGGCCGGTGATCGCTTACAAGAGCCAGTTGACCGCGCGGGCGTGGGACAATTTCCAGGCCAGCGCGGGCACGTCCTTACGCCCCCTCTTCGAGAAGTTCCGCGTTCAAGAGGCGGCGTGGCTCGATGATTACGCGCTATTCGTGGCTTTGAAGGAAGCGCACGGTGGAGTGAGCTGGTTCGACTGGCCCGATGAGTTGATTCTGCGGAAGCCCTCGGCAATGCAGCGGGCGCGGCAAGAGTTGGCTGGGCCGATGGACCTGCACCGCTTCCGCCAATTTCTCTTCTATCACCAATGGCGATCCCTCAAGGCGTATGCGCGCGAGCGTGCCATCCGCTTGATTGGGGACGTGCCTATTTTCGTGGCCGGCGACTCGGCCGATGTGTGGACGAATCCCGGACTGTTCAAGCTGGACGAGCATCATCGGCCGGCCGTGGTAGCGGGCGTGCCACCCGATTACTTCTCCAAGACCGGCCAACTGTGGGGCAATCCGCTGTACCATTGGCCGGAGCATCAGCGCACGGGTTACGCCTGGTGGGCGGCTCGCTTGCGGGCCACGCTCCAACAAGTAGACCTGGTGCGGCTCGATCACTTTCGCGGCTTCGAGGCGTATTGGGAAGTGCCGGCCGATCACCCGACGGCGGAGAACGGCCGATGGGTCAAGGGACCAGGCGCCGACTTGCTGCGTGTGTTACGCGAGAACCTCGGCAGTCTGCCCTTCATTGCCGAAGATCTGGGGGTCATCACGCCGGAAGTGCGCGATTTGCGTCTGCACTTCGAGCTGCCCGGCATGCGCATCTTGCAATTCGCCTTCGGCGGCGCACCCGAAAAGCGCTTCCTACCGCACCAGCACGAACGCAACACCGTCGTTTACACCGGCACCCACGATAACGACACGACGATGGGCTGGTTCAAATCACTGACCGACGATGAACTTCGTTTCTTCCGCAGTTACGCGCCGAGTACCGACGGCGATGCGGCGTGGGATCTGATCCGCATGGCATGGGCGTCGGTCGCCGACTATGCCATCGCGCCCTTGCAGGATGTACTCAGCCTCGGCAATGAGGCACGAATGAATTACCCAGGCCGACCATCGGGCAACTGGCGCTGGCGTTTTCGTGCGGCCATGCTGGCCGAGCGCTTGCTCGATCGGCTCGCTCAGTTCACGGAAATCTATGAGCGAGCGCCCGGCGCAAGCGTTTGAATTGCCAGCCCGCAGCGCCAGCAAGGGATCGTCCTTGCTGGCGCTGCGGGCTGGCAATTCAAATAGACCGTTCCTCACTCCGTCTTGGCCGTCACCAGCTGAAGAATCTTCTGCTCGCGGGCCTGGAGAACGCCGCCTTGCCAGTTGAGAACCAGACGATAGAGCCACACGATCGCCGTGCATTCAAGCAGAGACAGAAGCAGGTAAATCGGTACACCTCGGACCCAGCCCATCTCCTCCATCCCCAACTCGACACCCAGCGGCAGCAGCGTCGGAGCCAGAGCCAAGGGAAGCAAAAAGACAAATATCATATGGAGCAAAAGCGTAAGCCCGCGCGGATTGGCCGGTTTGAAGGAACCGGCGGTGATCGGCATCGGAGCGAGGATCGACAGCCAGTTTGCCAGCACGCAAAACAGAAGATACATCGAGATGAGTTGGACCAGGACGGCCAGGAAGTGATCGGCGCGCATTGGAACCATTACTTCCACGACGATAGCCGCCGCCGCGCCCAATCCCAACGCCAGAGGAGCGACGGCCAGATTTTTGCCCAGCAAGATGTCGCGGCGGCGCGCCGGACAAAGGACGAACACGCGAAAGCCGCCGCGGTCGAAACCGAACTGATTGCCGACCAGTTGAACCATGCTGAAAAGGATCATCACCATCGTTCCGAAAGGCAACAGCGGTCGAACGGCCACCGGCAACTCCGTGTGTTGCGTGAAGAACATCGAGCCGAAGATCGCCAGCATAAGGATGGGGGTCAGTAACATCATCTTCGCCTCGGGAGCGCGCGTGAGCGAGCGAAAAGCACTCAGAGCGATGGCCGTCGCCTGCTCGGAGACGAAGGGGAGTTGTCTTTCCAGCAGCCGAGTCGGTGGGATCGGCGTCTCGCTGGTCTCAATCTCCGACCGGCGAGACGCCGATCCTAGCGGCGAAATGGCCTGCCTCCCCTGTGCGGTGAACTGTCCGGTATACAAGCGCAGAGTCGTGCGATAGGAGCGCCAAAGGCTGGCGGTTCCCAGCAGCGTTAGCCCCAGGATGCCGAGCAAGGCGGGCGCGACCTCGCCTTCCGCCGTGGCCCACACGCCCAGGGGCAGCCAACCTGGCGGCAGAAGTAAATTGACCAACCGAAATGCACTCTCCACATGGTGCCGCGCCTGCTGCTCCGCCTCACGAACCTGATTCTGAAACTCCCGCTGAATTTCCGCTTGCCGGTTCTGATACTGCGAGAACGTAATCTCTTTCGCGTCCAGCGCGCGCTGTAACTCCGTCTGCTGCTGAGACAAATGGGCGGAGAGTTCATTGCCTTGCTGTCTTTCCCAGGGACGTAGCAAGTTCAGCAAATTCGGTAACTGACAGAGGAGTATGAAGACCATCGTCGCGACGACGATGATGGTCCGGCGGCGGCGCTGGTTGACCATGAGCGCGGCCAGCCATCCCTGAAATTGGTACGTGATCGCGGTAATCATCAGAACGAAGGCGGCCAGTAACGGCAGCACCAAGAGCATCATCGGCCCCCTGGCGAAGATCAAGCCGAGGCTCAGTCCAAGCATGGCCGGGACAAACAAAATCAGAACCACGCTAAACAGCGAACTGAGGTAATTGATCAGAAACGCACTCGACAGCGAAACGGGTAGATGCAAAAACTTCTCCAGCGACAGTGACTCCGAGCGTTGCAATTCGCTGAGTAGGCCAGTGCCCCAGAAGAAGAGAAACGCGACGACCAGCCCATCCCACACGTACAGCAGCACGACGGGCGCAACCTCGTCCAGGAGGAACAGCCCCACCAGGAAAGAGCCGACGAACAGGACGCCGGCGAGAAGCACGAGAACAACGGCCAGGATCGCCTGAATCACCGTGTTGACAAGCCCGCCCCGTTTCATTTGGTTGACGCGCAACCGCCAGCGCAGCCAGAGAAACGCCTGGAGATGTTGCCTTTTCACGATGCACCCTCTTCCAACCAGGTAAGCTTGTGCGCTTCTCCCGCGTCAGCCCCGGCTTTCTCCAAAAAGCGATCTTCCAGCGAACTACCCTGACGCAAGCTCTCCAGCGGCGATTGCTCGACAAGGGCGCCCTTGGCGATGATGCCGACGTGCGAACACAGTTTTTCGACGATCTCCAGAACGTGCGAGGTCAGAAAGACCGTGGAGCCGCGGGCGACGAAGCCTTTCAGCAAATCGCGGATGACGCGCGATGTCACCGCATCGACGCCTTCAAACGGCTCGTCGAGAAACAGCAAATCCGGGTTGGGCAGCAGAGCGGCGGCCAGGGCGAGCTTCTTCTTCATACCGTGCGAGTATTCCAGAGTGAGCTTTTTCTCCTCCTCTTCAAGTCCGAGGAGGGGCAGCAACTCATCAATGCGCGTGCGGATCGTGTCGCGCGGCAGCAGATACATACGGCCGATGAAGGTCAAATACTCGCGCGCCGTCAAGTTGTCGAACAGCGCCAGGTCTTCGGGGATGACTCCCATCCGGCTCTTCGCCTCCAACGCTTCATCTGGATCGAGCATGTTCCTGTCCAGCACACGCATCGCGCCCCGTGACGGCGCGAGCAGCCCGGTCAACATTTTGATGGTGGTCGATTTGCCGGCGCCGTTGGGTCCGAGAAAACCGTAAAAGGTGCCGCGCTCGACGCGCAGCTCAATCTCGTTGACGGCGCGGAAATCGCCGAAGCAGCGCGTTAACTGATGGGTTTCAATTGCCAGGCTCATAAGGCTCGCTCCGTCCGCCGTGGGGCTGTCGATCAAACGAGAGCATACTCGACAGCAGCAGCCGCGTCGATGACCTGGGAAAGAGAGAAAGTCGCGGTTAATGGAGGGGAGGCATCCGGGGATTGCGATAACACCATACACCCAGCCAGCGAAGCAGGAAGGTGGCCCAGAACAAAGCACTGCACCAAAACGCCAGCAGCATCGGCCAACCGAGTATGGTAGGTCGATGCAGTTCCGCCAGGGCGAACAGGGCAACGAGACCGTGAACGAACACAAGGGCCGGGACGACAAGCACCGGGACGATAGCACGGTAACGCAGGCGATAAATCAGCTGGGCGACGCGCAGCGGATTGGCATCGCGGAGGCGATTGCTCTCATTGGTCGCCACGATCGCCAGCATCCAGTAAGCGATGGCCAGCGTGCCTAACTCGGCCACAATCAGCCAATCCAGTCTCGTCAGATCGCCGCCGTAGAGCCAGTAATAGCCGGCGAGCGCAACGAGTACGATGGGGCCGGCGAGAAAGCAGAACAGCCAGCGTAAGCCGCTTTTCAGGACATTGCCAATGTGCCAGCCCGGCCAGTATGCGCCGGGGCCTTCCCCAGCGAGGGCCGACCTCAGTGCGCATTCGACGGTGCTACCTATGTAGGCGGCGATCAGGAACACCAGCGACAAGCAGGCGAAGTAGTAGGACAACCAAATCTCCCGCCCTGGCTCCAAAAAGCGTGGCATTTCCGGTATCAGCAGAACGAGGCAGGCACTTAGCACCGTCAGCACCAAGGCCAATGCCAAGAAGAGCCGCCAGCCCAAGAAGGGATAAATCAAACACTCCGTCCAGCGTGTTTCCAGCTGGCGTCGCCGGCGCAATCGCGGCGTCCGCGTCTGCTTGGGTGGAGTGGCAAGGATGCTGAGCGGGTCCGACGGCGAGAGATCCGCGGTGATGGCGGCCGTGTCCACTCCGAAGGCATCTTCGGATGGTTTCTCGCGGCGCAGCCGGCGGCGTTCCTGCGGCGTCAACGGAGCCGCGCGTGTGCCCGGATGCGTCGGCTGCAACGACGGAATGCCGACCGGCGCGCCGCAACGCGGACACACGGAGCGCCGTGCCGCCATCTCGTCGCGGGCGCGCAGATGCTTCCCACAGCTACAAATGAACTTGATGGACATGGATCGACAGCCCCCATCGTCATGGGGCGCGCAGCGTCTTGAGGAACGCGATGACCTGCGCTTGCTCCGCTTTGCTCAAGCCAGCGAAGGATCGCGCGGAGCGCGCTGCTTGACCGCCGTGCAGCTCGATCGCCTTGTCGAGCGTCCACGCCCGCCCATCATGTAGATACGGAGCGGAGTCGGCCACGCCCCACAGCGGCGGTGTGCGCCATTCGCCCGGTTGGGGACCGTCATCACTCGGCGCGTCCGGCTTCTGCGGCGGTGGTTCATTGTACGAGCCGCCGCCTTCGAGCGGTTGTCCCATGTCGTGCAGCAACAAATCGCTGTACAGTCCCTTCACCTCGCCGAGGCTCGGCGCATGACAATCCGCGCAGCCGACGCGCTCGAACAGCCGTTTGCCGGCGGTCGCCTCCTCGCGAACGAAGTCGCGCAGACGGCTCTCGTCCGGCAGTCGTTCGACAGGCTGCGGCAAGGAAGCGACGAAGGACGTGATCTGATCGCACTGCTCGGCGATCAGGTCGAGTCCCGTTGGTTGAGTGTTGGGCTTGCCGAGAGGACGCGGCTGAGCCTGTCCGGGATTGCTCAAGCCGAGTTCGTTGGCGCAGGCGGCTTGCACGAACGCCGACAGGCTGGCGCTCTGGGCCTTCCAGCCGAAGTGTCCGATACGTCCGTCGGCCAGACGATGAGCGCGGCCGACGGGCAGATCCTCACTCTTGGCCGACGCCAGCCCCCATTTCAGCCGTTGTTTGCGCTCGTTGGCGATGATGACGCGGTCGGGCAAGGCATCGATTTGGTTGGCCCCAAACAGCGCTGGCGTGTTGCGCTGGGACAGGTGGACACCGGACGGAAAGGTGATACGGCTTCTCTCGGAGCCGGGCAGGGACACCAGCATGGCCAGCGTCGGTCGGGACACGGCCGGCAGAGCGTGGTGAACTTGGCTCAGCTTGTCCGGCTCACCGAGGGCGTAGGAATGGACGACGCCTTCGCGTGTTTGCCGGCGCTGATCTAGGGTTATCTCCGTCATGGTAAAGGCGGTGACATTGTGTTCGAGTCCACCGGCGCCGCCGGGTCCACCCTGATGATGGCAGGCGACGCAGGAGGCGGCATTGTAAACCGGCCCAAGGCCATCGCCCCCCGGCGACAGCGGATCGCCGGCCTTCCACTCGTGCAAGAACAGCGTTTGACCTGCTTGCGCCATGGCCGGATCGATCGCCTGCCGGCGAAAACCAGGCCACGTCAGCACGCGAACTCCCACGGGCGCCAGCACCACGACACCGATCAACCCGTACCAACCCCAGTACGACCCCTTCATGGATAAGCCCCTCCGCCAGAGATATGGTCGGCTCTCCTCGGAACTGCATCTTCGATTATGTCCTCGCGTCAGGACGTGAACAAGTAATTTCTTTTCGGGAAGTGGTTAAAGTGTGGGCGTCTGGAAACTTGGTGGAATTTTTGTACACAAGTCGGAGACGTGACTTTCCGGCAAGAAATCCACCTCCTTTATCCGAGAAGCAACCATGCAGGAAGCCCTCAACGCCGCCCAG
>Ga0134126_10005828_pt1 | contig 15418 bp, 19 predicted proteins | sample KB31752_FD_96881 | JGI IMG/M metagenome (GOLD analysis project Ga0134126, IMG submission 96881) | Terrestrial soil microbial communities with excess Nitrogen fertilizer from Kellogg Biological Station, Michigan, USA - KB3-175-2 | ecosystem: Environmental > Terrestrial > Soil > Unclassified ...
CACGCAGCGCAACGGTCGCCAGCGCCAGGACGAGAAACGCGGCAATGACTCCCGCCGCCGAGGCCAGCAATCCCGACCGGATGCGGCGGCGCTCGCGCCCGGCGGTTCCGGCGATGCCGAGCAGCTTGAGCGAGAGCACCGGCAGCACGCACGGCATGACGTTGAGAATCAATCCGCCAAGCAACGCGATGCCGATCATGCGCACGAAGAACGCGAAATCGGGGACGGGCGCGCCGAGACGCGGCAGCGCGGCGGTCTCGAGCGCGCGGTCGCCGTCGACCAGCGTCACGTCAAAACGCTCGCCGGCGATGTCGGAGCGGCGCGCGCGCGGCCCGGTCATGGCGATCCGCATCACCGTCTCGTCGCCATCGCGCGACACGATTTGCGGCGCACCGAATTCGATGCCGTTCGCCTCGACGAACGCATCGGGCGCGGACAAGGGTGGTGACGCGGCGACACGCAATTCCAATTCGGGATGCGATCCGGGAAGGATCGCCGCCTCCCGCAGCGACAGTGCCGGGGTCTGCTGATGCGACGGCTCGCGCGCAACGAAACGCGCGATCAATCCGGCGTCCCCCGACGGCGCGCCGTCGCCCGCGGGCAAGGCAAGCGCGAGTTTCGTGTCGTAGGGAATGCACACATCGTTGCAGGTGAGATAGGACAGGGCGGCCCGGAGATCGAGCGCGCGGCCGGGCTGCGCAACCGACGCCGCGATCGGCAGCACGACATGACCTTCATAGCCGACGGTCTGGAGCCCGAGCACCGCGAACCGCCTGGGCGCGGGCCACGCGATTTTGGCGGCGCGCAGATTGCCGGAGCCCGCCCAGTCGATGCGCGGCGGATACCCGGCATCGCCCGGCGAACGCCAATAGATTTTCCAATGCGGCTTCAGATCGAATTCGAGGCCGAACGGCACGGTCGTATCGGCGCCGCCCACCGAATTCACGCCGGAAACAAGACGCACCCGGCCCTGGTCGGTGACGAACCACGGCGAGGCGGTGTCAGCCGCCGCCGGCAAGGCAACGCCGAGCGCACCGAGCGCGAATAACAGGTACAGGACAGGCGTTAACAAACGAATGCGGCCGCGCCGCTTGCCGATCCTGACAAAGCCGACCATGCCTGCTTATATAGGGCAAAGCGAACCGCGGCGGCGCTCACAAAAGCATGAAGCCGCCCAGCCGGGCGAATTTGTCGCGCTCGCCAAAAGACGACTTCGGATTGTCTCAGTCATGTTCATTCCGCGGCCGGAACCGACCTTCAGCATCGTAATCCCGACCTATGGCCGGCCCCGTGGCCTGGCGCGGCTGCTCAACAGCCTGGCGCCGCAGGTCATCGGCCGCCACGGCCGCGAGGTCATCGTAGTCAATGACGGCAGCCGCGAGTCCGCTTACGAGGCGGTCATCAACCGGCATCGCGGCTGGGTGAATTATATCGCGACCCTGCAGAACCGGGGCCAGAGCGCGGCGCGCAACACCGGCGTCGCTGCGGCGACCGGAAATTATCTGGTCTTCATCGACGACGATTGCGCGGCGCCGCTCGACTGGCTCGATCAGCTCACTGCGATCTTCGCCGCCGATCCGACGCTCGACGCGGTCGGCGGCCGGACCAAGCCGCTCCAGTCGCAGCACCCGCGCTGGTTCGAGAAGCTGCTGGTCGACGGCGGCTGTCATCCCAACCCCGTCTATTACCAGGACCAACTCATCGTCATGGTCAGCGCGTGTCTCGCGGTACGGCGCACGATGTTCGATCAGCTCGGTGGCTTCGTCGAAAAGGTCACGCCGCTCGCGGAGGATCGCAATCTCACGACGCGGCTGCGGCTGGCGGGCGCCCGATGCGTCATCAAGCCGGAGTGGTTCGTCTATCACGACATGACCAGCACGCCGCGGCAACATTTCCGCCGCTATTTCAATTACGGCCGCGGCGTCAACAAGGCGATCGCGCTCGAGGACGTGCCGCTCGACCGCACCTATTGGCCGCCGGCGCGACGCTCCGTCGTGTTCTGGTGGGCGCGCGCCTGCGCGCGACTGCGCGAGACGCGCGCGCTCGCCGCGGAGAAACGCTCGCCGCTGGAACGCCTGCCCCTGGTGGCGCTTGCCGCGGCGACCAATCTCGCGATGGATCTCGGCTACATTTATGCCGAACGCGAGCAGCCGGTGCGCGTGAAAGAGCCGGTCGCCTGATTCATCGCCGCCCTTGCGGAACGTCCCGTCCGAGTCTATGTGAGTCGTTGGAGGGACAGGAATTGCATAGCCTTTCCGGCCAGCTTCTTGTGGCGATGCCGCAAATGCAGGACACGCGTTTCGCGCGCTCCGTCATTTTCATGTGCATGCACAACGAAGACGGCGCGATGGGTCTGGTGATCAACCGCCTCATCGACTCCCTCACCTTGCCATCGCTCCTCGATCAGCTCGGCATTCAGGGCTCCGCCATTTCCGTGAAAACGCCCGTGCATTTCGGCGGACCGGTGGAGGCACATCACGGTTTCGTGCTGCACTCCGCCGACTATGTCGAGGACTGCACGCTCGTCGTGCAGAGCGGGGTGGCGCTGACGGCGTCGCTCGGCATTCTGCGCGCGATGGCGGAAGGACGGGGCCCGCGCCACAGTTTCCTGGCGCTCGGCTATGCCGGCTGGGGGCCCGGCCAGCTCGATCGTGAAATGCAATCGAATGGCTGGCTCCATGTCGCGTCGGATGAAACGATCCTGTTCGACGCCGCGCTGCAAGACAAATGGATCAAGGCGCTCGACAAGATGGGCGTGTCGCCCGCCTCGCTCTCCGGCGATGCCGGGCATGCCTAACCGTTAGCCTCAATCGCCGGCGCTCGCTTGGCGAGCGGGCGCAGTCGCACCCGGAAGACCGCCTCAGTTGTCGGCATTGGCGGCGCGGTGTTCCTTCAGCCCCGCTCGGGCGAGCGCGTCGGCGCGTTCGTTCTCGACATGGCCGGCATGGCCGCGCACCCATTGCCAGGAGACGCGATGCGGCTTCACCGCCGCTTCGAGACGCTGCCACAGATCCTGATTCTTCACCGGCTTCTTGTCGGCGGTCTTCCAGCCCTTGGCGCGCCAGGCATGAATATATTTCGTGATGCCGTCGTGGAGATACTGGCTGTCGGTATGAAGCCGTACGTCGCTGGGTTTTTTCAGCGCCTCGAGCGCCGCGATCGCCGCCAACATTTCCATCCGGTTGTTGGTGGTCGTCGCCTCGCCCCCCTTCAATTCCTTTTCCTGGCCGCGATATCGCAAGATCGCGCCCCAACCGCCGGGGCCGGGATTGCCGCTGCATGCGCCGTCGGTAAAAATTTCGACGATATCGTCGCCGGAACCGCTCATTCGACGCCATAAGCCGCGACGTTCGCGACATTGCGGTGAAAGCGCAGCTTGCGCAGATATTCGAGCGGGTCCTTGGGCCGCACCAGCGCACCCGCCGGCTGGTTGAGCCAGTCATAAAGCCGCGTCAGCAGGAACCGCAGCGCACCGCCGCGCGCCAGCACCGGCAGCGCGTTCAACTCCGCCGCACCGAGCGGCCGCACCGAGCGATAGCCGCCGATCAGGAGTCGCGCCTTCGTGACATTGAAGCTGCCGTCGTTCTCGAAGCACCAGGCGTTGAGACATATCGCCAGGTCGTACGCGAGCGCGTCGGTGCAGGCGAAATAGAAGTCGATAAGGCCCGAGACCTTTTCGCCGCGGAAGAAAATATTGTCGGGAAAAAGATCGGCATGAATCACGCCGCCGGGGAGATCGCGCGGCCATGTCTTGCCGAGCGTGTCGATTTCGCTCGCGATTTCCGCCGCGAGACCGGCGCGCACTTCGTCCGCGCGAACGCCGGTCGCCGCGCCGAGCCGGCGCCACCCGCCGAGCGACAGGTCGTTATCCCGTTTCATCGAGAACGACGCGCCCGCCAGATGCAGCCGCGCCAGCGCGTCGCCGACTCCGGCACAATGAAACGGCTGGATGCGGCGCGGCCACAGCCCGTCGAGGAAGCTGACGATCACGGCGGGCCTGCCGCATAACTGGCGCAGCGCCTTGCCGTCATGCGCCTTGATCGGCGTCGGGCACGCGATGCCGGCGCCGGCGAGATGTTCCATCAACGCGATGAAAAACGGCAGGTCGGCCGGATCCACGCGCTTCTCGAACAGCGTGAGGAGATAAGTACCGGCCTCGGTGCGCAGCAAAAAATTGGAGTTCTCGACGCCTTCGGCGATGCCCTTGCACGAGATCACCTCGCCCAGCGCATAGTCGCGCAGGAACGCCGCCAGTTCGTCGTCGGTGACGTCGGTGTAGACCGCCATCGCGTGCTGCTCGATTCCGTCAAGTCCGCCTTGTTCTTAACACGGCGGTCGCCTATAGAGTGGGCGCGACGTTAAACCGGAACCAAAGTCGAAGGAAGAGACCGCAATGGCCGAACCGATTCCCGCACAGAAGGCTCCCTACGGCGTCAACGTCGAGGCGGGCAAGGATTATTGGTGGTGCGCGTGCGGGCGCAGCGCCAACCAGCCATTCTGCGACGGCTCGCACAAAGCGGTCGGTCTCGCCCCGCAGAAAGTCACCGCGACGGAAAGCAAGCAGGTTTGGTTCTGCGGATGCAAGGCGAGCGCCAACAAGCCGTTCTGCGACGGCAGCCACAAGCGCATCTGATGCCGTTTATCCCCGTTCGCGCCGCCGGCGTCCTCGCCGGCGCGCTGTTGCTGACGGCCTGCGGCATCATGGGCACCCGCGAGGCCAAGCTGGTCTGCCCCGCCTCGTTCATCGCACCCGACACCGACAAACTGGCCGAGTTCAAGCCCGGCGGTTCGACCCTGCGCGACGTCGAATACGGCGTGCAGATTTCGTCGATCAACAGCAAGTGCGAACGGGCCGATCACGGCATGGTGGTGAACACAAAAATCGCGTTCCGAATCGTGGCGAACGACCCGACCGTGCGGCGCGGCACCTTCCAGTATTTCGTGTCGGTCGTGGACGGCCAGCAGAATATCCTGACCAAACGAACCTATGTCGTGCCGTTCGAACTGGATGTGCGCGAGCATTCGATGAACCGGGCGGATGAGTTGGTGGAGAACCTGCCCCTGCTCAACACCAGTACCGGCGGCGACTATGCCGTTGTCGTCGGGCTGCAACTCACCGAGGCGCAACTCAAGTTTAATCGCGCCGGCAGCCGTCCCCCCTCCATCGCAATCGCGCCGACCGGCTCGGTCGCGATCCCGCCGCGGAAATCAGGAACGACGCCGTGACGATGCCCGCGCCACGCCATAGCGGCGCCGGACCTCGGCCATAAGATTTCTGACCTCGTCCGCCGCGATGCCGTCGCTCGCCATCAGCGCGACGGTCGCGGGGTCGGTCAACAAATCGCGCAGCGACGGCTCGCGGTCGTGGCTGGACATCTCGTCTCCCCTTCGAATTGTCGTATCCGGTCTCGCCATATAGAGAATACGGGCGGCAGCGGCGAAATCTTCCCCGCCGACGGAAAAATTTGATCGAGCGCGGCGCAGCGGACGCCTTCATTTCGCCGTTTTTGGCAACCGGCGTGACGGGGAGCCGGCCGGCAACCGGCCCGCCAGCCTGCCCGATTACATTTGCGGCGCGATCTGGCCGCGGATTTCGCCGCCCTTGTTGTTCGTGGTGTGGACGTTGATGTAGTCCTTGCCGGCCATCAGGTCGGTCCATTGCGCGTCGGTCAGCGTCGCCTTGCCTTCGAGCGGGTTCGGCAGCGGATCGCCCATCTTCAGATCCTTCGACGCGAGATTGACCTGAACGCCGGCATTGGCGGTCGGCGAGGCAGGGCCATGGATATGAGCCATGATCGCCGTCGAACTGAGGCCCTGCCAGGTCACTTTCCAGCTGACGCTCTTAGTGGCGGGGTCGAGGATCAAGGTCGCGGTGCCCGCGCCCGAGCCTTGATGCGGGGGCACTTCGTGGGCCTCGGTCATGTTCACCGTGACCGTCTTCGTTTGGGCATCGGCGCCGGCGGCCACGCCGGCGACCAGCATCAGGGCGAGCGCGGATACGGTCAGACGATTCATGGATCATCTCCTCGTTGCGATATCGACGGAACTCTCCCCGGGCCGATGCCGCGAGACCAATCAAATTTCCGGCAACGGCGTGTTGACCGCCGCGATTGACAAGGTGGGAGCCGCTTACTCTTATGGCCGCAAATCCGCCCGGGGGGATCATCGATGATTCAACGCTTCGCGGCCGCTTTCGTCCTTGCGCTGATCGCGTTGCCGCCGGCGCATGCCGAGGACAAGCTGCTCAACGTCTATAACTGGTCCGACTATATCGCGCCGGACACGGTCAAGAATTTCGAGGCGGCGACCGGCATCAAGGTCAATTACGACGTCTATGACGCCAACGAAACGCTGGAAGCGAAGCTGATGGCCGGCCATGCCGGCTATGACGTGGTGGTGCCGACCGCCATGCCGTATCTGGCGCGCGAGGCGGCGGCCGGCGTCTTCCTGCCGATCGACAAGGCGAAGCTTCGGAATTACGGCAATCTCGATCCGCAGATTCTGGCGGCGGCGGCGAACGCCGACCCGGGCAACAAATTCGGCGTGCCCTATATGTGGGGCACGACGGGCATCGGCTATAACGTGGCCAAGGTGAAGGCGGCGCTCGGCGATGGGGCGCCGGTCGGATCGCTCAAGCTGTTGTTCGATCCCGCTAACGCCAAGAAGCTCGCCGCGTGCGGCATCGAAGTGCTCGACAGTGCGCAGGAACTGTTTCCGGCGGCGCTGCTTTATGCCGGGCGCAATCCGCTGGGCCGCAGCGACGCCGATATCGCCAAGGCGACCGAGATACTGACCGCGATCCGGCCCTATATCCGCAAGTTCCACTCGTCGGAATACATCAACGATCTCGCCAACGGCGATATCTGCGTCGCGTTCGGCTATTCGGGAGACATCGTGCAGGCCAAGAACCGCGCCGCCGACGCCAAGAGCAAGGTGGAGATCGCGTATTCCATCCCCGCCGAGGGCGCGATGATCTGGATCGACATGATGGCGATCCCCAAAGACGCGCCGCATCCCGGCAACGCGCTCCGATGGATCGACAACATCCTCGATCCAAAAATCGCCGCGTCGATCAGCAACACCGTCGCCTACGCTAATCCGAACGAAAAGGCGACGCCGATGGTGGCGGACGCGATCCGCAACGATCCCGGCATCTATCCGCCGCCGGAGGTGCGCAAGCGCCTGTTCTTCGACAAACCGGTGACGCCGGAATTCGAGCGCGCGCGCACCCGCGCCTGGACCCGGATCAAGACCGGGAGCTGAGACTGGCGTTTCTCCAAATCGAGCGGCTGACCAGGCGGTTCGAAACCGGCGCGCGTCCCGCGGTCGATAACGTCGATCTCGCCGTCGAGCGCGGCGCGTTTTTCGCCCTGCTCGGCCCGTCGGGATGCGGCAAGACCACATTGCTGCGCACAATTGCCGGATTCGAGACGCCGGATTCGGGCGCGATCCGCATTGACGGCGTCGATATGGCGGGAGTTCCGCCCTATCGCCGTCCGGTCAACATTATGTTTCAGAGCTATGCCCTGTTCCCGCATATGAGCGTGGTGCGCAATGTCGGGTTCGGCCTGCGGCAGGAAAAGCTGCCGCGCGCGGAGATCGAACGGCGCGCGGGCGCAATTCTCGATATGGTGCAGATGCGCGATTTCGCGGCGCGGCGGCCCGGCCAGTTGTCGGGCGGCGAGCGCCAGCGCGTCGCCCTCGCCCGCGCGCTGGTCAAGGAGCCGAAACTGCTGTTGCTCGACGAGCCGCTGACCGCGCTTGACCGCAAGCTGCGCGAGGAGACGCGGTTCGAGCTGAAGCGCATTCATGAACGTGTCGGCATCACCTTTCTGATGGTGACGCACGACCAGGAAGAGGCGATGAGCATGGCCTCGTGCCTCGCCGTGATGAACGAAGGCCGGATCGAGCAGATCGGCGCGCCCGAGCACGTCTATGAGAACCCGGCCAACCGCTTCGTCGCCGGGTTCCTCGGCACGGTCAATCTGTTCGACGGCAAGATCGTCGGCGGCGAGAACGGCATGGTCGTTGTCGATACCGACGCGGGACGGCTGTCGGTCGCACATCCGCCGCACGCGGCCGGCGCCAACGTCGTCGTGGCCGTACGACCCGAAAAACTGCGCCTCGCCGCCACGTCGCCATCGGTCAATGCGATGGCCGGCACGATGCGCGGCGTCGCCTATCGCGGCGAAGCCTCGACCGGCGAAGTCGAGTTGGCGAACGGGCGATTGGTGCGTGTCACCGTCGCCAATGCCGGTGGGGCGTTGCCGGCGTCTGGCGCGGTGGTTTTCCTGTCCTTTGCTCCGGACGCCGCGCGGATTCTCGAATCATGACCGGGCGGCGACTGGGCGTTGTCGCCCTGCCCTATACCTGGCTGCTGCTGTTTTTCCTGGCGCCGTTCCTGATCGTGCTCAAGATCAGTCTCGCGCACGAAGCTGTGTCGATCCCGCCTTACACGCCGCTATTCGAGCGCGGCGGGCTCGCCGTCACCGGCGCGAATTATCTCTTCCTCCTGAGCGACGCGCTCTATTGGAAAGCGTATCTGGGCGCGATCCGCTATGCCGCCGTCGCGACAATCGCGACGCTGCTGCTCGGCTATCCCCTGGCCTACGGCATCGCACGCGCGCCGGCGCGATGGCGGGGCATGTTACTGATGCTGGTCATTCTGCCGTTCTGGACCAGCTTCCTGATTCGCGTCTATGCATGGATCGGCCTGCTCAAGGAGAACGGCGTGATCAATCACGCGCTGATGTCGCTGGGCCTGATCGACGCGCCGCTGCGCCTCATCAACAATGATTTCTCCGTCATCCTCGGCCTCGTCTATGCGTACCTGCCGTTCATGGTGCTGCCGCTTTACGCGCAGCTTGAAAAACTCGACCCCGCGCTGAACGACGCCGCCGCCGATCTTGGCGCGCCGCCGGCGCGCGCCTTTTGGCAAGTGACGCTGCCGCTGTCCCTGCCCGGTATCGTTGCCGGCGTGCTGCTGGTGTTCATTCCGGCGGTCGGCGAGTTCGTGATTCCCGATCTGCTCGGCGGCCCGAACACGCTGATGATCGGCAAGATCCTGTGGGACGAATTTTTCACCAACCGCGACTGGCCAGTCGCGGCAGCGCTCGCCATCGCCATGCTGCTGCTGCTCGCTTTGCCGATGGGATTGATGCGTCGCTTCCTGCGGGGCGTGACGTGACGCGCCGCCTGTCGCCGTTCCTGATCGCGATGATGGTCGTCGGGTTCGTGTTTCTGTACGCGCCGATCGCGTCGGTCGTGATCTATTCCTTCAATTCATCGCGGCTCGTCACGGTATGGGCTGGGTTCTCGTTCGAATGGTACGGCGCGCTGTTCCGGAACGAGGCCATCGGCCGCGCCGCCTTCATCAGTTTCGAGGTGGCGCTGATCGCGGCGACCGGCGCGCTGATCCTCGGCACGGCGGTCGCTTACGCGCTGGCGCGATACCGCCGCTTCGCGGGCCGCACCCTGTTCGCCGCGATGGCGACCGCGCCGCTGGTGATGCCGGAGATCATCACCGGCCTGTCGCTGCTCTTGCTGTTCGTGGCGCTGGAGCAGGCGACCGGCTGGCCCGAAGGGCGCGGCATCGTCACCATCGCGATCGCCCATATCACCCTCGGCGTCGCGTTCGTCGCGGTGATCGTCGAGGCGCGATTGTCGGCGTTCGACCGCGCGCTCGAAGAAGCCGCGCTCGATCTCGGCGCCGGCCCGGCGCGCGTGTTCTTCGTCATCACCTTGCCGCTGATCGCGCCCGCGCTGGCGGCGGGCTGGCTTCTGGCCTTCACCCTGTCGTTCGACGATCTGGTGATCGCCAGCTTCACCGCCGGTCCGGCCTCGACCACGCTGCCGATGGTGATCTTTTCCAGTGTCAGACTCGGTGTCAGCCCGCAGATCAACGCGCTGGCGACGCTGATCCTGATCGCCGTGGCCGCGCTGGTCGGCGGCGCCAACCGCTTACTCCGAACCCGGTGACGCCACCCGCTTCCGCCAGATCGCCAACGCCTCTTTGAGCGAGAACGCGACCTTGCGGCGTTCGGCGGGGCCGAGAAACGCGCCGACCGTGACCGATTTGCCATGCGAGGTCAGCGACAGATGGTTGGAGGTCTCGTCGCGCTCCTCGAACACGATTCGCGCCCAGAAGGGCTGAAACCGCCAGTGCTGCCGCCCGCCATAGACATCGACCCGTTCCAGCGTCAGTTCGTCCGTGGTGAGGCGGAGATGCTCCCGCTGCCGCGCGCTGCGATAGGACAAGCGGAATGCAAGATAGACCAGCGCGACGTCGAGGCCGAAGAACGGCGTCACCGGCCAGGCTCCGCGCAGCACGAAGGCGACGCTGATGAGGAAACTGCCGACGGCAAGGATCGCCATGACGATAGCGAAACCCTTGGGCGGCAGGCTGCGATGCGGCCGCAACTCGGCGCGATAGAATTCCTGGGCGTCGCTCTCCGCCATGCGATTAAGATAGGGACGATGCCGCGCCGGGTAAATTCACAATGACGATAGACCTGACCGGGATCGGCCGCCGCGTCGTCCTGTGGCTCGGCAAACGGCGCACCGAGTTCCGCCTGGCGGCGCGAATCGCAGCGGCGGCCCTAATTTCGTTCGCCATCGGCCGCGCGCTGGGCCTTGCCCAAGGCTATTGGGCGGTGTTCACGTCCATCGTCGTGATGCAGGCCAGCGTCGGCGGCTCGTTCGTCGCGGCGCTCGACTATTTCGTCGGCACCATCGCGGGCGCGGCCTATGGCACGGCGATCGCGCTGCTGATCCCGACCGACAATGTCTGGCTGCTCGGCCTTGCGATTGCGATCTCGGTCGGGCCGCTATCGTTCCTGGCGGCGGTACGGCGCAATTTCCGCGCCGCGCCGATTACCGCCGTCATCATCCTCATCATCCCGGCAATGCAGCATGCCAACGCGATCGACGCCGCGCTCGGCCGCGTGCTCGAAATCGCCATCGGTAGCGGCACCGGCGTGCTGGTCGGGCTGTTCATCTTTCCGGCGCGCGCCCGGCACATCGTCGCCAACACCGCCGCGGAGATATTGCGGCTGTCGGCGCGCCTCGTCGCGCAGCTCTTTGCCGGGTTCGGCGAGAAGCGCGACCTTTCCACCATCGTGCGGCTGCAAGATGGCTACCGCCGCCTGCTGATCCGGCTCGACGCGGTCGTGACCGAGGCGGCGCGCGAACGGGCCAATTATTTCTTCAGCGCGCCCGACACCGAGCCGGTGCTGCGCACGCTGCGCCGCCTGCGTTTCGATTTCGTCATCATCGGCCGGGCGGCCGGATCGCCGCTCCACGGCGCCGCGCGGGAACATTTGTTGCCGCCGCTGGAACGGGTCGGCGGTGCGTTGCGCGATCATCTCACCGCCACAGCGCAGGCGCTGTCCGCGCGCGCGGCACCCCCGAGCCTCGACGCGGTCAACGAGAGCTTTGCCGCCTATGCCGCGGCGATGGGCGCGACGCGACGCGCCGGCCTGACGCGGGACTTGTCGGACCAGGACGCCTCGCGCATCTTCACCGTCGGCTTCGCGCTCGAGCAGTTGCGCCGCAATCTGGGAGATCTCAACAGCCGTGCCGCCGAGTTGGCCGCCGAGAGGTAGCGCGCGATGAAGCCCGCCGAAATCGCCGAGTTCTTCCGCCGCCTCGCGGCATCGCGCCCCGCCCCCAAGACCGAGCTACAATACGAGAGTCCGTATACGCTCCTGGTCGCGGTCGTGCTGTCGGCGCAGGCGACCGACGCCGGCGTCAACCGCGCGACCCCGGCGCTGTTCGCCGCAGCCAACACGCCGGCGAAAATGGTCAAGCTCGGTGAAGCGAAAATCCGCGACTACATCAAGACAATCGGCCTCTACCGCACCAAGGCGAAGAACATCGCCGCGCTGAGCCAGCTCCTCATCGAACGCCATAACGGCGACGTGCCGCGCAAGCGCGAGGAGCTTGAGGCGCTGCCCGGCGTCGGACGCAAGACCGCGAACGTCGTGCTGAACGTCGCCTTTGGCGAGCCGACCATCGCGGTCGACACGCATATCTTCCGCGTCGGCAACCGCACTGGCCTTGCGCGCGGCAAGACCCCGCTTGCGGTCGAGTTGAAGCTCGAGAAAGTCGTGCCAAAGCAATATCTTCAGCACGCGCATCACTGGCTCATCCTGCACGGACGCTATGTCTGCGTCGCGCGCAGGCCGCGCTGTTTCGAATGTGCCGTGCGCGATTTGTGCGCGTTTAAGGGCAAAACGGCCCTTTAACCGGCCCTCAGTTTGGCGTCGAGCACCGCGCTACCGTCGCCGCAGCGCGCTTCGTCGCGCTGCGCCGGGTCGCGACCGCGCGCATCGGCATGGACGACATGCCGCGCATCGCCCTTCCCATAAAAGAAGAAATCGACGACGCATTCGGCGGTGCGGTACTGCCACAGTTCGCCGGGCGCTTCGACGCGGCGAAAGTCCGGGTTGCCAACCAGTGCCTCGACCTCGTCAGGTTTCATGTTGGTAAAACGCGCGAGGCGCGGTGTCGGGGGCCGGGGCGCGGGCGGCGGCGGCAGGGCGGAGACATTCTCATGAGACCGCTGCGCCGGCGGCGGGGCTGGAGTCGCCGTGGCCTCGGTCTGTTGCGGAACGTTCAGCAGCAGACCGGCCAGATCGATATTCTGATTGGCGTCGCATCCCGCGAGCGCCAGCACGGCGCCCAGCGCGGCGCAACGAGTCGCCGAGCCCTTCATCCGCCTTAGATCGGGTGCCGTTCGCCGTCTACAAGACGCCGGCGGGCACTCCGACATTGGCGCCGCTGCTCTGCTTCGAATTCTTGGTGGGCGGCGCCGATTCGATTTCGCCCGAAATCTGACCGCCGATCTCGATTTCAATCTGCCCGTAACGCACTTTCCCGACGACTCGCCCGGTCGAGCGGATCAGCAGACGGCCGCTGACATTGAGCGTGCCTTCGAACAGGCCGCGCACCTCGATGGAGCCGATCTCGACGGTGCCCTTCAGGACGCCGCTTTCCATGATCGCGACGTCCTGGCACGACAGATTGGCCGTGACGCTGCCCTCGACGACGAGCTGATCGCAATGGGTGATGTCGCCTTGCAGCGAAATCTCGCGCCCGACCGTCAGCTTGCGCAATTCGGGCTCGGCGGCGCGGATCGACGCAGGGGACCCCGCCGGCGCGTTCGGCGAATCGACGAGCCTGCGCGCCATGTCGGCGGGACGTGCCACTTCTGCCACGGATTTACCCTCCATCTGTTTGCTGTCAGGGGAACGCGGTGCGTTTCCCCGCGAATCGATTGCACGATTGTCGCCCGGCCCAACCGGCGGAACCGCTTGCGGCCGCTGCGGCACCGGGCCGCCCGCGCCGGAGCGGGCCGCGGGTTTCACCGGAAGATCGAGTTCCGAATCGGATTCCATCGTCGCCAGATCGTCTTCGTCGCTTTTTTTGCCGCGGCTGAATATCGCCATGCTGCGTCACCCCTGCCCGCCAAGTTGACCAAATCCCGACACCGGCCCTGTCCCGATTGTCGGCCGTGTGCGCAGCCCCTCGAACAGATGAAGCATAAGGGCCGCCGCCCAAACCGGCGCCGCCAGGTTGACGATCGGCAGCGAGAGCGAAACCGCGATGACGACCCCCACCAAAATCAGCCGCCACCGATAGTACCGCCACATCGCGTTCGCCGCCGCGACATCGAGCCGGCGGAGCGCAATCAGGAGAAAATATTCTCTCGCGACAAGATAGCCATTGAGTCCGAAATAGACCAAGAAGTTTATCGCCGGAAAAAAATAAAAAGGCAGCGCGACCAAATTTATCACAACGGCGAGCACGCCGAGTCGCAACGCGATGTAGAGCAACTCGCCAAACGATTGACGGCGCGCCGGCGGCAGATCGGGAAAGTGATGCGCCTCGATGTCGCGCGCGACTCCGTCGAGGAAGAACCCGAGCACCAGCGCGCTCATCGCCGGAAACAGAATCCAGGCAAGGAACAGCGCGCCCGCGCTGCCGAGCACCGCGAGCGGCCGGTCGAGCCACCAGAAGCCGGTATAGTGGAAAAGCTGGAGGGCCCAGGTCGCCGCTACCCACAAGCCGACCAGCAGCAGCAGCGTGTAGACGAGGCTAAGGAGCAGCACGCGGCGCTGATGCGGCGCGAAGAGGTCGGATAAAGCGAGGAGGAAGGCCGGGATCATGGGCTTGCCCGTGACGGAAAGCCCCTTATACTCCGCGCGCTTTCAACGAACGAGCCGGGAAATACAAGGATATGGCGACACCTACCCTCGATGTCGTCGGCATCGGCAATGCCATTGTCGACGTTCTGGTGCCGAGCACCGACACGTTTCTGTCGAACCACGATCTCAAGAAAGGGATCATGGCGCTGGTCGACGAGAAGCGCGCCGATGCGCTGTATGCCGCGATGGGCAGCGGCGTCGAGGCGTCGGGCGGCTCATGCGGCAACACCATGGCCGGCATCGCCTCGCTCGGCGGCAAGGGCGCCTATATCGGCAAGGTGCGCGACGACCAGCTCGGCAAGGTGTTCGCCCACGACATGCGCGCCATCGGCGTCAGGTTCGACACCGCGCCGCTGACCAACGGACCGTCGACGGCGCGCTGTCTCATCCTCGTGACGCCCGATGCGCAGCGCACCATGAACACCTATCTCGGCGCCTGCGTCGAATTGGGGCCGGAAGACATCGATCCGGCGCTGATCCAGTCGGCGCAGGTGACGTATCTCGAAGGCTATCTGTTCGACCCGCCGCGCGCCAAGGAAGCGTTCCGGAAGGCGGCCAAGATCGCGCACGACGCGGGGCGCAAGGTCTCGCTGTCGCTTTCGGATCCGTTCTGCGTGGACCGGTATCGGGCGGAGTTCCGCGACCTGGTCGCGAACCATGTCGACATCCTGTTCGCCAACGAGAGCGAGATTTGTTCGCTCTACGAGGTCAACGATTTCGAAGATGCGGTGAAGCAGGTGCGCGGCAAGGCCGAGATCGCCGCGCTGACGCGCAGCGAGCAAGGCTCGGTGATCGTCGCGGGCGACAAGGTGCATCGCGTCCCGGTCCACAAGGCCGATCGCGTGCTCGATTCCACCGGCGCCGGCGATCTCTACGCCGCGGGCTTTCTCTACGGCCTGACCAACGGCAAGGATTTGGCGACGTCCGGCAAGCTCGGCAGCCTCGCCGCCGCGGAAGTGATCTCCCATTACGGCGCGCGCCCCGAAACCTCGCTCAAGGATTTGGCGAAAAAGGCGGGGCTGATCTAACGCCTCGACCGGCCTTTTTGCGGGCTCAGCTCGCTGTCACTTCCAAATCGGCTTGCCGCTGCCCGGCAACCCGAGGCTCGGCCATTTCTCGGTGACGGCTTTCACCACCTCGTCGTCCATGCGCAGCTTGCGGCCCCAGTCGCGATGCGTCTCGGGCGGAAACTTGTTCGTGGCGTCGAGGCC
>Ga0134126_10005829_pt1 | contig 15417 bp, 18 predicted proteins | sample KB31752_FD_96881 | JGI IMG/M metagenome (GOLD analysis project Ga0134126, IMG submission 96881) | Terrestrial soil microbial communities with excess Nitrogen fertilizer from Kellogg Biological Station, Michigan, USA - KB3-175-2 | ecosystem: Environmental > Terrestrial > Soil > Unclassified ...
CGCCTGCGCGACGTGGTCGCCCAGCTGCAGGGCGTGGCGCTGCCAGTGGCCGCGTGGGAGTCGGACGTCCTGCCGTTGCGCGTGCCGGGCTACCGCCAGGACATGCTCGACGAGCTCTGCGCGGGCGGCGAGCTGGCCTGGGTCGGAGCCGGGCAGGGCAAGGTCGCGCTCTACCTGCGCGGCGAGACCGCGTTCCTGCACACGCCGGCCGAGCCGCCGGAGCACCCGATCGTGGGCGCGCTGCGCGGCCGCGGGCCATCGTTCTTCGACGACCTTGCGGCGCTCATCGGCGAGCCCGACCGCACCGTCCTCGCCGAGCTCTGGTCGCTGGCCTGGGCCGGCGTCGTCACCAACGACTCGTGGCACCCGCTGCGGGGAGGCGCCGTCCTGCGGGCCCTCCCGCCGCCGCCGGCCGCCGCCGGACGCGTCTCGCGCCGGGCCCGGCCGACCTCGTCGCTGCCCGCCGCCCGCGGCCGCTGGTCGCTCGTCGAGACGCTTGCGGCGGCGGCGCCGACTGAAGGTGAGCGGGCGCGGGCGCTGGCCGAGACGCTGCTCGACCGCCACGGCGTGCTCACCCGTGCCGCCGTCCTCGCGGAGGGGATCCCGGGCGGGTTCTCGGCCGTCTACGGCGAGCTGCGGATGATGGAGGAGGCGGGCCGCTGCCAGCGCGGCTACTTCGTCGAAGGCCTCGGCGGCGCCCAGTTCGCCGCGCCGACCGCGGTCGAGCGCTTGCGCGACGTCCGCGACGCCGACCCCGACGCGGCAGCGCTCGTGCTCTCCGCCATCGACCCCGCCAACCCGTACGGCGCGACCCTGCCCTGGCCGGAGTCGGCCCGCCGGCCCTCCCGCGTCGCCGGAGCATGGGTTGTGCTGGCCAGGGGCCGTCCCGCCCTCTACGTCGAGCGCGGCGGCCGCGGCCTGGTCACGTTCGATCCGGAGCTGCTCGAGCCCGCGATCGCGGCCCTCGCCGACCTGGTCGAGCACGGGCGCGCCCGCCGGCTCGCGCCGGAGCGGGTCGACGGCGAGCCGATCGCCGGCACCGAGGTCGAGCGGCTGCTGCTGGCGCAGGGGTTCCTGAAGGGGCACCGGCGGCTGGTGCTGCGTGCCTGAGGGGCACTCGCTCGTCCTCGCCGCGCGCCGGATCCGCCCCGTCCTCGGCCAGCGCGTGACCTCCGGTCCGCTCGCCGGCACCGACGTCGCCTCGATCGAGACGCGCGGCAAGCACCTGCTCGTGCACGGCGCCGACGGCCGCAGCCTGCACGTCCACCTGGGCATGAACGGGCGCGTCCGCCTGGCCGCCGCGGGCGCGGGGCGGGGCCGCCACGTCATGCGCACGCCTGCCGCCGACGTCGTCATCTTCGGGACGAGCCGGGTGGAGGTGCGCCGCCGCGGCGACCTCCGCCTCGGGCTGGGCCCCGACCTGCTCGGCGCGGGCTTCGACACGGTCGCCTACCTGCGCCGTGCCCGGGCCGTCGACCGGCCCGTGGCCGAGCTCCTGCTCGACCAGCGCGTGGTCGCCGGGATCGGCAACGTCGTCCGCGCCGACGCGCTGTGGCGTCTCCGCCAGGACCCGTTCGCCCCGGTCTCCGCGCTCTCCGACCGGCGCCTGCTCGAGCTGGCCGTCGTCGCCCGCCGGATGCTGCGCGCCGGTGTCGAGAGCGGCCGCCTGGCGCACGACGTCTACGGCGCCACGGGCCGGCCCTGCCCCCGCTGCCGCACCGCGATCGAGTCGCGCATGCAGGGCGGCGAGGCGCCGCGGCGGCTGTACTGGTGCCCACGCTGCCAGTGAGGCGGCGCGACTCGGCGGGGATGGCAGACCGCGCCCGCGGCGCGCTGCTCGGCCTGGCGGTCGGCGACGCCCTCGGCGCCGCGGTCGAGTGGCTCCATCCCGAGCAGATCCACGCCCGCTACGGCGGCCCGCTGCGGGACCTGGTCGAGTCGCCGCCGTGGGAGCGGGGAGAGTGGACGGACGACACCGCGATGGCGATCGAGCTCGCGACCAGCCTGGCGGAGAAGGGCGAGTACGACGAGGAGGACGTCTTCTCCCGGTACGCGATGTGGGCGCGGTCGGGGCCCAAGGACATCGGCTCGACCGTCGCCGCGGCGCTGATGCGGGCCCGGTCGGTGGACGAGGCCCGGAGCCTGGCGGTCGCCTACCACGAGTCGAGCGGCGGCATGAGCGCGGGCAACGGGTCGCTCATGCGCACGGCGCCGCTGGCGTTGCGCTACCGAAACGACGCCGGCGCGCTCGAGCGGATCTCGCGCGAGGAGTCGTCGATCACCCACTACGACCCGCTGGCCGGGGACGCCTGCGCGTGGTTCAACCTGACCGTGGCCGCGCTCGTGCGCGGGCGCAAGCCGCCGCGGTCGACGTCGGCCGCGGCCACGGCGGCCGAGGAGGCGATCGGCGCATCCGAGGAGGTGCTCGCGGCCGAGGCCCAGGAGCGGATGGGCTTCGTGCTGACGGCGCTTCGGATCGGCTTCGCGGCGGCGTTCGGCCGGCCCGACGTCGAGTCGGCGGTCGTGTTCGCGGTCAATCTCGGCGGCGACGCCGACACGAACGGCGCCGTCGCCGGCGCGCTCGCCGGGGCCCGCCACGGCGCGGCGACGATCCCGGCCCGCTGGATCGAGCCGCTGCTCGCCCACGAGCGCATCGGCGGCCTCGCCAACCGGCTCGTGCGGGCCTAGCCGCAGCCCCGGTATCCTCTGCCCGGTTCTGTCGCAGGGAGGAGCGCCCGTGGTTGAAGCACCAGATCGAAACCTCGCACTCGAGCTCGTGCGGGTCACCGAGGCGGCGGCGCTCGCCTGCGCCCGCTGGGTCGGGTTCGGCGACAAGATCGCCGCAGACCGGGCCGCCGTCGACGCGATGCGCCACATGCTGGCGACGGTCGAGATGGACGGCGTCGTCGTGATCGGCGAGGGGGAGAAGGACGAGGCGCCGATGCTCTTCAACGGCGAGCGCATCGGCACCCACCAGGGCGTCGCGGTCGACGTCGCCGTCGACCCGCTCGAGGGGACGGAGCTCGTCGCCCGCGGGCAGCCGAACGCGCTCGCGGTCGTCGCCGCGTCCGAGTCGGGCACGATGTTCGATCCCGGGCCGTGCGTGTACATGGAGAAGCTCGCCTGCGGCGCCGACATCGACGAGCCGCTCGACCTCGACGCGCCGATGGAGGAGACGCTCGAGATGGTTGCCCGGGCGAAGGGCGGTCGCGTCCGCGATCTCATGGTGGTGATCCTCGACCGGCCCCGGCACGAGGAGATGGTGGGACGCATCCGCAAGGCCGGCGCCCGCATCCGCTTCATCCCCCACGGCGACGTCGCGGGGTCGATGATGGCGGCGACGCCCGACACCGGCATCGACCTCCTCTGGGGCATCGGTGGGACGCCCGAAGGCGTGCTGTCGGCAGCGGCGTTCAAGTGTCTCGGCGGCCAGCTGGTCGGCCGGCTCTGGCCGCGCGACGAGGACGAGGCGAAGCGCGCCCGCGAGGCCGGCTACGACCTCGACAAGGTGCTCTCCGTCGACGACCTGATCCGGGGCGAGAACGTCTTCTTCGCCGCCACCGGCGTCACCGACGGCGACCTGCTTCGCGGCGTGCGCTACCAGCGCGGCGGGGCGCGGACGCAGTCGCTCGTCATGCGCTCGAAGTCGGGCACCGTGCGCACGCTGCAGGCGACGCATTCGCTCGAGAAGCTGGCCGCCGTGGCCGGCGAGCGCTACCGTTGATGTAAAGCATGCTTGACATGTGGTGTATGTCAAGCTAGCTTTACACCATGCAGAACCTGATCCGTGAGCTGCGCGCCGCGGCGGGCCTGTCCCAGGGCAAGCTCGCAACCGAGATGGGCGTCTCCCGGCAGACGATCAACGCGATCGAGACGGGCCGCTACACGCCCTCGCTGCCGCTTGCCATCGCGCTCGCGCGCTTCTTCTCACGTCCCGTCGAGGAGGTCTTCGATGCAGATGCAGATGCCTAAGTCCAGGTGGTTCGTCCCCGCGTTCTCCGTGGGCCTCGGCCTCGTGTACCTCGGGGTCCAGTGGGCCAACGACGACCCGGCCGGCGGGCTGGTGAGCCTGGCGATCATGGTCGCCTTCGCAGGCGCGCTGGTCGCCTTCAGCGGCCGCAGCGGCGTCGCCGAGGTCATGCGGAATCCGCGGGCCGACGAGCGCTCGGCGATGCTCGACATGCGGGCGACGGCCTTCGCCGGCCTCGTGGTCATCACCGTGGTCATCGCCGCGGTGTTCTACGAGCTCGCCCGCGGCGGCGATCCGTCGCCCTACGCACAGCTCGGCGCCCTCGCAGGCGTCGCCTACCTGGTCGCGCTGTTCGTGCTCCAGCGCCGGTCGTAGTGAATAACCGGTGCCAGGCACCGGTTATTCACGCTTCGGCACGGAGGTCGGCCACCGTCGCCCCGGTCAGGCGCAGCAGGTCGGCGGTGGCGACCTCCACGATGTGGCCGCGGTTGCCGGCGTTCAGGCAGATCCGCGGGAACGCCTCGGCGCTCGCGTCGAGGAACACCCGCAGCCGCTTCCGCGAGCCGAGCGGGCTGATCCCGCCCACCTGGTAGCCGGTCGCGCGCTCGGCGTCGCGGGGCTCGGCCATCACGGCGTGCTTCGCCCCGGCCGCCGCGGCGAGCTTCTTCGGCGAGAGCACGGCGTCTGCGGCGACGAGGGCGAACACGAGCTCGTCGCCCGCCCTGGCGACCAGGCTCTTGAACATCCGCGCCGGCTCGACATCCAGGTCGGCAGCGGCCTGGAGGGCGCCTCCCTCGGAGCTGTACGCGTAGCGCATGAGCCGGTGCTCGACGCCGGCCTCGCGCAGCGCAGTCGTTCCCCGAGTCTCGCTCACCGCCGCTCCCGCTAAGATTGCGCCCCAGTCCGGCCAAGGAGCGCCCCGTGCGAGATTACACGCCCGAATACGAGTCCTTCCGCGACGACGCCGTCGCCGTCATCAACGGCCTCGCCGTCGTGGTCGCGCTGGCCGGGACGTGGACGCGGCCCATCTACATGGGCATGATCGGGCTCATCATCGCCCTGTTCGGGTACTTCCTCGACCCGCGCTCCAAGGGCGGCCACATCCTGGCCGTCGTCCTGATCACCATCTTCGCGATCCTCGAGACGTGGTGGTGGCAGGGCAAGACCATCTTCTAGCCCCGAGGCTCAGGCAGGCGGCTCGACCGGCAGCCGGCTGAAGACGTGCGACTGCCCGCCGACCTGGCAGGCGACGTCGACCACGTGCTCGGTCCTGTAGCGGCCGAAGAAGAACCCGCGGAAGACGCTGCGCGCGTTCTCGTCGTTCGGCGGGACGAGCTCGTGAGCGAACACGATCCAGGCGCCGGCGACCTCGAAGTCGGCGCCCTCGGTCTGCTCGACGCCGTTCACGTACACCTGGAACGGGCGGCTCATGCCGTCGGGCACCTGTACGCGTGATCCGTTCATCCCGGAATAGATTACGGGTATGGCTGATCTCGATCCCCTCGGCGCACGCGCCACCCTCCCCGGCGGCGAGGCGCTCTACCGCCTCGACCGCATCGTCGACCCGCTGACGCTCCCCTACACGGTGTGCGTGCTGCTCGAGAACCTGCTGCGCAGGGCCGGCACGGTGCACGTGCGCGAGGAGGACGTGCGCGCGCTGGCGGCGTGGCCGAACCCGGCGCCGGATGCGCAGCTGGCGTTCATGCCCGCCCGTGTGCTGATGCAGGACCTGACCGGGGTGCCGGCCGTCGTCGATCTCGCCGCCCTGCGGGCAGCCGTGGCCCGCCGCGACGCGGATCCCGGGCGGGTCGACCCGCTCGTCCCCGTCGACCTCGTGATCGACCACTCGGTGCAGGTCGACGCGTTCGGCTCCGACAAGGCCTATGCGCGCAACATCGAGCGCGAGTACGAGCGAAACGGCGAGCGCTACCAGCTCCTGCGCTGGGCGCAGGGCGCGTTCCGGAACTTCCGCGTCGTCCCGCCCGGGATGGGCATCTGCCACCAGGTGAACCTGGAGTACCTGGGCCAGGTCGTGCGCCTCCAGGACGGCGTTGCGTTCCCCGACACGCTGGTCGGCACCGATTCGCACACGACGATGATCAACTCGATCGGCGTGCTGGGGTGGGGCGTCGGCGGCATCGAGGCCGAGGCCGTCATGCTCGGCCAGCCGCTCTACATGACCCAGCCGCAGGTGATCGGCGTGCGCATGACCGGCGAGCTCCCGACCGGCGTCACGGCCACCGACCTCGTCCTCACGCTCACCGAGCAGCTGCGCAAGCACGGCGTCGTGGGCAAGTTCATCGAGTTCTTCGGCCCGGGGCTGGGGTCGCTGACCGTGGCCGACCGGGCCACCCTCTCCAACATGTCGCCCGAGTTCGGGGCGACGGCCGCGACGTTCCCGATCGACGCCCAGACGCTGCGCTACCTGGCGGACACGGGCCGGCCGGCCGATCTGATCGACCGGGTGGGGCGCTACACGCGCGAGCAGGGCCTCTTCCGCACCGGCGACGAGGCGCCGCCCGCCTACACCGAGACGCTCGACCTCGACCTCGAGGCCGTCGTGCCCAGCCTGGCCGGGCCACGGCGCCCGCAGGACCGGGTGTCGCTGCCGCAGGTGGGCCGCTCGTTCACGGACGCGTTCGGCGCCGGAGCGGGCAACGGCAGCCGCCTCGGCGACGGCTCGGTCGTGATCTCGGCGATCACGTCCTGCACCAACACGTCCAACCCGGCGCTGATGGTCGCCGCCGGCCTGCTGGCCCGCAAGGCGCTCGAGCGCGGCCTGAGCGCGCGGCCGTGGGTGAAGACGAGCCTCGCCCCTGGATCGCGCGTCGTCGTCGGCTATCTGGAGCGGGCCGGGCTGCTCGAGCCGCTCGACAGGCTCGGCTTCAACCTGGTCGGCTTCGGCTGCACCACCTGCATCGGCAACTCGGGGCCGCTGCCCGACGAGGTCGCCGGCGCGATCGAGCGCGACGACCTGAAGGTGGCCGCAGTGCTCTCGGGCAACCGCAACTTCGAGGCCCGCATCCACCCCGCGGTGCGCGCGAACTACCTGGCCTCGCCGCCGCTCGTGGTGGCCTTCGCCCTGGCCGGGAGCGTGAACACCGACCTGACGAACGACCCGCTCGGCGACGGCGCCGACGGCCCGGTGTACCTGCGCGACGTCTGGCCGACGGCGGACGAGGTGGAGGAGGCGCTGACCGGGTCGTTCAGCTCCGACCTCTTCGACGAGGAGTACGGGCGGATCTTCGAGGGCGACGAGCGCTGGGCGGCGCTGCCGTCGCCGGAGGGCAAGCTGTTCGACTGGGACCCGGCCTCGACCTACGTGCGCGAGGCGACCTTCTTCGCGCACGACGCCGACCTCTCCGACATCGAGTCGGCCCGGGTGCTGGCGCTGCTCGGCGACTCGGTCACCACCGACCACATCTCGCCGGCGGGGGCGTTCTCGCCGGACACGCCGGCCGGCCGCTACCTGGTCGAGCAGGGCGTCGAGCCGCGGGACTTCAACTCCTACGGCGCCCGCCGCGGCAACCACGAGGTGATGGTGCGTGGCACCTTCGCGAACATCCGCCTGAGGAACGCGCTGGCCGACCGCGAGGGCGGCTTCACCCGCCACCTGCCGTCGGGCGAGTCGATGACGATCTACGACGCCGCCCAGCGCTACGCGGAGGAGCATGTGCCGCTCGTCGTCATCTGCGGCCGCGAGTACGGCTCCGGCTCCTCGCGCGACTGGGCCGCCAAGGGGACGGCGCTGCTCGGCGTGCGGGCGGTGATCGCGCAGAGCTTCGAGCGCATCCACCGCACGAACCTGGTCGCGCTGGGCGTGATCCCGCTCCAGTTCCGCGAGGGCGATTCGGCCGAGAGCCTGGGCCTGGACGGCGCCGAGACGTACACGATCCGCGGGCTCGGCGAGCTCGAGGTCGGCTCGACCGTGACCGTCGAGGTGAACGGTGGCGAGCGCTCGTTCGAGTGCCTCGCGCGGCTGGACGCCCCGGCCGACGTGACCACATACCGCGCCGGTGGGCTTCTGCAGATGGTGATGCGCCAGCTGGTGGAGTAGCTTGACGGGATGAGCCTCGTCGCCGAACTCGAGCGCGCGGTCGGCGCCGCCGCGGTCGTCTCCGAGCCGGCCCAGGTGCGCACGTACGAGTGCGACGGGCTCACCGGGCACCGGGCCACCCCGCAGGCGGTCGTCCTGCCGCGGACGACGGCCGAGGTGCAGGCGGCGGTGCGCGTCTGCCACGAGCGCGGCATCCCGTTCGTCGCGCGGGGCGCCGGCACGGGGCTCTCCGGCGGCGCCGTCCCGGTCGCCGAGGGGATCGTGATCGGCCTGGCGCGCATGAACGCCATCCTCGAGGTCGACGTGCCCAACCGGCGGGCGCGCGTCCAGCCGGGAGTCGCCAACCTCGACGTCACCCGCGCGGTCGCCCCGCACGGCCTCTATTACGCGCCCGATCCGTCGAGCCAGCAGGTGTGCACGATCGGCGGCAACGTGGCCGAGAACTCCGGCGGCGCCCACTGCCTCAAGTACGGCTTCACGACCAACCACGTGCTCGAGCTCGAGGTGGTGCTGGCCGACGGCGAGGTGGTGCGGCTCGACCGGGCCGGGCAGCTCGACCTGCTCGGCGCCTTCGTCGGATCGGAGGGCACGCTCGGCATCGCGACCGAGATCGTCGTCCAGGTGCTGCCGCGACCGCAGCGGGTGGAGACGCTGCTGGCGGCCTTCGCCTCGACCGACGCGGCCGGCGAGGTCGTCTCGGCGGTGATCGCCGCCGGGATCGTGCCCGCCGCGATCGAGATGATGGACTCGCTCACGATCCGCGCGGCCGAGGCGGCGGTCGGCGCCGGCCTCCCGCTCGAGGCCGGGGCGGTGCTGCTCGTCGAGCTCGACGGGCCCTCGGCCGAGGTCGAGGTCGCGCTCGAGCGGGTGCGCGGCGCCTGCGAGGCCGGCCGGGCGACCGAGGTGCGGGTCGCGGCCACCGAGGACGAGCGGATGAAGTTCTGGCGCGGCCGCAAGGCGGCGTTTGCGGCGATGGGCCGGATCAGCCCGGACTACTACGTCCAGGACGGGGTCGTTCCCCGCACCCGCCTGCCCGAGACCCTGCGCCGCATCTCCGACCTGTCCCGGACGCACGGGCTCGAGGTCGCGAACGTGTTCCACGCCGGCGACGGCAACCTGCACCCGCTGGTGCTCTACGACGGCGCGGTCGAGGGCCAGTCGGAGCGGGCGGCGGAGCTCGCGAGCGCGATCCTGGAGGCGTGCGTCGACGCGGGCGGCTCGCTCACCGGCGAGCACGGCATCGGCCTCGACAAGGCCTGCCACATGCCGCTCATGTACTCCGAGGCCGACCTCCACACGATGCTGCGGCTGCGCTCGGCGTTCGACCCGACGGGCCTCTGCAACCCGGGCAAGGCGTTCCCGACGCCGCGCCTGTGCGGCGAGGTGCCCGGGCCCTACCGGCGCCATCCCGCCGAGCGCGAGGGCGTCGAGCGGTGGTGATCGAGCACGAGCCGGGCGATCTGACCTGCACGGTCAGCGCCGGCGTGCCCCTGGCCGAGCTGCAGGAGACGCTCGCGCGGGGCGGGCAGATGCTCGCGCTCGACCCGCCCGAGGCCGCCCGGCTGACCGTCGGCGAGGCGTTCGCGGCGGCGGCGTTCGGCCCGCGCGCGCACCGCTACGGCGGCCCCCGCGACCTCGTGCTGGGCGTGACCGTGCGGCTGGCCGACGGCACCGTCGCCCGCGGCGGCGGCCGGGTGGTGAAGACGGTGGCCGGATACGACCTGCCCAAGCTCTTCACCGGCGCCCACGGCCGCCTGGGCGAGATCCTGGAGCTGACGCTGCGCCTGCACCCGCTGCCGGCGTCCACGTGCACCGTGGTCACGGCGCCGGCCGACCCGACGGTGCTCGAGCCGCTCGCACCGGCCTGCATCGAGTACGCCTGGCCGCCCCAGCGGATGTTCCTCCGCTTCGAGAGCCCGGTGGCCCGTTCGCTCGCCGAGCAGGCGGCCGCGCTCGTCGGGGGCGAGCTGGTGGAGGACGACGAGTCGCTGTGGGCCGACCACCGCGAGCGGGCGGCCGGCCTGGCGCTGACGCGCTGCCTGCCGGCCGAGGCGCCCGCCGCGATCGAGCGCCTGCGCGCGGCCGGCGCGACGACGATCGTCGGCCGCTACGCCCGCGGCCTGCTCTTCAGCGACGCCGACACGCGGGGCCAGGCCCCCGCGCTTCGGGAGCTGGAGCGGCGGGTGGTGGAGGCGTACGGTGGCTGAGACGCGCGAGCTGCTCGACGCCTGCGTCCACTGCGGGTTCTGCCTGCCGTCGTGCCCGACGTACTCGCTGTGGGGCGACGAGATGGACTCGCCGCGCGGCCGGATCCACCTGATGAAGCTGGTGGACGATGGCGAGATCGAGCTCGACGCGACCGTCGCGAGCCACTTCGACCGCTGTCTCGGCTGCCTGGCCTGCGTCCCGGCCTGCCCGAGCGGTGTGCGCTACGACATCCTGCTCCCGCGCGCCCGGGCGCTGCGGCGCGAGCGGGCGCCGCGGTCGCTGCGCCAGCGGGTCGTCGAGGGCGGCGTGCTGGCGACGGCCGCGCGGCCCCGGCTCCTGCGGGCGCTGGCCTGGCCGCTCGCGCTCGGGGTGCGTCCCTTCCCGCTGGCGCCGCGGGTCGGGCCGTCCGACCTGCGCGCCCGTCCGGCCCGGCTCACGCCCGCGCGCGGCGAGGTGCGAATGCGGGCGGCGATGCTCGAGGGCTGCGTGCAGCGGGTCTTCTTCGGCCGCGTGAACCGGGCCGCCGCCCAGGTGCTGGCGGCGGACGGGTGCGAGGTGTCGGTGCCGGCGGGCCAGGGCTGCTGCGGCGCCCTCGCGCTCCACGCCGGCCGCGAGGACGAGGCCCGGCGGCTGGCGCGGGCGACGATCGCCGCGCTGGGCGGCCACGAGCGCGTCGTCGTCACGGCGGCCGGCTGCGGCTCGGCGATGAAGGAGTACGGCGACCTGCTCGAGACCGAGGAGGCGCGCACGTTCTCGGCGTCGGTGCGCGACGTCACCGAGCTCGCCGCCGAGCTGGGCGCGCGGGCCGAGCGGGCGCCGCACGCGCCCGTCCGCGTCGTCTACCAGGACGCCTGCCACCTGCGCCAGGCGCAGGGCGTGGCGGCGCAGCCGCGCGAGCTCCTGCGGGCCATCCCCGGGGTGGAGCTGGTCGAGATCGAGGGCGCCGACATGTGCTGCGGGTCGGCCGGGATCTACAACCTGCTCGAGCCCGAGACGGGCCGCGAGCTCGGCTCGCGCAAGGCGGAGGCCATCCTGGCGGCGCGGCCCGACATCGTCGCGACGGCGAACCCCGGCTGTGCCATCCAGATCGCGGCGGCGCTTCGCCGCGCCGGCCACCCCGGCCTGCCGATCGTGCACCCGGCCGAGCTGGTCGCCGCCGCGCTCGTGTGATGGGTGCGGGCTGCGGCTGCTGACCTTCCGGAGATCACCCGGGTCGAGTTCGGGCCGGGACGGCGGAGGCGCTGCTCAGGCGGCTCGGATCCGGCGACGGGATGGAGCTCTTTAGTGGCGCCGCGCCGGCGATCACTCGGCGTAGCCGAGCGCGAAGGCGGCCGAGGCGAGGATGGCGCCGACGATCACGCCGACCCACTCCCCGGGGATGCCCGAGAGCCCGTCGACGCCGAGGACGATGACCCCGGCCGTGACGATACCCCCGGCGATGATCCACATTGCCGCTCTGCCTGCGCTCATGCGCGGATGACGATAGCACCCGCGCCGGTGGCCTTGAAACGCACACGCGGGCCGGCCCCCAAACGGGGACCGGCCCGCGCAGATCGTCAGCTAGAGCGACGCGATGACGTTGTTCAGCGTGTTCTGGATCGCGGTGCTGAGCAGGCCCAGGGTGACGACGACGGCGATCGTGATGACGCCGAGCACGACGGCGTACTCCGCCATCGTCTGGCCGCTCTCCTCCTGGATCTTGGTGATGAACTCGCGCATATGTGCCTCCTAGACGGGACCCTGCCTGGGGGTTTGCCGTTCCGTGCGTTCTCGCACGGCGCCTCTGAACGCGCGTCGGCAGGAGGACGCGGGTCTTGAGGGAGTCTCTAGACCCGATTTAGCGAACGTCGAGGGACGCGTAACTACCCCAAAGAGGGGAATCGCTCAGCCCAGATCCGCGTACCGCAGCCCGCCGAACTCTCCTGCAAGGCGGTCGTCCCAGCCGTCGGCGACCTCCGAGACGGTGCCGATCGCGGCTTCGAGCTCGACCACGTCGAGGTCATCGCCAAGGATCGCGTGCTGGAACCAGAGCTCGCGGCGACCGCCCAGGTGGGCGAAGGCGCCGAAGGGCGATTCCCCCGCGATCTCAGCCACGCGCACGGCCAGACCGTCGGAGAGGTCGATGTCGGAGAGCACCGGGGCCGACGCCCGCACCGCGGTCGAGTCGTCCAGCACCGGCAGGACGTCGACGAACACCCGCGCGCTTCCGAACGCCCCGTGGAAGCCCCAGTCGGGATGGTGCTCGAAGCCGCCGTACTCCATGTCCAGGTAGCGCTGCACCCGGCGGGTCGTCATCTCGACGTGGTCGGCCGCGTCGCGTAGCCGCGCCGCCGGCGTCTGCGGCGCGGGCGGCACCGGCACCGCCTCGGTGAGGAGCGCGCGCAGGCGCGGCGCGTGGGCCGACGCCGCCCAGCCGACCGTCCACACCGAGGACTGCACCTCCACGGGATCCATCGTCGTGCCGGCGAGGATCGTGTGCTCCACCATGATCTCCTCGCCGCGGTGGGCGAAGCGGCCGAGCACGATCTCGCCGTTCTCCGCCGCCAGCACCCGGGCGACGACCGGGGTCAGCGGCCCCGTCTGCACCGCCGGCGCCCACACGTGCACGTAGACGGCGTCGCCGTCCGTCGTCTCGACGTCGACCGTGACGACGCTCTCGCCGACGCCCGTCGTCCCCCGCCAGGCGTGCCCCTGCGGGTCGACGCCCGTGAACGTCCGCGCCAGCGCGTGGCGCACCGCCATGGCATTGACCTGGATGTGGCCGTCCACGGCCGGGATCGTAGTGGGCCGCACGGCCTCCCGGTAGAGTGCGGCGATGCTCCGCTGCGCCGAATGGACGCCGCCGCTCGCCGACGTCGCCGACGCCTTCCGGCGGTCGCAGCGGGAGCTGACGCTGGTCGGCATCGTCGTGGTCTGGATCGCGCTCGGCGCGGGGCTCGACTCCTCGGCGGGCATCTGGCGGCAGCGCCTGGTGGGGCTGCTCACGTGGTCGCTCCTGCTCGCGATCCTGAGCCGCCAGCCGCGCACGGTGCGCGCCCAGGTGGCGGTCGTCATCGTGATCGCGACCTGTGTCGAGTACACCGCCTCGCCGCTGCTCGGCCTTTACACCTACCGGCTGCACAACGTGCCGACGTACGTGCCGCCGGGCCACGGCCTCGTCTACCTGGCGGCCCTCAACATCGGCCGTTCGGCGCTGGCGGAGCGCCTCCGCTTCCCGCTGCTCACGTTCGCGGTCGTCGTCGGCGGCATGTGGGCGCTCTGGGGCGCCGTGCTGGGGCCCCGGCAGGACATGCTCGGCGCCGTCATGTACCTGTTCCTGCTCCGCTTCATCCTGGTCGGCCGCCAGCCGCTGGTCTACGCCGGCTGCTTCCTCGTGTGCAGCTACCTCGAGCTCGTCGGCACGGGCGTCGGGGCGTGGAGGTGGGCGCTGCACGACCCCACCGGCGTGCTCACCATCGGCAACCCGCCGAGCGGCATCCCCGGCGGCTACTGCTTCCTCGACGCCTACGGGCTGATGTTCGCGCCGCGCGTGCTGGAGCTGATCGACCGGCGCTCGTTTGCCGTCCCGCGCCTGCGCCCGCTCCCGGATGACGTCTAACCTCGACAGCCTGCTCGAGACGGCCGCCGAGGTCGAGCGGCTGCGCGACGCGCTGCGGCACTCCGAGGCCCTGTCCGCCGAGGCGGCGCACCTCGAGGACGTCGTCGGCGCCGCGCCGCGGCTGCAGGCGGCCGCCGGCGCGACCGCCATGGCCGCGGAGCCCGTCGCCCGCGAGCTCGAGCGCGAGTGGGTCGAGCAGGGGCCGCTGGTCACGGTCTGGCAGCGCGCCGTCGACCTGGCCCAGCTGGCCGAGGCGGCCGGGGCCGACAGGGCGCCGTATCAGGCCGACATCGAGGCGGCCCGCCGCCAGGTCGAGGCGGCCCGGCTCGCGACCCGCGAGCAGCGCGACCGGCTGACGGCCGTGCGCGATCGCCTGGCCGACGCGCTTTTGTCGGCGCCGCTCGAGCTCGACCCGCCGCCGCCGGTGGCGGACGACGCCCGGCCCGAGGCGCTGCGCCGCGACGCGCTCGAGCTCATCCGGGTCGCCGACGAGGCCGGCAGCACGGCCGAGTCCGCCGCCTCGGAGGCCGCCGAGCGGCTGCAGAGCCTGAGCGCCGAGCTCGACTCGGTGGGCCGCCCGGACGCGCTCACCGCCCGGATCGAGGAGCTCGAGCAGCGGTTGCCGCACGAGGTCGAGCTGGGGCCGGACGCGCCGCCGTCGGCGGCCATGCGCCTGCGCCGTGCCGGCCTGACCGTGCGGTGATCGCCGAGCGGACGATCGTCTGCGGTCCCTGCGACCCGGCCCAGGGCCTGGCCTGGGACGAGGCGCTCGTGCGCGCGCCGGTCGACCGGCCCACGCTGCTCGTCTGGCGGGCCGGGCCGGCCGTCGTCATCGGCCGCTTCCAACGTGCCGACTGGGAGGTCGACGCGGCCGCGTGCGCGGGCCGCGGCGTCCGCGTCTGGCGCCGCTTCACGGGAGGCGGCGCCGTCTACCTCGACGCGGGCACGGTGTGCGCGGCGCTCGCGCTCCCGGCCGCGCATCCGGCCGCGAGCGCCTCGATCCCGGAGATGTACGCGCCGCTGCTCGACGGCATGGTGCGGGCCTGCGGGGCGCTGGGCGCCGACGCGTCGCGCGACGACCGCACGGTGCGGATCGGCGGGCGTAAGGTGACGGGCATTGCCGCCCACCGCGGCCGCGACGTGACCCTCGTCCACGGCACCCTGCTCGTCGCAGCCGACCTGGACGCGCTGCGGGCGTGCCTGGCCGGGCCGCGCGACGGCCCGCTCGAGGGCCGGCCGCGGCCCGCGGCCAGCCGTCCCGACCACGTCGCGCTCGTCGGCGGCGACGTCGAGGCGGCCGAGCGGGCCGTCGTCGAGGCGTTCTCGGCGCCCGGCGCCGAGCGCACCCGGCTCGCGGCCGACGAGTCCGAGGCCGCGTCGCGCCTGCTGTGCGAGCGCTACTCGGATCCGGCCTGGCACGCCGGACCGTGGGCCGACGTGACGCCGGATGCCGTGCGCGCCGTGCTGGGTGCGTGATCGCCCCGGCCGGTTTGTGGGTATCGTCGGAACGGCAACCGCGACGGAGGAGTCGGACGATGGCGCTGCGATCGAAAGTCTTCACCTACGGGGCGGAGCTGACCTGGC
>Ga0134126_10005832_pt1 | contig 15414 bp, 10 predicted proteins | sample KB31752_FD_96881 | JGI IMG/M metagenome (GOLD analysis project Ga0134126, IMG submission 96881) | Terrestrial soil microbial communities with excess Nitrogen fertilizer from Kellogg Biological Station, Michigan, USA - KB3-175-2 | ecosystem: Environmental > Terrestrial > Soil > Unclassified ...
TAAAGACGCCGTGGGATTATCATAGAAAGATCGAGGCGTTTAAGGCATGGCTGGACCGGCTGGAATCGTTGGGTGTTCGGCTGCTCAATGATTATGCTATCGTCCGCTGGAACCTGGACAAACGTTATCTGGCGGAGGTCGCCGCGGCCGGTTTTGATGTGATCCCCAGTGTTTTTTTGGATCGGGGTTGGAAGGGCGATCTGGCGGCTTTGTTTGAGGGATTGCGGGCTGATAGCCTTATCGTGAAGCCGTGTATCAGCGGCGGGTCCAAGAATACCGTGGCGATTTCATTGGCGGAGGCTTCGGCGGCGCGTGAGGGCATCGTGGACCTGGTGAGCCAGGGTGATTATATCGTGCAGCCGCTGATGAAAGAGGTGCAGGAAGGGGAATGGTCGCATATTTTCTTCAACGGCGTACATAGCCACACGATCCTGAAGAAGCCGGCGGCCGGGGATTTCCGCGTACAGCAGATTTATGGTGGAACGATCGAACCTTTATTCCCTCCTGATGCCGAGATCACGCACGCGGCGTCGTACGTCGAGCGGTTCGCTAAAGACAGTCTGTATGCGCGGGTCGACGGGTTGATGGTGAATGGTAAGTTTATGCTCATGGAACTGGAGCTGATCGAACCCTTTTTGTATCTCTCGTATGAAGAGAATGCGGTAGAGAATTATTATCGGGCGTTGGCGGAGCGGTTGTGATCTCAGCCCTTAAGGACGCGATAGCGGATATGGGTGACTAGGGGGCCGTCGGAGGCGTAGAGTTTCTCGAGACGTATTCCGTTATCCAGGATGTCGAAGAGTGGGACGCCGCCGCCGAGGAGATAGGGGGCGATGTGGACGAAAATTTCGTCGACGAGACCTGCTTTCAATGCCTGCTTGCAGGGCGATGCGCCGCCGAGCTTGACCTCTTTGTTACCCGCGGCTGCTTTTGCCAGCTCGATGGCGTGTTCTATCCCATCCGTTACAAATGTGAGACTAGAGGGGCCTTTGGGTACCTTACCTGCCGGTGGCGGGTTATGCGTGAGGATAAAGATCGGCACACCCTCTACCGGATGGCGACCATTCCAGCCGTTAGTGATGTCATAGGTTTTACGGCCTGTGACGAAAGCACCCGAATCTTCAAACGCCTTTTTTACGACTTCGAGGTTGACGCCTTCTTCGGGCCTGAATACCGGATTTTTATACTCTTTCTTACCGGAGAAATACCAGTCGAAGATGGCCATGCCGCCATTTTTGCCGAGCGGGTATTGCGGGCCGTCGTCCGGGCCGGCGACGTAGCCGTCGAGGGAGATGGTCATGTCTATTACTACTTTTTTCATGGTGGATGATTTTGTTTTATCAAAGCTACGACTGGTGCGCGGTTCGTGCGGGGCGTGAATGCGACAATACGAAGGTTGGATTGCGACAGAAAAATCGGAACTTAGGGAAAACTAGCTTTATGGCGGGACTTACTCCACAGGAAAAGGCGGAAAAGACGTACAACATGGCGGCGGATCTTTTTGATGATGCCGCTTTGGGGTTCTGGGATCGGTATGGGCAGCGGACGGTGGAACGACTGGGTCTGAAGCCGGGGATGCGGGTACTGGATGTCTGCTGCGGAACGGGTGCTTCGGCGTTGCCTGCGGCGGAAGCGGTGGCTGCGACGGGGAGCGTTGTAGGTGTCGATCTCGCGGAGGGTTTGCTGGCGTTGGCTCGCGGGAAGGCGGCGGAGAGGGGGTTGAAGAATGTGGGGTTTATGAAAGCGGATATGACGGCTTTGCCTTTTGGGCCGGAGCGTTTTGATGCGGTGATCATTGTCTTTGGGATCTTTTTTGTTCCAGAGATGGAGGAGCAGGTGCGGCGGCTTTGGCGGCTGCTTCGGCCTGGCGGACGGCTGGCCATCACGACATGGGGGCCTCGTCTTTTTGAGCCGGCGTATACGGAATGGAAGGCGGCGCTCGCCGAGGTCGCGCCGGAATTCGTGAGCGATTTCAATCCCTGGGACCGCATTACCACGCTCGAAGGGGTACTACAGATGATCGAAGACGCGGTGCCGGACGAGGAGTCGGGCGCCGTCGAAGAGAATGGGCAGCAAATGCTGATGGAGCCGGAAGATTTTTGGCGGATCGCGTTGGGCAGCGGGTTGCGATGGCCTATAGAGCAGATGGGAGAAGAGAAGGCGGCGATGTTGAAGGAACGATTGCTGCAACGCTTAACGGAGCGGCCTGAAGGACCGGTGACAAGCGTTGAAACGAATGTGATCTACGGAGTTGTTTTGAGAAAATGACATTTTTTATAACTTAGTGGCGTGATTGTTTTGCCATCAGATAAGGAACGGGCGTTGCTGTGCCGTATCGCGGAGGGCGATGAGGCTGCTTTCAGTGAGCTGTTTTACGCCTATCACCAGCGGCTGGGCGCCTATGTATACCGGCTCACCGAATCGAGACCGGCCACCCAGGAGATCGTGCAGGATGTGTTTGTAAAGATCTGGGTAAAGCGATCGGGCCTGGTGGACGTTGTGAATTTTGACGCCTACCTTTTTACCGCAGCGCGGAATCATGTTTTCAATTACATCCGGAATATGGCGCGGGAACGCAGCCGGCAGGCCGACCTGGAAGTCGAGACGACAGCAGAGGCGGAGACGCCGGGTGAGGATTATCACTCGATGCTGGATGAAGCAGTCGCCCAGCTTCCGCAGCAACAACAGCGTGTATACCGATTGCATAAACAAGAAGGGCTGAGCCATGCGGAGATTGCCGAGCGAATGCAGCTATCCGTTGAAACGGTGAAGAAACATATGTCGCTGGCTTTGCGGGCCATCCGCGATCGTTTATCTATAAGCAGGCTGACCGGATAATTTTTTTCTTTTTCATTACCACTTTTTTCTGGCCGGGGTGTCTTCCCAGGGACAATACGTTTATATGCCCCTGACCAGATTTGCTTTTTTATTCAGAAAATTTCATGAGAAGACGGCGGCGCCCGAAGAGGTGGCGGAGTTCCAGCGGCTGGCCGCCATGGACGAACATGCGGCGGAATTGCAGCAGCTGCTTGAGGAGGCCTGGGGGGAGCCGGAAATTACGCCGGTCTTTACCGAGATCGAGAGCGAGAACATGTTACAACACGTTCTGCAAGCGGGCTTGGTCCGCCGGATGCGGTGGTGGCGGCCTGTTGCGGCGGCTGTGGTGCTGGCGGGGTTGGGGATTGGGGTTTGGTGGTGGGGGCATTCGGGGGCCCGGAGTGCTGTGCCCGTGGCGGCGAATAAGCCTGTGGCTGCGCCTATGCCGGGTGGGAATAAGGCGGTGTTGATCCTGGACAATGGCTCGACTGTGACGCTGGACAGTACGAAGAACGGACTCGTGGCGATGCAGGGGTCGAGCAACGTGATGAAGGTCGCAGGGGGGCAGCTGGCCTATGCGCGGGGTGGAGCGGACACGGCTGGCGGAGCGGCGGGCAAGACGACGGCAATGCTTTATAATACTATCCGAACACCCAGGGGTGGGCAATACGAGGTGACGCTGCCTGATGGCAGCCATGTGTGGCTAAACGCCGCGACGTCGTTGCGTTTTCCTACGGCTTTTGCGGGCGCCGACCGGACCGTGGAGCTTTCGGGTGAGGCTTATTTCGAGGTTGCGCGGGCGAGGGACCAGCCTTTTAAAGTGAAGGTGGGCGGGATGACGGTGGATGTGCTCGGGACGCATTTCGACGTGATGGCCTATGACGACGAGGAGAGTTTTCGGACAACGCTGCTTTCGGGCGCGGTTCGTATCTCGGGCGGTGATGGTTCGAAGGTGCTAAGGCCAGGGGAGGAGGCGACCCTGGGTAAAGATGGCAGGGGGATGACGGTCGCTGAGGCGGATACCGATCAGGCGGTGGCATGGAAGAACGGATTGTTCCAGTTTGAGAGTGCGGGGCTTCCGGCCGTTATGCGTCAGGTGGCGCGTTGGTATGACGTGGACGTCCACTATGAAGGAACGATAGAACGGCATTTTTCGGGATTTATAGCGCGCAGTGCTCCTTTGGCCGATGTCCTGCATCAACTGGAGCGGGCGGGTAAGACGAGTTTTATACTGGAAGGGAGGACAGTGACGGTAAAACCAAAATAACTATTTAGCTGACCCGGAGGCCTAAAAAAAACGAAGTGCGGTACGAGCGCACTTCGCGTAGTATTTGGGCGCTCTATTGTATAGACGTACACATATCGATAACCCAAACAACGCAAAAGTATGCGAATTGACGCTATTTGTGAAACGGCGCCGCCGAGGCGTCGTATCCTAATTAAAACGTTACTAATGACCAAACTGACTGCAGTTCTATTAGTTACGGCTTGTCTGCAGGTGAGTGCCAAAGGGTACTCGCAGAAAGTGACCCTGAGTGAATCCGACGTTTCGCTCACAAAAGTCTTTAAGGAGATCCGGAAGCAAACGGGTTTTCTCTTTTTCTATAGCGACGAGCTGCTACAGCAGGCCAGGAAGGTGAGCATCCATGTGAAGGCTGCGCCGCTGCAAGCCGTGCTGGACAGCTGTTTCCGGGACCAGCCGCTGGGGTTCGAGATCGACGGCAATTCCATTATCGTGGATGCCAGGGCGCCTGCTGTTGTGACGCGGGATCTGCCGCCGGGAGAGATCACGGTCCATGGCCGGGTAACCGACCCGCATGGTGTTCCGCTGGCGGGTGTGTCGGTGACGATCGCCGGGACGAGCCGGGGCGTGGCCACGGATGGGCGTGGGGAGTTTACGCTGGTGGTTGACACCGGTGCGGTGCTGCATCTCAGCTATACAGGTTACACGGCGGTCGACGTGCAGGTGAGAGGGCGGAAGACCCTTGTTGTCGCGCTGGAGCTGTCACAGGCGGCGCTAAACGAAATTGTCGTGGTGGGTTATGGCACGCAGCGTAAGGTGAACCTTACGGGGGCCGTGGATCAGATCACGCCGCAGGATCTTGCGGGGAAACCGGGTGTGAATACCTTTCAGTTGTTACAGGGGGTATCGCCCAACCTGATCATCCAGCAACCCGACCCTTCACCGGGAGCCTCGTTCAACTTCAATATCCGTGGGGTAGGTACTATGAACGACAATAGCCCGCTGGTGGTCATCGATGGTATTACGAGTGGAAATCTTCAGAGCCTGCAACTGCTGAACCCTGCCGATATAGAAAGCATGTCTGTGCTTAAAGATGCGGGAGCAGCGGCCATTTATGGCTCGCGGGCAGCCAATGGGGTATTGCTGGTGACGACGAAGAAAGGGAAGAAGAACCAGCATCCTACGGTGTCGTACAGCGGCACCTATGGTACACAGGACTCTAAAATATTGATCTCGCCGTTGCCGGCCTGGGAGAACGCCATCTATAAAAATGAATCGCTGACGAATGTGGGTCTGCCGCCGATATATGCGCCCGCCGACATCCAGGCTCTGAAGACCGGTGGCGATCACGAATGGTTTTTGCGGCAGATCCTTCATCATGCGCCGCAGCAGAGTCATAATGTGAGCCTGACGGGCGGGGGACAGAATTCGACCTTCCTGCTCTCCCTGGGCAATCTCACGCAGGCGAGTAATTTCGTGGGGCCCAACTATGGCTATACCCGGTATAATGTGCGGGCGGCGGCGACGTCGGATTATGGCATACTGAAGGCGGGCGGGACACTGGCTTATACACATGACGAGCTGAAGCAAAATTCCTTTGGGAATGGTTTTTTGATGGCGGATGCCGAGCGGACGCCTACCAACTACCAGATGGTCGACTCGCTGGGCCGCTATCTGACGAACGCCGTTCTAACCCAATTCAACCCGCTGGGTGTTCTGCAACGAGGTGGCTATAACGATATCACCAATGACGATTTCTTTGGGAATGTCAGCGCCGAGATCGCGCTTCCCAAGGGTTTCAGCATCAAAGGGGTCGTCGGTGGAGATATGGTCACCAATCACAATTTTCTGCGCGTGGCACAAGTAGGCTTCTATCCGCAGGGTGTCTATGGCAGCGATCGAAGCACGGGTGATACCTGGACGCAGACGATGTATACGAATGTTCAGTTGATGGCGCAATACAACCGGAGTTTTGGGGATCACCGGGTGAGCGGGCTTATCGGGGCTTCGAATGAATCCACCAGTGGGCATAGCAGCAATATCTACTACATGTACACCGACAGTATCCTCGGTACGCCCACCACGGGATCGATCGTCTCCACCAATGCTTCGACGACGGCGCAAAACCCGTATGTGAGCAGCCTGAACTCCCTTTACGGCCGTGCCAACTACAACTATAAGGACAGGTACCTGGTGGAGTTCGATGCCCGGTATGACGGTTCGTCGAAATTCCGGCAGGGCATCCGGTATGGTTTTTTCCCCAGTGTGTCGGCGGGCTGGCGGCTTACCGACGAATCGTTTATGCAGGGGGTGCGGGATAAGATCGGCGAGCTGAAGCTCAGGGGTTCTTATGGGGTATTGGGTAATCAAAGTGCGGGCAACTATCAATACCTGACGACTTATTCCTCGATTACCAATGCTTACGGTTTCAACAACACGCCGGTTGCGGGCGAGGGTTTCACCTTTTCGAATCCCGATCTTACCTGGGAACGAGCGGCGACTTTTAACGGCGGCCTGGATGCTTACCTCCTGCACCGAAGTCTGAACGTGTCGTTGGATTATTTCAACAAGCTGACGTCCCATATCCTGCTGGTTCCGGCGGTACCCGGTACGTTTGGAACGAACCTGCCCGATTATAATGCGGGTAAGATGCGCGATGAGGGCTGGGAGGTTTCGGTGAAATACGTGTTGCACGGACGCCAGTTCACGCACAGTTTTGCCGTGAATCTGGCCGATAACCACAACGAGGTGGTTTATTTTCAGGGGACCCAACAACTCCAGGGTGACGCGGAGCTGGAGACGGTGACACGAGCCGGGGTGCCGTTCAAAAGCTATGTAGGCTATAAACGCGACGGCTATTATCAGACTTCCAGCGATGTTGCGAAATATCCTAAACTGGTAGGGATAACCCCGATCCCGGGTGACATCAAATACAAGGACAAGAATGGCGACGGGATCATCGATAACAATGATCTGTACGTGTTGGGAAATCCTTTTCCGCGGTACACCTTTGGGTTTACGTATAATGTCACTTACCACGGGTTCGATCTGAATGTCTTTATCCAGGGCGTGGGCCGGCGGACGATGTTTGTGCGGGGAGAGCTGGTGGATCCCTTTCAGGCGAATTATTCGTACAATATCTTCAAGCATCAGCTGAATTTCTGGACACCGACGAACCCGAATGCGGCTTACCCGATCCTTAGCGCCAACGGCAGTCCGTCGCAGCAGAACGACTACAATGTGCCCTCCAATTTGTATCTATTCAATGGCGCCTATGCGCGGTTGAAGAATGTGCAGCTGGGGTACTCGCTTTCGCCGCGGGTTGCGCGGTCGTTGCATGTACAGCATGTCCGGGTATATTTCACGGGCCAGAATCTCCTTACGCTTGCCAAGGTCAAGTTCCTCGATCCGGAATCTACCGAGTTCGATAGTAATGTGAATAATAGCTATGGCAATAACCAGAGCGGGCGGGTATATCCGACGCCGATCTTCTATGGCGGTGGGCTGGATGTGACTTTTTAACGATTAAAACGATCTCTATGCGATCTCGATATTATTTCATTGTTGCGCTTTTTGCGGTGGCCGGTTGCCAGAAGCTGAACCAGGCGCCGACGGACCGGTATACCGATTTCAATTACTGGACGACGCCTGCGAATGCGAATGCCCTGTTGAATACGGCCTATTCGCAGATGTTCCGCAGCGATTATTTCTTTTACAACGAGGGGCTGTCGGACAATGCCTATGTGGGAAGGGGTGATCAAAACAATACGTTCACGATCTCCAGTGGCAGCTATAACGCTTCACTGGGCCGGTTCGATGACGAATGGACCACGCATTATCAATGCATCAAGTCCTGCAATGTGCTGCTCGACAATGTGGAAAAGATACCCGGTTATCCAGCCGACCAGAAGGCCCAGCTGATCGCGCAGACGCGGTTTATCAGAGCGTTTGTGTACTGGCAGCTGATGACCTGGTTTGGCGATGTGCCGCTTTTTTCGCATGATATTTCGCTTGCCGAGAGTCAGAGCATTGCGCGGACGCCGCGGGCGCAGGTGTTGCAGTTTGTCCTTAACGAGCTGGATACGGTGGAAGCCGTGCTTCCCAAGAGCTGGGATGCGGCCGACCAGGGAAGGATCACGAGCGGGGCTGCCGAGGCTTTGAAGGCGCGGGTGGAGTTATATGAAGGAAACTGGCAGGATGTGGCCAAGATCTGCGACACGCTGATCAATACTTCGACCTATGGATCCTGGTCGCTGGTGCCGAACTATTCTCAAATCTTTAGTCCGGCGAATGAGCATAATTCCGAGGTGATCCTGGACCAGGAATATGTACCCAATATCCGGACCTATGCCTGGACCTTCGATTTCATTCCCATTTCCGCGGGGGCGAGGGATAACGCGCTGGCGCCAACGCAGGATCTGGTGAATGACTACCTGATGCTGAACGGTGACAGCATCAACCAGGCGGGTAGCGGGTACGATATCACGAACCCTTATGCGAACCGCGATCCGCGGATGACGGCTACGCTGGTGTATGATCAAGACGTATGGGCCAATGCCAATGGATCTACGCAGACGATCTATATCAAACCTGGCAGCGATCCCAACAGGAGCGCGCTCAATGAGTATGTCTCCAATGGCGGGTTTACCTCGCCTACGGGTTATTACTGGCGGAAGTATTTCGATTCGACGGCGGCGCCGGGCGAGGTGTCGGGGCTCGACCTGATCCTGATCCGGTATGCCGATGTGTTACTGATGTATGCGGAGGCTATGAACGAGCTGGGGCAGATGAACGCTTCGGTGTGGGGCCAGACGATCGGCGCCTTGCGTGCGCGGGCGGGTTTTACGGATCCGAATGCCCTTTCGTTCAATGCCGCGTGGTCGCAAGGCGATCTGCGGACGATCATCCGCCGGGAAAGACGATGCGAGCTGGCCTTCGAGGGTTTACGCATCTTCGATATCCGCCGGTGGAAGACGGCTTCGACTTTGCTGAATGGCTGGGTCCATGGCGCTCAGTATGGCGATCCATCGGTTGACAATGGTTTTGTGCGGGTGGCAAGCCGCATCTTTGACCCGACCAGGGATTATCTGTGGCCGATCCCGACGTATGAGCTCGAACAGAATTCGCATCTCACCCAAAATCCAAATTACTAAACGCTTACTATTATGCAACGCAAGATATTTTTCTTTGTTTTGGTGGTTTTTGGCGGCTGTTTGGCTGCTTGTAAAAAGACCTACAATTATTCGCTGGATCAAACAGTGAGTCCGGTGGCCAATTTGTTTGCTCCGCAGGACAGTTTATTCGTGGCGCTGAATCCTGCATCGGGTGCGCTGATCACGTTTGAATGGTCGCCTGCGTTGGCGGCCGATGGAAGCCTGGTACAATATGAGCTGGCCTTCGATACGGTTTCGGATTTTAAACACCCGCTTTTTAAGGTCGCCTCGGATGGGACGGGTGTCAATACCCAGGCTACGGTGAGCCATAGCACGCTGAACCAGATCGCCAAGCGCGCGGGCATCGCCGCGCTGGATACGGGCAAATTGTATTGGACGGTGTATTCGACTAAGGGGCTCAACGAGGTGAAGGCAGGACAGACGAATGTGATGGTCGTGGCTCGGCCCGCGGGTTTCGATACCATTCCTTCCGACTTGTATCTCACGGGTTCGGCAACCGAGGGAGGGACGGATCTGTCCAAGGCAGTTCATTTCAAACAGACGGCGGCGGGGGTATTTGAGGCTTATACGTCGTTGAAGAGTGGCGGCAGTTATTCGTTTGTGAACGGAAACACCGGGACGCCGACCAGCTATACGATTGTGGGGGCTAATCTGAAAGAAGGTGGTTCGGTAAACTATTCCGATACGACGGCGCAGGTCCGGTTCGATCTCGACTTCAACAATGCCGTGGCAACCATGACGGTGATCCGGAGTGTCGACGTTTGGTATGCCGATGCCGATAATGTCAAGTATCATCTGACCTATCAGGGCGCGGGTGAGTGGCTGGATGCGGGTCAGCTGCTCACGGAGAATACGGAATCGTGGGGGCTCGAGGATAGGTATAAGTTCCGGTTTACGGTGAATACGGGGGGCGGCGCCAGTGACAGCTATGAATGGTATGGCAGCTCGAATGGCGATAACTCGGAGCCGACGTCGAGCACGCCACCGAGCTATTTCTACCTGGTTCCGGCGACCAATGACCAGTGGAACAACTGTTACAAGTTTGTGTCCTCGACCATGAACAACAACAATGTGAACATCACGGTGCTTTTGCAGCCTGATGCGCCATACACCCATTCCATCATCTTACAATAGTCTTTCCACATGAAATTTTATCAGATGTGTTTTTTGTTACCGCTGCTTTTGTTCTTTGCGGCTTGTGAGAAGAACTATGACAATATCGATCTGGCTACGGGCGGGACATCAACCGTTTATACGTACGATTGGAACAAGATCGCCGACACTAGTTCGACGGCGCTGATGAGTGCGTATTGGAATGCGGGTGGGCAATATTTTGTCGACAACAACCAGGGGAACAGCGGCTTTAACTACTGGCCGCAGGCGCATGCGTTGGATGTGCTGGTAGACGCCTATATGCGGACGCAGAGCAGCACCTATACCGGATATATGGATCAGTGGTATACGGGTGTGCCTGCCAAGAATGGCGGTAGTTTTCTCGGACAATATTATGATGACGAGGGGTGGAATGCGCTGGCTATGTTACGCGCTTATGATGTCACCAAGGATACGAAGTGGAAGGATGCGGCGGAGGCCGTTTGGGCCGATATTCAGACGGGGTGGAATGACACCATGGGTGGCGGGATCGCCTGGCAGAAACAGCAATTGTATTACAAGAACACGCCGGCGAATGGTCCGGCGTGTATCCTGGCGGCGCGGTTGTACGAGCGTTTTAACAATCCCAGTGACCTGGCCTGGGCGCAGAAGATCTACACGTGGTGGAAGAAAACGCTCGTGGATGCGGGGAGTGGGTTTGTGTATGACGGGATCAATTCGGCTGGGGATGGAGTTTTGAATACCACGTTCCGGTTTACGTATAACCAGGGGCTGTTTATCGGGGCGGGGGTGGAGCTTTTCAATGCCACGCAGCAGGCTTCCTATCTGAGCAATGCGTTGCAGACTGCTACCAATGTGCTTTCCGATCCGACGTTGAATTCGGCGGGGGTATTGAAGGATGAGGGCCAGGGTGACGGCGGGTTGTTCAAGGGTGTCCTGGTGCGTTATATGATCCAGCTGATCCTGACCAAGGGTATCGATGCCGGCGATCAACAGAAGTTTGTGGTATTCCTGAAGAACAATGCGCAGATCCTTTGGTTGAAGGGGACTACGCGGCCGGGGTATTTCTACGGGAATAACTGGACTACGGCGCCGACGGGTGAGACCGATCTGACTACGGAGCTTAGCGGGGCGATGCTGATGGAGGGGATGGCGTTATTGAAGAAGAATGGGCTCTTCTAGGGCGGCGGCTGGTTGGCCGGGTAGCTGGGTGTTTTGGGTATTGAATTTGCGATCTTTGTGCTATGGCACAACTATCGGAATCGGAAAAGGGGTTTGTCCATGTCCGCGGCGCCCGGGAGCATAATCTAAAGCATGTCGATCTGAAGATCCCGCGGGATGCCCTGGTAGTATTTACCGGGGTTTCCGGTAGTGGGAAGTCGTCGCTGGCTTTTGGAACTTTATATGCGGAGGCGCAGCGGCGTTATCTGGAGTCCGTTTCGCCGTATGCCCGGCGGCTTTTTCACCAGATGCCGGTGCCGCAGGTCGATGCCGTCGAGGGCTTGCCGCCGGCGGTGGCGTTGCAACAGCATAAGGGTGGGGTGTCGACGCGGAGCTCGGTGGGATCGGTGACGACGATCTCGAATTTATTGCGGATGTTGTATTCCCGCGCCGGGGATTATCCCAAGTGGCAGGGTATCGTTTATGCGGAGGGGTTTTCACCGAATACGCCTCAGGGGGCGTGTCCAACCTGTAGCGGGTTGGGTAAGGTGTATGAGGTCACCGAGCGGTCGATGGTACCGGATGACTCGCTTACCATCCGGGAGCGGGCCATTGCGGCGTGGCCGCCGGCGTGGCAGGGGCAGAATCTGCGGGATATCCTGACTACGTTAGGGTATGATGTCGATAAGCCGTGGCGGGAGTTGTCTAAGAAGGATCGGGATTGGATCCTGTTCACCGAGGAGACGCCTACTGTACCGGTGTATGCGGGATTTACGCCGGCTGAGGTCCGGGGTGCGCTCAAGCGGAAAGCCGAGCCCAGCTATATGGGGACATTCACGGGCGCCCGGCGGTATGTGCTGCATACTTTTTCCAATACACAGAGCGCGATGATGAAGAAACGGGTTTCGCAGTATATGATTAGCGCTTTTTGTCCTACGTGCGGTGGCAAGCGGTTACGGCCGGAGTCGTTGGCGGTGACCTTTGCGGGGCTCGATATTGCGGATATGTCGCGGCTGCCATTGAAGAAGCTGGTGGCGCTTTTTGAACCTTATGTCACCCGTGCGGCGGCCGTTTCCGATGAGCGGGCTATTGTTGCCCAGCGGATCGCGGCCGATATGGTGGCGCGGTTGCATGTGTTGCTCGATCTCGGCCTTGGTTATCTTACCCTGGAGCGGAGTACGCCTACGTTATCGCCAGGCGAGTTACAGCGGTTGCGGCTGGCTACGCAGGTTTATAGTAACCTGTTTGGCGTCGTGTATGTGCTCGACGAGCCTTCGGCGGGTCTCCATCCCTGGGATACCGAAGCGTTGTTGCGGGCGTTGGATAAGCTCAAGGCGGCCGGTAATTCGCTTTTTGTGGTCGAGCACGAATTGGAAGTTATCCGGCATGCGGATTGGATAGTCGATGTGGGTCCAGATGCGGGTGAGCATGGCGGTGAAATATTGTATAGCGGGCCTTTGCCGGGGCTGCGGGATGTTGCGGGGTCAAGAACGGCGGCATTTTTGTTCGGGGAGTTCGGCGTTCCTAAGACTGGTTTTCGCTCGCCGCATGGATGGTTGAAGCTTGCTGATGTTACCATTAATAATCTGGATCGTTTGACGGTGGCTTTTCCTTTGGGCGTGCTGACGTCGGTGACGGGAGTGTCGGGGTCCGGGAAGTCCAGCCTCGTGAGTCATGCGCTGGTGGGGCTGGTGGCTGATCATCTCGGCCAGTCGTTGGAGGCTGCAGATGGGGGTGCTATCGAGGATGCGCTGCAGGAGGACGAGGCGCCTTCGGCTGAAGGGAAGATAGTGAGCGGCATGGAATCGGTGAAGCGGCTGGTGGTGGTGGATCAAAAGCCCATCGGCAGGACGCCGCGTTCCAATTTGGCTACCTACACGGGTGTTTTTGACGGGGTGCGGAAGTTGTTTGCGGGTACTAAGATGGCGAAGTCGCGGCATTATGATGCGGGCCGGTTTTCCTTTAATGTGGGAAAGGGCCGGTGTGAGAATTGCCAGGGCGAGGGTTTTGTGATGGTGGAGCTGCTTTTTCTGCCGAGTGTGTATGCGCCTTGTCCGGTGTGTGGGGGTTCGCGTTATAATGCGGCTACGCTGGAGGTTTTATACAATGGGGCAACCATTGCGGATGTGCTCGGGATGAATGTCGATGCCGCTGCGCGGTTCTTTGCTGCCGATGCGGCGATCTCACGCGGGCTGGAGACATTGCGTGAGGTGGGGTTGGGTTATCTACGGCTGGGGCAGCCGGCTACCGAGCTTTCCGGCGGGGAGGCGCAGCGGATAAAGCTGGCGACGGAGTTGCAGCGGCTGAGCAGGGGGCAGACCTTGTATATCCTCGATGAGCCGACTACGGGATTGCATCCATCCGATGTGAAGCGGCTGCTGGCTCAATTAGACCGGCTGGTCGATGCGGGGAATACGGTGATCCTGGTGGAACACGATTTGGATGTGATCCGCCGGAGCGACTGGGTGATCGATATCGGGCCGGGGGCAGGGGATGAAGGGGGGAATGTTGTCGCTGCCGGTACGCCGGTGGAGGTGGCGGGGGTGCGTGATTCCAAGACGGGGGTGTATCTTAAGAGAAGATGAGAAATTGGTATGGCGATAAAGGTCCGGAGATCGAACAGGCGAGGCAGCAGTTGTTCGCCGAATTTGCTACTAAGGGTATGAGAAACCTGGTGGATCAAATGGATAACAAGGAACTGTTTTCGCCTTTGATTGCCGAAGCGAGGGACAAGTCGATTGCCTACAATGCCGCGGATACGATGTCGTGGCAGGCTCTCGAGTACTCGAAGACATTGAGGTCGGCGGAAGATAAAAGGGAGCTGGTCCAACTGTTATCGGATCCCGCCTATGCGGGAAAGCGGCTACATATTCTTCGCTGTCTCGCTTGTATATGCAACAATACCCAGGATCTTGAACTCTTCGAGCTTTTCATGCAGATCATCGACAAGGAAGACGATGATATCGTTATCGTATCAATATTGGCGAGAATAGATGATGTGAAAAAGCCCTCGCATGTCAATATTGCACCGCTCAAGAAACTTTTGGTCGAGGGCACTTTTCAGTCGAGGATGGCCGCAGCCAAGGCATTGCGGCATACCAATGATCCGGAGGTAGAGACCCTTGTACTGGAGGAACTCAAAATAAGCGACAAGGATACCCAAAGGCGATTGTGTTTGACGCTGGAGAGCATCGGCACCCGACAATCGATCCCCAGTCTTAAAGAGGCATTGAAAGAGACCAGGGACAGAGGGTTCCGGGCCTATGTCGAGCGGACGATTGCGGCTATAGAGAAACGGGAGGATCTTACTTGATGACGAAGACCGCGGAGGGGAAATCTTTGTCGTTGTAGACCTCTTTTAGAGCGACGACGGTGTCGATGGCGTCGAATACCATGATCTGCTTGCGGGTGCTGTTGTATTTTGGCCATTGGGGGAGGGAGGTGCAGTTGGGGTCGCCGGTTTTGATGAAGGACACCCAGGCGCTGTGGAGGCTTTTTGCCAGCTGTTTTTTGGCGGGGTCGGCGTTGGGCAAGTTGGCTATGCGCGTGGCGTCCCAGATATAGCGCAGTTCGTCGCCGTGATGGGCGCCGAACTTTTGGCCGTCTTCGTATTTGTAGCGATACAACCATACGGGGGTGCCGGCGTTGGTGAGGGCTTTGGCAAAGCGGTAGGAATGCAACTGGTACATATACTGGGTCATGGTTTTGACCAGGGCAGCATAGGGGGAGTCTGTTTTTGCCAGGGTTTGGTAGTAGGTGTTGGCCAATGGCTCGTTGTCGCGGAACAGGGGTGTGAAGACTTCGGCGTCGGCGTTGCTAAAGTTTTTTGGGGCGAAGGAGGCGCCTTCGTCCTCGTTGGTACCGATGATGGCTTCGATGTCTTTTACTTTTCCTTCGGCGGCGTAA
>Ga0134126_10005833_pt1 | contig 15412 bp, 10 predicted proteins | sample KB31752_FD_96881 | JGI IMG/M metagenome (GOLD analysis project Ga0134126, IMG submission 96881) | Terrestrial soil microbial communities with excess Nitrogen fertilizer from Kellogg Biological Station, Michigan, USA - KB3-175-2 | ecosystem: Environmental > Terrestrial > Soil > Unclassified ...
CTTCTGGGCTTCACCGCAGAGGAGTTAGCAGTGTCCTCGGCCCTTCCGCTACAAACGGTCAAGTGTTTCCTCGATCGAATGTCCCAGGAGTTTGGCTTTCGCAATCCTTGTTTTCCACGATTGTTTACAGACCCCGCTTCCGCACCATGGGACTACAATACCCTGCAAGAACGGCCTCTTGTGCGTCGCGAGAGCACGTATTGGCTATTCGTCGCCCCGCTACTTCGCTCAACGCTATTCACCACCTTTTACTTCGACCTTCGCGCCGACGCCGCATATTGGCCGAAATTCGAGAAGACACGCGGAAAATTCTTGGAGACTAAGACCGCCCAATACTTGCGCCGCATCTTTCCTTCCGGTGCAGTACTGCTAAATCCGATGTATTCCAATGGCGACGAACTTGCCGACGTGATGGTTCTTTACGACCGCAAGATCCTGATATTCCAATGTAAGTCCAAGCTGCTGACGTACCGCGCCCGAACGGGGTCAGACTTCGAAGCGCTCCGCACTGATGTGAGAAAAGCAATCAGCGACGCATTCAAACAGGGGGTCCGAGCAAGAAAATACCTGCAGACAAACAGGCGCGCCGAGCTACGTGTCGAAGAATCAGGATTCAAGATCGACATGGACCAGGTCAATGGGATCTATCTTGCTAACGTTACTGCTATGCCTTTCCGGACCCTTACCGGCCGTCTGGCTAATACCAATTCCGTCCTAAAGTTGTTCGAAGAAAATGAGTACCCCTGGTCAATTTGCTTAGGCGACCTGGATATAGTGACGCAGATCCTTGCCTCACCCGCTCAGTTCCTTCACTACGTCCTCAAAAGAGGAGAGATTGAACGAACAGCTTTTGATGTGGACGCGGACGAAATGGATTACCTTGGATTCTATTTGTCGCATGGGATGCGGTTCGAGCTGGGCAACGTCGAAGGCATGGACCGCGTTGCTCTCTCCGGCTTCTCCGATAAGGTAGATCGGTGGGTCTTCGAAAGGTTTGATCTACGAAAGGATAGCCCTAAGCCGCGTCCCGATACAGTAGAGGGATTTGAAAAGCTTATCGCGGATGTTGAGCAAACCGGCGGCTCATACGCGACGGACTGCGCAATCGGTCTACTTGATCTTACCTGGACTGCCCAAAAGGATCTGATGGCACTGATAGGCCAGACACGAGAGCTATCCCTTCGCGATGATTCGCTTCATTCGGTCGGAACCGTTCTTAAGGGCAGAGAACGGGGCTTCTCTTACGTTGTTTTTAACGCCCAAGGTGACAGGCTACGACTCTACAAGCAGGCAGCGTCATACGCTATGCTTAGGAAATATAAGTCACAATGTAGCGAGTGGATTGGGCTCGGGGCAGACTCGACGAGTACCCGAACTGTGGACGTCGCGTTCTTCATTTCCCAGCCATGGTCATATGATGAAAAGATGGAGCAGCTAGTCAAAATCAATCTCCGACCTGGTCGCCAAGTTGCCCCTAGCGTTATAAGATAAACTGTGATATACATGTACTGTATGATTAGTACATCCAACTTCGCATCCCTCCGCTTCCCGCGAGGCTTCCGGTGGAGTTTCTCCGCCGAGTAGCCCCTCTTTCAGAGCTCCACAGTCTTAGCCTTATCTTCGCAGTCGCAATTCTAATCGAGTTTCTATGGGAAATTAGAACCTGCGCCAACTCCAAAAGAATCAGCCGCGAGTTCATTTCTAATCGAGTTTTTTCGCCGTTTTTTTTGCATGAGTGTCCGTTTCCGGTCAAAGACAGAAGCCAAAGGGCAAAAGCCGCAGACGTTCACAAACCGAACATCTGCGCTACAGGGCAGGCTTGTTCGGGATGCAAAGATAAAGCAGATCCCTCGCCAAAAGCGCTTCGGGATGACAACGAGAAACTAGAAGCAGGTCCCTGCCTGCGGCAGGCAGGCCTCGCAGAATGCGCTCGGGATTGACGCAAAGGGCGCGTCAAGTTTGGGTGACGGGGGCGGGGATTTCGGGCTTTTGGGGTTCGACGCCGCGCCAGCCTACGGGGCGGCCCTGCACGGCTTCCTTGAGAGCGCGGAAGAGGACAACGTACATCATCTGGCGGTAGTAGAAGCGCTGGATGAGGAGAGGCGCGAGAAGGGACCAGTCTTCGTTTTTTTCGAGGGCAAACGCGATGACGCAGGTGAGCAAGTCGATGAGCATGAAAGCGGCAAAGAAAATGAGGGAGCGAATGACGTCGTCGCTGGTCCAGAGCGCGGGGAGATGCGTGAAGTGGAACTGCGCGAGTCCCCATAGAAGAATCGAAAACAGGAAAAGAAAATCGATAATGGGCGAGACAAGCGGCAGCAAAATTTGGAAAAGGAAAACGTTGGGCAGAGTGATCCAGCCGAGGGTGCCGTAGCGCGGCCGGCCAATGGCGTCGCGATGTTTCCAGACGGCCTGCAGTGTGCCGAAGGTCCAGCGAAAACGCTGGCGAATCAGACTCTCGACCGTGTCGGGAACTTCGGTGTGGCCGATGGCGTCTTCGTCGTAGAGAATTTTCCAGCCGTGGCGGCGGATGGTGAGAGTGAGGTCGGTGTCTTCGGCGACGGTGTCTCCGGCGAAGCCGCCACAGGCGCGCATGACTTTCGCACGCCAGGCTCCCACCGCTCCGGGAACGACGGGAATGCAATTCAGCAAATCGAAGGCGCGCTTTTCGAGATTTTGGCTGGTGATGTATTCAAGGGCCTGCCAGCGCGTGAGCCAGCGATTGCGGTTCATGACTTTGACGTTTCCGGCGACGGCGGCGACATTGGGGTTGACGAAATGGCGAACCAAGCGGGGAACGGCGTCAGGGTCGACGATGGTGTCGGCATCGATGGTGACGATCACTTCGCCCGAAGCTTCCGAGAGAGCGTGATTCAGCGCGGCGGATTTTCCGTAATTGGCCTGGCGAATCAGGCGCACACGCGGGTCGCGGGCGAAAGATTCCAGGACGCGGTCGCTGGTTTGATCGGTCGAGCCGTCGTCAATCACGATGATCTCAAGTTTCGGGTAACGCGAGGCGAGCGCGGAACACACCGTGTCCGCAATCACGGCCTCTTCGTTATAGGCGGGAATGAGCACCGAGACAGCGGGCTGATACTCGGGATGATCTTCGGGTGCGGCGCGAAGCTTCTCCGCGAGCGCCAGCAGGCCGATGAATAATGCGCGCCCGCTGACAAGCGCGATTCCGGCGACGAATATGAAAGCGATCAACAGGCGGAGCCAATGAAACAGGTTGAAAATGAATGAATCGGCGCGGGCAAAAAGTTTTTCCTCGTCGCTCAAGGGAGGCATCACTTGCGCGCGCGTCTGATTCAGGAGTTGCGACACGGTGACGAAGGAGTAGCCCTGGGCCTTGAGCTGCTCGATGATTTGCGGAAGCGCCGCGACGGTGTGGCTGCGGTCGCCGCCGCCGTCGTGCATGATGATGACATTGCCGGGAACTTTGTGGACCTGGTCAACGACGCGCTGAACGATGGTCGCCGTGGGAGGTGGAGGAACGCCGCCTTCTTCTCCCCAGTCGTGCGGGTCAATGTGTCCAGCGACAAGCAAGTAACCCATGGATTGTGGAATCGGAAGATTGGCGACTTCCTCGGCTGTTTCCGGTTCCTCATCGATGCCGTAAGGAGGGCGGAAAAGGAGTGTCTTGACGCCCAAGTCGCTTTCGAGGAGGCGCTGCGTGAGATTCAATTCAAATTCGATTTGCCGCTTTGAAGCCACGTCGAAATCGGGATGGGTGTAGGTGTGGTTGCCGATTTCATGGCCAGCGGCAAATTCCTGGCGCAGAATGCTGGGATATTTATCGACTTCGACGCCGATAACAAAAAAAGTGGCGGGAACATTTTCCCTCTTGAGCACTTTCAGAATATCGGCGGTCCAAGGAGTGTCCGGGCCGTCATCAAAAGTGAGCGCCAGCTCTTTCTTATCGGCGCCGCCCATGCGTTCGATGCGCCAGGAGAGGGGATATTTGGTCAGACGTTCGTCGGTGAATGTGTCGGACGCTTCGTCGTAATGGAAAGTACGCTGACCGCTCTGCGGAGTGGCGGTAATGCGCCAGAGATCGCCCTCGCCTTCGAGAATCAAATCGTAGCCTGGAGGAATGGCGTCAAGTTGCGCGCGAGTTTGGTCGGTGGGATGCGTGGCGTCCCAAATGTCCCAGATGGATGGATCTTCCGTGCCGAAGCGCCACAAAGCCGTGCCATAAAGACCGGCGCGCTCCGCGGCGCGAATTTCGTTATAGGCGGTAAGGGCGTCAAGCATCCACACGTTGTGGACGTTGTTGTTCTCGTCTTCGTAATTATAAAAAGGGCTAATGGACGCTGAATCGAATTGAATGGTGGCGTCGGATTCAAGAGCGCGCACGCAGGCGGATTGGAAAGACAGCGCGTCAGCGACAGGATGGGGGACGGCCTTTGAGGGCGAGGGCCAGTCGTACGCGTAGTTGGCGATGCCCATGACGATCTTCTGCGGTGGGACCATTTTGACGATGGCTTTGAGATTCTTGAGATACCAATCCTGGGCGACGATGGGTCCGGCCGCCGATTGGGGCCAGTGGAAATCATAGTTCATTAGAATGATGGCATCGGAGCCGGCGCCGAGCGCCTTATAGTCGTACGACCAGTCGGCGGCAGGGAGAGCGACCATCAATTTGAGGTGGGCGGCATGGAGGGCGACGCCGAGTTCGCGAATGAATGCGGCGAAATTTTTCTGGCTCGCGTCAGGCACTTCCTCGAAGTCGACCGCGATGCCCGCGTCCTTATGCGACTGCGCGTATTGGACGAGCGAAGATTGCAGATGTTGACGGGCGCTGGGATTTGCGAGCATGTCCGCCATAGGCTGCACTTGCCAGACGTTGCCATCATAATTATTGAGAAGCGGCATCATGGGCAGCTCGACGGTCAGGGTCTTCAGCCACGCATCGAGTTTCAAATCCTTGTCGACCGCGAGACTGCCGTCGGCGGCGAAGGCGTGGAGTTCCTCGGCAATCAGCAAGTCAATATCGTGATAGTGAAGCTGCAGGGATGCGAGGCTGTTGGAGTCCCAATTGACGTAAAATGCCGCGCGCAGCGGGTTATAAATTTCCGGGATGTTTCCGAGAGCGGCAACCTTGCGACTCCGCTCGGGCCGGTAACCCACATGCTTTAATTTCGCATTTGTGCGGCGCGGAGGAACGGGCCGGTAGGTCTGTCCGCGCTGCGGAAGAAGCATCTCGGGCAAGTTGGGGCGACGAATGATGTTGAAGAAAAATACGACGACAATCAGCGTGAAGAGCACGCCGGAAACTTCCAGAATGCGGCGCGTACGGCGCCAGCGGCGACGCTCTTCGTCGTAAAATATGGGGTTGCGTTTCGTCATGCCAACATTCCAAGCTAGCTGCCCGCGGAAAGACTGTCAATGACCGCTTCTCTTAAGATGCGCGCGCATGTAACCGGCGCTGTACTAGCGGCGTTCGTGCTGCGGCTCTACTTTATATGGAGATTCCCGTTTTATGGGGCAGGTGACACGCCGATTTACCAGCAACTGGCGCACAACTGGTTGCGGCATGGAATCTATGGACTGGAGATTGCGGGACGCCTGACGCCGGTTGACATCCGCGTACCGGGATATCCCGCATTTCTCGCGGCACTTTATATTTGTTTCGGCGAAAGCGCACGGGCCGTGATGTTGGCGCAGGCGGTCGTGGGCGTGCTGACTTGCTTCCTTGTGGCGGCGATGGCCGCGGTGCTTGCGCCGAAGGAATCGCGACGGCGCATCGCGCTGGCAGCGTTGTGGCTGGCGGCGCTGTGCCCGTTCACGGCGAACTATACGGCGGTGGTGCTGACCGAGACATTGACAATATTTCTGAGCGCGCTGGCGTTGCTGGCGGTGACGGAAGCGCTGCGGGGAATGAATCAAACGAAGCGGCCATTTGCACAGACGGAAGCATCCGCGCGCATGCCCTGGCTGATGGGGGGAATCGTCGTGGGTTTTGGGACGCTTGTGCGCCCAGAGACTCCGTTGATTTTGGCCGGCGCTGGAGTGGCGCTCGTCGCGCTATGGTGGCGGCCAAGGAATTGGCCGCGGCTTCTGCAGACGGGAATGCTGCTGGCCGTTGGACTAATTTTGCCGTTGCTGCCGTGGGCCGCGCGAAACTGGCGCGTGGTGCACACGGTGCAATTTCTGGCGCCGCGCTACACGGAGCTGCCCGGTGAATTCACGCCCCGCGGCTTTTACGCGTGGAGTGGCACGTGGCTGTGGCGTTTCAGGGATGTATACCAAGTCATGTGGAACCAGGACGGCGAGGAGATTCATATCGAGGACATACCCGCTTCGGCGTTTGATTCTCCGGCCGAGCGAGCACGAGTGGCGGCGCTGCTGGCAGCGTACAACGAAGATACGGACATGACGCCGCAGATTGATCGCGAATTCGGGGAGATTGCGCGTGAGCGGACCGCGCGGCACCCGCTGCGAACTTATTTTACCGTGCCGTTACTGAGGTGTTTCTCGATGTGGTTCACGCCGCGCGTGGAGATGCTGCCGTTATCGGGAAAGTTCTGGCCCATCGGCTATTGGTGGGAGGACAGCCCGTCACAGTACTGCTGTTCGCTGGGACTCTTCTTGCTGGGCATAGCGTATGGGCTGATGGCGTTGGGCGGAGCATGGCGCGTGCGAAAGGATCCCGTCGCGCTTTTTCTAGTGGCGTACATTGTGATTCGCACCGCTTTTTTGACTACCGTGGAGACGCCTGAGCCACGCTACGTGCTGGAATGCTTTCCTGCGGTGCTCGCGCTGGCCGCTCAATTGTGGGCCAAGAAAACTGCGACTGTCTCGAATTAGAGATCGCGATCCCGTCCTGCCTAAGCTGGAAATGAAGAGAGCGTTCCGAGGGGGATCGGAAATTGGACGCGGCGAGGGAACAGCGGAAGACCCATGAGTCCTTTTCGTTGGTCTCCCCGTATAGCAACTCAGAACTCTGCGTTGCGTTTCCGTGGGAGGTTGACATGCACGACACAAAGGAACGGTTGTCTGTGCTGTGGATCTTCGCGTTACTCAACTACCTGTACGCCGACGTTGTTGCCCTGTTCGCGATTGCTGGCTCGGGACAGCACTTCCAGCCTCTCTCCCCATGGGCTCTGATGGGCTCAGCGGTGTTGATGGAAATACCCATCGCCATGATTCTGGCATGCCGACTGCTTCCGTTTAGAGCGAACCGGCTGGCGAATGTCATCGCGGGTGGCATTGTGACCCTTGTAAACGGTTTCCTGACCTTCGTTCCGCCTCTGGCCGGATGGGGCAGGCCGCCCGCTTTTGCCGAGTATTTGTTCTTCGCGACGATTGAGACAGTGTGCACCTCGGTTATCATCTGGCAGGCGTGGACTTGGTCAGAAGCGAAGCCAGCAGCTGGTTCGGAGCGCGTCGTCGGCCATCCGCTAGAAACGATGCGATAAAAAAGTGGTATCCTCCGCGCAATGCAAGGCCAGGGCGCTCCAGTCTAACAAGGAGATATCGAATGAAACAGAACGTTACGTTAACCGTCGCGTCTCTCCTCTCGATCCTCTTCATGACGTTTCACACGGCGGACGACATCGTCCGGGGAATGGAGCCAGGGACGCTTTTTGACCTCATCGTGCTGCCCATTTTGGTCGTCTGGCTGTACGGAACGCTGGTGCTGGCCGGAAAGCGATCGGGATACGTCATCATTCTCGTCGGGTCGCTCCTTGGGTTGCTTGTGCCTGTCATCCACATGAAGGGGGCGGGAGTCGGGGGAGCGCTAGCCAAGTCCAGCGGAGCCTTCTTCTTTATCTGGACACTCATCGCGCTCGGCGTGACCGCGCTCTTCTCGGTCGTCCTGTCGGTGCGCGGGTTATTGGGGTATCTGCCACGGCGGACCGACGTGCACCGCAAACAAGGTGACCGTGCGTGAAGCGCTGATGGTGGGGACTTACGAGAATCCAATCCGCGATTGTGGTCAGATGACGGGCTACCGGAAGTTGAGACGGGTGGACGTGGCGGACTACACTGATCTGGTTGGGCGAAACGGAAGCTCGCTCTACGGGACGCAACCATGCTCAGGGATGGCCCAGTGGTCTGATCGATGCCTCGAAAATCCACTCTCGAAGGGCGGAATACTCACTAACGGAGAGTACTCTCTTTCCATTTCAGGCTGAACCAACGCAATCCCACGTTTCGGCGACTAAATCCAGACCAAAACTGTGATGCTTCTTCTTGTGAACCAAGTGGAAACCGGCATCTTTGTAAATGCGCCGCGCCGCACCAAGATGGCTTTGCGTCCAAAGTGTGATTTTCTTGTATCCGGCCTGACGCGCGAAGGAAACGCATTCGTCCACGAGGCGACGGCCGATGCCGAGGCCACGCGCCTTTGGTTCGACGAGCAACAAACGCAGCTTGGCGACTGTTGCTGATTTCTTAACAAGGAATACAGAGCCGACGATTTCTCCATCGCGTTCTGCGATCCAGCAGCGTTCATGGTTCGCATCAAAATTCTGAATGAATTCGGCGACGATGCTCGCGACGAAAGCCTCGAATTGTTCGTTGTAATGATGCTCTTCGGCGTACAAAACGCCGTGGCGATGAACCACCCAGCCCATGTCGCCGGGCTGATGGAAGCGGAGGAGGTAACGGGCATTTCTTGCAGGTTTTTCCCTGGCTTGGTCACCGAGAAGATTTTCGATTGTGTCCATGGCGCTCATAAAGCGAGCCTGATCCTTGGCAGAAAGGGAGCGCAGCATGGCGCCGACCTCTTCATCGGCGCGGCGGTCGAGCGGTGCAAGGGCTTTGCGGCCGCGAGGGGTCAGCGCGAGAAGGCTCTGACGCCCGTCGGTGGCGGACCGCTTCCTGTCGACGAAGCCGCGCCGGGCGAAGTCACGGAGGATGCGGCTGAGGTAGCCGGCGTCGAGGCCGAGGTTGCGGGCGACAGCGCTGGCCGAGGGATTTTCCAGGCGCGCTATCTCGTACAGTACGCGGCCTTCGGCGAGCGAGAAAGCACTGCGCAAGAAACTCTCGTCGAGGACGCCGATGCGCTTGGTATAAAAACGGTTGAAGTGGCGAACGGCTTCGATGCGCCCCGGGAGAACAAGATCGACTGACGAGCGTTCCGTTGCAGGTTTCACAATGGGCGTACGATAGCCAATATAGTTGACTTTGTCAACTATTTTGCAGATGAGGTTGAAGCGGGCCTGGGAAGGCCAGACAGAATTCGGCGTAACCATTTGGCGCGCCGGGCGTTTATGGTAGTGAGAGCGGGCACTCCGGAGAATGGTTTGAGGCAGCAGAAAAACGAAGCGGACGAGCGGCTGCTCGTGGAAGCGGCGCGGAAGGATCCGAGCCGGTTCGCGGAGCTCTACGAGCTTCATTTCGAGCGGGTGTACGCGTACGTGGCGCGACGGATGGGGAACCGGCAAGAAGCCGAGGACATTACGTCCGAGGTGTTTCAGAACGCGTTGGCGAATATTGGGAAGTTCGAGTGGCGAGGCGTTCCATTTACGGCGTGGCTGCTGCGCATCGCGTCGAATGCGACAGCGGACCGATGGCGGCAAAGGTCTCACGAGCAGGGCAATCCGGGAAAAGAACCGGGCGAGGAAGCGGACTTCGAGCAGGCGGATGAGCGCGCGCGGCTTTTTCGGCTGGTGAAAACCTTGCCGGGCGAGCAGCGGCGCGTGGTCGAGATGCGCTTTGCGGAGGAGAAAAGCATACGCGAGATTGCGCAGGCGCTCGGACGCAGTGAAGGGGCCGTGAAGCAGTTGCAATTCCGCGGATTGGAGACTCTGCGCGCGCAATTCATTAAGGGGCCGGCAAAAAAATCGGGCGCTGTGAAACCGGGTAAGTCAAATGGCTAAGGAAAATCTGAACGAACAACTCGACCGAGCTATCGACGCGATTCTTGCGCGACGCGAATCAAAGGGCCGCGAGTCGAAGAAAGATGCTCGCGCGCAAGCGAAGGCCGATTCGACCCTCGCTTCGCTCTCGCGCGTCGCGGCGGACTTGCGCGATTTGCCCAGCGACAATTTCAAGACATCTCTGAAAGCCGACTTGATAAGGAGAGCGAACATGGCAAGCAAGCCAGTTGCGAGCAGCGAGATGCAGAAACAGGAAACGGCGAAGACGGTGAATTACATTCGCGAGGGATTCCGCACGGTGTCGCCGTATATTTTGGTTGGCGGCGCGGCGAGGTTCATCGATTTTCTGGTGGAAGCGTTTGGGGCGGAGGAAAGGGGCCGCGTGCCACTTCCCAACGGCAAGATTATGCACGCGGAAGTGAAAGTGGGTGACTCGATGATCGAGATGAGCGACGGAAACGAGCAGTACGGGCCGTCGCCGGTGACGATCCATTTGACTGTGCCGGACGCGGAAGAGGCGTATCGCAACGCCCTGCAGGCAGGAGCGACTTCGCTGTATGAGCCGTCGATGCAATTTTACGGGGAGTACGAAGCAGGCGTGCGGGACCCGTTTGGAAACGAATGGTACATCACGCCGCAAGCGAAAAAGCATCAGCATCCCACGGTGCAGCCGTATCTGCATTTGCATGGGGCGGAGAGGATGATTCAATTTCTCGAAGAGGCGTTTAGCGCGAAGGCGGAGGGCGTGCACAAATGGCCGGGAGGCGCGATTGCTCATGCGACCGTGTTCATCGGCGACGGGCAGATTGAAATTGATGAGGCGTTTCGCGCGAACCGGCAGACGCAGTGTCATTTGCATCTCTACGTTCCGGATACGGACGCGGTGTACGGGCAGGCGCTGCGTGCGGGAGCTACGTCAATCGAAGCGCCCAATGACAAACCTTATGGCGACCGGAGCGCGGGTGTGAAAGATGCGTGGGGGAATAGCTGGTTCATCGCGACACACATCAAGGATGTGGCGTTTTAGGATATGTAAGGTGAACAGGGCGGCAACCACGGTACTTTTTGTTATAGAATGCCGCTGTTTTGGCCGAGCCTCCCTCTAATCAAGAATATCGCTTGCTCGCCGAGTTCCGGCGGCTGTTTGAGGGCCGTGCGTACAAGCACCGTGCTTCCAATCAAGGAGACATCGTCGCGCTGCAGCTTTATGAGGATCTAGTTGCAATTGATCGCTCTCCGAAGTTGGTCTCTCGTGTTAGGAACGGGGATCGGGTTATCAACCTTGCAAATCGCCGCAGAGGCGTTGACGCAAGACGTGGTGATGGGACCTTCGGAGAAATCATCCCGGGCGAAACCCCCGCTTTTAAACCTGGATTCACGGTTGGGCGTGCCCAAATAGCAACAGTCGAAATCGGCACAGAAGTAAAGATTCTTGCCAAAGCAATGATAAAGCAAATCGACCGTGTGATTAATGACCTTCGCAATCAGGCTGCGCAGTTCAAGCTTGGCGGAGACAAGCCTATATGTGTTGGAATCGTTGGCGTCAATCATGCTGACCGTTATGTTAGTTTTGAAGGGGAGCGGAGCTATCCAACAACAGGCCGATCCGGAGCTCCTCATCCGTCACAGGAAGCGGGAGAGGCAGAACGTCGGTTGCGTGCCTTGGCAGCTCCTGCGTTCGACGAGTTTCTCGTATTGCGATATCGCGCGACAAACGAAGCCGCGTTCCCATTTGAATGGGTGAACTATGGAGAATCGAGGCTGGATTATGGAGCCGCTGTAGCCCGCATCAGCAGGGAATACGAGAGACGGTTCTGAGAGTTAACGTCGAACCGAGAGGGCGGGCGGCATAGCGACAAGCAGGCGTGGCTGCGTCTCGATACGTGACTTCGCTTTTGCGAAATATGAAGGATCAATTTCAAGGCCGATACCATTCCTTCCGCATCTTGCCGCCGCCAGCAGAGTTGTGCCCAGTCCCATGAATGGATCGACCACTGTATCCCCAGCAAATGAAAACATCCGCACGAGACGGTAGGCAAGTTCCTCAGGGTAAGGTGCGGGATGCATCCGTGTTGACTCGCCAGGAATAGTCCACACTTGCTGAAACCAGTCGTGGTGCTCCTCTTTTGTAAGACGCGAGGCGTCCCGCTGCTCTTCGGTGGGTTGCCGGTAGCCACCCGGCTTTCGCAGCATCAAAATAAATTCCATATCATTTTTGATGATGGCATTCGGCTCATACGGCTTGCCCAAAAAGCTTGAACCGTTTTCAACTTCGTATGCCGCGTTAGAGATCTTGTACCAGAAGATCGGACTAAGATTGTCGAAGCCGATCTTCCTGCAACGAACCACGATATCGGCGTGCAACGGCATTACCATATGCCGCCCATGGGCGCGCCGCGAAAGGCAGACATCTCCGACGACACAGACAAGTCGCCCGCCAGGTACAAGGGCGCGGAAGCAGTGCCGCCACACTTTGTCTAACTCGTCGTGAAATTTTTCATAATCGGCAACGAGGCCAAGTTGATTTTTGTTTGCCGGATATTCCTTGAGTGTCCAATACGGAGGCGACGTAAGGACAAGATGAACTGATGCATCTGGCAACCAGTTCATTTCGCGTGCGTCCGCACAGCGCAGAGTTTGGGTCGTTTTCGCTTGAACAGACTTTTGAGTTCGGACGGCAACAGAAGGCATGGTTGGGATGATACGGGATACGGGCGGTGTTTTCAATATGACCAGCCACATACTCAAGACGACGGACCCTTAGCTTTCGTCGAGGGGTTCGGGGTGGATGGTGAGGCGGTAGATTTGGGGGAAGTGTTCCTTGACGCGGTCTTCGACGGCGGCGGTGACGTCGTGGACGTGGGTGATGGGGAGAGCGCCGTCCATGGCGCAATGGCAGGAGACGAGGATTTTGTGCTCGACGAAGCGGACATGAACGTCGTGGCAATCGGCGAGCTCGTGATATTCAGAGGCGAGATTGTTGATGAAGTCGCGGACGCGCACGGCGAGGTCCTTCATCTCTTCGCCGCCGGGAATGTGCGTGCCGAGCGGCTCAATGTGAATATTGATGTGCGCTCCGGCGGCCTGGCGGAGCAAATCCTGCTCGAGGGCGGTGGCGAGGCGATGGGCTTCGCGAAGGCTGGAATGTTCATCGACTTCGAGATGCAACTCGACGAAGAGGCGGCCGTCAATTTGATGCGCGGATAATTCGTGAACGGCGAGGCCGCGGCGCTGCGCGGTGGCGCGAATCGTTTCGAGGAAATTTTCGCCGGAGCGGGCGCGCGGCTCCATGTGAACAACCACATCAGAGGGAACGATTTCGGCGATGCGACGCTCGACGCGGTCGCTGGTGGCGTGCGCTTCTTCGAGGCTGGTGGTGCGGGGGACGCTGATGGTGACGTCGACGAAATAGCGCTGGCCCGCGCGGCGCAAGCGTACGCGATCGACTCCCAGAACACCTTCGACCTTCTGCGCGGCCGCGAGAATCCTGCCCTGCAATCCCTTAGGCGCGACGTCGAGCAGAGCTTCGAGCGTGCGCCGCCCCATGCGCGCTCCCACCCAAATGATCACTCCCGCAACCGCGAGTGCGGCGAGCGGGTCCGTGAAACGCAGCCAGGGAATGTTGAAACTCTGGCCCATCCACACGGCGATGATGCCGAAGAGAACGACGCTGGTGCTCCAAACGTCGGTAGAGAAATGCAATGCGTCCGCTTCCAGCGCTTCGCTGGGATATTGATGCGCCACGCGCGAAATGCGGCGAGCGCGCGTCCAGTCAATGCCGATCATGAGCGCGAGGAGGATGATGGCGAGAAGACTGGGATATACGGGCGATTGTTTGAACAGCAAACGCTGGATCGCTTCCGAGATGATGTAAACGGCCGTCATCAAGAGGAGCGCTGTTTCCACGAAGGCGGAGACACTCTCGAATTTCGCGTGGCCGTATGTGTGATCGGCGTCGGCGGGCTTATCTGAAATACGCACGGAAAAATAGGTGAGGATGGCGGCGAGCAGGTCCAGGCTGGAGTGCAAGGCTTCGGAAAGGATTCCCAGGCTGCCCGTGCGGACGCTGAGAAATACCTTCAGCGACACCAGTGCGACGGCGGCGCCAATCGAGACCAACGCGACGCGTTTTTTCTCCTGCACTGCTCGAGTGGATGCGTCCATGAAAGATTCCGCGTGATTATACGATGGCGGAGGCGGAAATCCGCGGTTTCGGGCCGTGAATTTCCCGGTATAGTGGAAGATTCGTAATTCGCATGCGTCGTTTCAAGGAGCATCGGCCAGAATGAACGCGGAGAACGGACTGCAGCGGAAGCGAACGCCATGGTGGCGACGGTACTGGATTGTGATTCTCATCGCGGCTGTGCTATTTGGGCTCGCGGCGGACGCTTTATGGATTGAGCCGGAAAATATTCAAGTAACGCATTACGAGATTCAAGCAGGCGTGAGCAGTCCGCTGAAGATTGCGCAGTTGAGCGATCTGCACACGCGCGGCCTGGGGCGTCCCGAGCGCAAAATGCTCGCGATTCTGGCGAGGGAAAAGCCCGACGTGATTTTGATTACCGGCGACACGCTGGCCGATCCATTCGGAAATTATCAAGATTGCGTGAAGGTGTACAAACAACTGAGCGCGCCGTTGGGCGTGTGGTTCGTGCACGGCAATTGGGAAGATATCCGGCCGATGAGACACGAACGGCAGTTCTACCGCGACGCGGGAATCCACCTGCTGGTCAATCAGAATCACGAATTGCGTCCGGACGCGTGGGTGGCAGGATTGGACGATCCTTATTCGGGCGCCGCAAACATGAACGCCGCGCTGAAAGGGATTCCGAAGGGCGCTTACACGATTCTGATGTTCCATTCGCCGGGATATTTTGACCAGGCGGCGGGCCATGTAAATCTGTGCCTGGCAGGGCACACGCACGGAGGGCAGGTGCGGATACCATTCGTGAGGCCGTTTTGGCTGCCGATGGGAAGCGGGAGATTTTTGGAGGGCTGGTATGAAGAGAAGGGCTCGCGAATGTACGTCAACCGTGGGATGGGAATGTCGAACATTCCGGTGCGCTTCCTTTGCCGGCCGGAAGTCGCGTTCATCACACTGGAACCGTAACACCCCGTAACGCCGAGGTAGCTCTCCCGGACTTTACTCTTTCTTCTACTTCCCATTTGTATAGAATTGGGCAGTTTTTCTTGGGAGAGCCCATGACCCACAGTCCTCGGTGGTACGTCTATTGGACGTTGCTCGAAGCACTGATTTTTTGCGCCGTGTGTGCAGCACCGCAGGGAGTCAGGGCACAAAATGCGGGCGCGCAGGATGCAGCAGCCGCATGGAACGCGGTGTCGCAAACTTCGTTTGATTCGGAGAAAACTGCCAATGTCGAGGGCGTAACGATTGTGCATGACCGCATTCGCATAACGCTCAAGGAAGGATCGATCTCCTTTTCAGGGCGGGCCGCTGGAGTTGTTTTCGGAGCGGCCTTCAAAGGGCGCGGGACCATCGAGATTGCGCCGCCGAATGCGCTTGAAGCGCAGCAACTCGACCTATTAACGAAGCAAGAGACGCTGAGCATGGATTTCAC
>Ga0134126_10005834_pt1 | contig 15411 bp, 16 predicted proteins | sample KB31752_FD_96881 | JGI IMG/M metagenome (GOLD analysis project Ga0134126, IMG submission 96881) | Terrestrial soil microbial communities with excess Nitrogen fertilizer from Kellogg Biological Station, Michigan, USA - KB3-175-2 | ecosystem: Environmental > Terrestrial > Soil > Unclassified ...
CGTTTACATGGCCGGTCTCCCACTCGACACCAACGTGCTGTTCATGACGGTGATGGCAAACCAGATGCCGTTCGTGGGGCGCGGGTAACAGCAGGCGGCTATTTCTCGCTGCGGGGATTGACCTCGCCGCGGGAGCGTCATCCGCCTTGTCAAAATTAGCGGTGTGCAACTCGGCAGGCCGAATTGCGCATGCAACCCATCACACGAAAGGATGGATGCGCGGGTCAACCGCACATACGGCGGCGCCGGGGGGATTTAAGTGCAACACCTGCAATCTGCGCTCGGCGTCCTCGCCCTGCTCGCGATCGCGTGGGTCATCAGCGAGAACCGCCGCGCCGTGGCGTGGAAGAATACCGGCGTCAGCCTGCTCGTGACGCTGATCACCGCCGTGTTGCTGCTGAAGATTCCGCAGATCAAAACCGCCTTCGCAACTGTCAATGGCGCGGTCGATGCGGTCGCATCTGCGACGCAAGCCGGCACCTCATTCGTGTTCGGCTATGTCGGCGGCGGGACGCTGCCGTTCGACTTGAAGGCGCCGGGCGCGGAGTTCGTCCTCGCCTTTCAGGCGCTGCCGATCGTGCTGGTGATGAGCGTGCTCACGACGCTGTTGTTCTACTGGCGTATTTTACCGCCGATCGTGCGCGGGTTTTCCTGGCTGCTCGAGCGCACGATGGGCATTGGCGGCGCGGTCGGGCTTTCCACCGCGGCCAATATTTTCCTCGGCATGGTTGAATCGCCGCTGTTCATCAAACCCTATCTCGTAAAACTCACGCGCGGCGAATTGTTCATGGTGATGACCGGCGGCATGGCCGGCATCGCCGGCACGGTGTTCGTGCTTTACGCGACCTTGCTGCGCAACGTCATCCCCGATGTCGCCGGACACATTCTCGTGGCGTCGATCCTGAGCGCGCCGGCAGCGCTCCTCATCAGTCAATTGATAGTGCCGGATGCGCCGGGCGAGCGCACCGAAGTCGCGAAGATCGAAATCGGCCAGGTCGCCGACAGCACTATGGACGCGATTACCAAGGGCACCACCGCCGGGCTCGAATTGCTGCTGAACATCGTCGCCATGCTGATCGTGCTGGTGGCGCTGGTGCATCTCGCCAACGCCATCCTGAGCCTCGCGCCCGACATTGCGGGGGCACCGGTGACGCTACAGCGCCTGCTTGGTTTCGTGATGGCGCCGGTCTGCTGGCTGATGGGTATTCCGTGGGATCAGGCGGTGACGGCCGGATCGCTGATGGGCATCAAGACCGTGCTGAACGAATTCCTCGCCTATCTCGACCTCGCCAAATTACCGGCCGGCGCGCTCGACGACCGGTCGCGTCTGATTATGCTCTATGCCATGTGCGGGTTTGCGAATTTCGGCTCGCTCGGCATCATGATCGCAGGATTGTCGACAATGGCGCCGGAGCGGCGCGCCGACGTCCTCTCGCTCGGCGGAAAATCCATCGTGTCCGGCACGCTGACGACGTGCCTCATGGGCGCGATCGTCGGTGTCTTGAATTAGGCATGCGCGCGCTCTTCGCCGCGCTGGTTACGCTCATCGCCATCACCACGACGGCGCGCGCCGCGACCGTTCGCATCGTGGCGTTTGGTGACAGCGCAACCGAGGGCTGGCTGGTCAATCCGAAAGATGCCTACCCGGCGCAACTCGAGAAAATTCTGCGCGCCAAAGGATACGACGTCCGCGTGAAAAACGCGGGCATCAGCGGCGACACGACCAAGGGCGCGCTCGCGCGCTTCGACAAGGCAATCGGGCCGGGCACGAATATCGCCATCGTCGAGTTCGGCACCAACGACCTGCGGCTGCGCGTCCCCGTCGCCGCCATGCACAAAAATCTGATCGAGATCGTACGCACGCTGCGCAAACGGAACATCGAGGTATTGCTGATCGGGCTCGGTTCGCTGGATCTATCGACCGTCGCGAAAGCGAGCGGCGTGCCTTACGCGCAGTGGAAACTGCCGCCCGGAAAATACCGGGCAAGCGACGGCCAGCATTTCAACGCGGAAGGATATGCGCGCGTGGTCTCGCAAATCTTGCCGCAAATCAGAACCCTGATCGCGCGCGCTGCCGCGAAATAATCAAACGGCTCTCGCGCCCGCCCGGGCCGTCGTTCTCAATGCAGACGAAACTCGCCGTCGATCGCCTTTAGCTCGGCCGGTTTGATCAGCTTGCAATGCGCGACCTGGACCGAGTGCAGCGGGCCTTCCAGTTTCTCCTGCCAGAAGGCGAGAAAACGCTTCAGTTCGGGAAATTGCGGAAACAGGTCGTAGGCCTGCCACACATAGCTTTGCAGTAGCCAATTGTGATCCGGGCGCCGGTACAGGATGTGTGCCGTGGTCAGGCCGTAACCGACAACCTGCTTCTGGAAGTCAGCGGAAACCGAAGCTGCCATGGCGTCACCTTTCGAATCGAACGCTCAAGTTTCTCGTTCGAGCACCGCTCATGGCAAGCCCGAGCGGCAAACAAAGTGTTTAAAATCAAGGCGATGGCAGCCAATACGACCGCCTGCTAACAGCCTCGCTTACCGCTTCCTCAGGCGGCTTTCATCAACGTGCCAAAGTAAATGCCGGTTCCGGGCGCGCTCGATTAACCATCGGAGCCCAAACAATTTTTGAGATTGTTGGCACTCAATCGAAATGAGTGCTAAAAAATTTCCGGATGCCCCTTGCACCTAAAATCCGGCCACCCATGTCGTGACCAGGGGCAGGCAAGGGAAACGCCAGCTACCGAAAATGCTTCAGTTCCAATAACTTAGGAGGGATACCATGAAATTTCGCCCGCTTCACGACCGTGTCGTCGTCAAGCGCATCACCGCCGACGAGAAAACTGCCGGCGGCATCATCATTCCGGACACCGCGCAGGAAAAGCCGAGCCAGGGCGAGATCGTCGCCGTTGGTCCCGGCGGTCGCGACGAAGCCGGAAAATTGATTCCGATCGACCTGAAGGTCGGCGACGTCATCCTGTTCGGCAAATGGTCGGGCACTGAAGTGAAGATCAACGGCGAGGATCTCCTGATCATGAAGGAGTCCGACGTCATGGGTGTCATCGAAGGCGGCGCGTCCGCCAAGAAAAAGGCCGCCTAAGGCTGCCGGCACCAACCTGAAATCAGAGGAACAGAAACAATGGCTGCGAAAGACGTAAAATTCTCAGTCGACGCGCGCGATCGCATGTTGCGCGGCGTCGATATCCTCGCCAACGCGGTGAAGGTTACGCTCGGCCCCAAGGGCCGCAATGTCGTGCTCGACAAGTCGTTCGGCGCCCCGCGCATCACCAAGGACGGCGTGACGGTGGCGAAGGAAATCGAGCTCGAAGACAAGTTCGAGAACATGGGCGCGCAGATGGTGCGCGAAGTCGCCTCGAAGTCGTCCGACTTCGCCGGCGACGGCACCACCACCGCGACCGTGCTGGCGCAGGCGATCGTTCGCGAAGGCGCGAAGGCGGTTGCTGCCGGCATGAACCCGATGGACTTGAAGCGTGGCGTCGATCTCGCCGTCGAGGCGATCGTCGAGCATCTCAAGGCCAACTCCAAGAAAGTGACGTCGAACGAAGAAATCTCCCAGGTCGGCACCATTTCGGCCAACGGCGATAAGGAAATCGGCGATTACCTTGCCAAGGCGATGCAGAAGGTCGGCAACGAGGGCGTGATCACGGTCGAAGAAGCCAAGAGCCTCGAGACCGAACTCGACATCGTTGAAGGCATGCAGTTCGACCGCGGCTACATCTCGCCGTACTTCATCACCAACGCCGACAAGATGCGCGTTGAAATGGAAGACCCCTACATCCTGATCTACGAGAAGAAGCTGTCGGGATTGCAGGAATTGCTGCCACTGCTCGAAGCCGTGGTGCAATCCGGCAAGCCGCTGCTGATCGTGGCGGAAGACGTCGAAGGCGAAGCGCTTGCCACCCTCGTCGTCAACAAGCTGCGCGGCGGCCTCAAGGTTGCCGCCGTCAAGGCGCCGGGCTTCGGCGATCGCCGCAAGGCCATGTTGCAGGACATCGCCGTCCTGACCGGCGGCCAGGCGATCAGCGAAGACCTCGGCATCAAGCTCGAGAACGTTACCATTCAGATGCTGGGCCGCACCAAGAAGGTAACGATCGACAAGGAAAACACCACGATCGTCAACGGCGCCGGCAAGAAGGCCGACATCGAAGCGCGCGTGGCGCAGATCAAGGCGCAGATCGAAGAGACCACCTCCGACTACGACAAGGAAAAGCTGCAGGAGCGTCTGGCGAAGCTCGCCGGCGGCGTTGCGGTGATCCGCGTCGGCGGCGCCACCGAAATCGAGGTGAAGGAGCGCAAGGATCGCGTCGACGACGCGATGCATGCAACCCGCGCCGCGGTCGAGGAAGGCATTCTGCCGGGCGGCGGCGTGGCGCTGTTGCGCGCCACCGAAGCCCTCAAGAAGGTGCGCACGCAAAACGACGACCAGAAGACCGGCGTTGAGATCGTGCGCAAGGCGATCCAGACTCCGGCTCGCCAGATCGCGACCAATGCCGGTGAAGACGGTTCCGTCATCGTCGGCAAGATCCTCGAGAAGGATCAGTATTCGTACGGCTTCGACGCGCAGGCCGGCGAATACGGGAACCTGGTCAGCAAGGGCATCATCGACCCGACGAAGGTCGTGCGTGCGGCGATCCAGAACGCGGCTTCGGTCGCGGGTCTGCTGATCACCACCGAAGCCATGGTCGCTGAAATCCCCGCCAAGAAGGGCGCGGGCGGCGGCATGCCTGGCGGCGGTGGCATGGGCGGCGGCATGGGCGGGATGGACTTCTAATCCATCTCATCCTTCCACCAAGCACGGAAATAAAGAGGGCCCGGGAGCAATTCCGGGCCTTTTGCTATTATCGCAGGCCGGTGCCCCAGCGCCGGTGCAGGAAACGCTCCCACGGCGAAAACAGCACCTTATCGGCGACAAGCCCAATCACCACGATCACCACCATGATGCCGATGACCTGATCCATCGCGGAAAGTTCGCGGCCGTATTGCAGCAAATGGCCGAGCCCGAACCCCGTGAGGATGGTGACGAAGATTTCGGCCGCCATCAGCGAGCGCCAGGCGAAAGCCCAGCCTTGCTTCATGCCGCTGACCACATAAGGCAGCGAGGCCGGCAGGATGACCCGCGTCCACTTGTCGAAGCCTTCCGAACCCATGGTGCGCGCCGCGCGCGCGTAGATCGGCGGAATCGTGCGCGCGCCGGTATTGGTCGCGAGCACCACCGACCAGACGGTGCCCATGACGACCACGAACAACATCGCGGATTCGGTCTGGCCGAACCATAACAGCGCAAGCGGCACCCAGCACACGCTGGGCAACGTCTGCAAACCAAGCGAGAGCGCGCCGATGGTGTCGTCGAAATATTCCGATGTGCTGGTCAGCAGGCCAAGCGGCAGGCCGATGGCAATGCCGATGAAGTAGCCGATCAGCAGCCTCTTCAACGTGACGGCCGCCGCGGCCAGCAACGACCCGTCGCTCAGCGCATCCCGCAAATATTCGGCGACGGCCTGCGGCGGCGGCAACAGTACCGGCGACCAGCGTCCAGTCATGGTCGCCACCTGCCAGATGAGACCGAGTGCTGTAAAAAAAGCGACGACAACGAGCGTCCGTTTCATTCGGCGGCTTCCCGCGATTCCACCAAATAGCCCTTGAGCGCCGCGGTAATCCGTTGCGCGATAATGGCGAGCTCCGGAGTATTGATGTCGCGTGGACGCGGCAGCGACACCTTGAATTCTTCACGGATGCGTCCGGGACTCGGCGACATCAGCAGCACGCGGTCGCCGAGGCAAACGGCTTCGCGCACATTATGCGTCACCAGAACGATCGTCTTCGGCCGCTCGTGCCAGATATCCTGAATATCGGCGTAAAGCTGCTCGCGCGTGATCGCATCGAGCGCGGACAGCGGCTCATCCATCAGCAGCACGCGCGGATCGGGCGCGAGCGAACGCGCGAGCGCGACGCGCTGCTTCATGCCGCCCGACAGCTCATGGACGTACGATTTCTTGAATTTCTCGAGTCCGACCAGCCTTAGATGATAATCGGCGATTTCGCTGCGCTGCCGGTTGGTGAGATTCGGCGTGCGCCGCAACCCGAACATCACGTTGCCGAATACATTGTGCCACGGTAACAACGCGGACTCCTGGAACATCACCAAACGGTGCCGGCCCGGCCCTTCAACCAGTTCACCATCGGCCAGGACGCGGCCTTCGTCCGGCTTGGTCAGGCCGGCGATGATATCGAGCAACGTCGACTTGCCGCATCCGCTGGGGCCAACCAGGCAGACAAATTCGCCGCCGCGTACATTGAGATTGACGTCGTCGAGCGCATGCACAGTCGTCCGCGCCGAGCGGAACCACTTGTTGACGTTCTCGATCACAAGAGTCGCGGGCGGCGATGCGCGCGGCTCGGAAGAAAAAGGACTCATGGATGTGCGACCAATTGCGTCATGTCCGGCGCACCGCGCAAGAAGCCGACCGACTGTGCGCTTGTGACGAATTTCTTGAGCGAGTCGACCGATATGTCTGCTGTCGGCACGATTCGCAGCCACGCGCGCGCGACCAGTTCGGCAGGAAATTTCGCATGCATTTCGGCATCGAGTTCCTCGCGCACCATGTGTTGCGCCTGCTCCGGGTTTTTTAGAATCCATTCCGTAAGTTCACGATGGGCAGCAACCGCTTTACGCACGATATCCTTCTGTGTTTTCAGCACATCAGCCCGGGCCACAAGCACGGTGGTGATCGCATCTTTGTCGTTGACCAGTATCTTGCCGCCGGCTTCGCGCTCGAGCCGCGACACCCAGGGCTCGACCGTCCAGGCCGCATCGATCTGCTTTTGCTTGAAAAGCCCCAACTGATCCGGATTGGTGGTCGGTATCACCTGGGCATCGCCGCCGGATTGGGTGATTTTCAAGCCGCCGGCCTTGAGCCATGCACGGGCGGCGACATCCTGCGTGTTGCCGAATTGCGGTGTCGCGATCTTTTTGCCGCGGAAATCGGCCGCCGCCTTCAAACCGGAATCCGGCTGGACGACCAGCGCCGAGCCGCCATTGACGGCTCCTGCGACGATGCGCACCTCCTGCCCGCGCGATTTGGCATAGGCATTGATCGCCGGATTAGGCCCGACGTAAGTCAGATCAATCGACTTCGCAAAGATCGCCTCCATGGCGCTCGGGCCGGCGTTGTAAACGTACCATTCGATTTTCACGTTCGGCCCGAGTCGCTGCTCGAACCAGCCTTTGCCTTGGCGCGAAAGATAGTGAGCGACCAGCGCCTGAACGTGCGTGATATTCGGAAAATGGCCGATACGCAGTGTCGTCTGCGCGGCTGACGGCGCGGCGCCGGCCAGCAGAATTGCGCAACCCGCAAGCAAGACTCCAAGCAGGCGCAGTCCACGTTGGACGGAGCGGCGGCTGATCGTCGTCATCACTGCCCTCCCGGAAATCCGAGTTACGAACTCTAGAATTTTGGTGCAGGCGGGCAGCTTCGCGGTAACCAAATTCGGACACAAGAGTTTCGGCGCAAAAAAGACAAGATTGATTACGGCACGACGATATATGGAAGGAATTTTGTGCGATCGGCTCTTGCCGGGCACAGCCATTCTTGAGCTGAATTGTCTAAATTCGCGGCAATTTGTTTTTCACGCCGACAGGCCGCAAAATGGAAACGACCACGGACGGGAAAGCGCGCGTACATCCGGCGTCGCCTTATCGTCGTGGCCGTCAGGCGATGAATACAATATGCTTCCATCGTCATCGGTAAGTCTTTTACCCACGGAATGTGACAACCCCATGACCGGCAAAACAGGCCAAATTCGCGCCGGAATCGGCGGCTGGACGTTCGAGCCATGGCGCGGCGTGTTCTACCCCGTCAAATTGCCACACGCGCGGGAATTGTCCTTCGCCAGCCGCAACCTCTCCACCATCGAGATCAACGGCACGTTCTATCGTACGCAATCGCCGAAGACGTTTCAGAAATGGGCCTCGGAAGTACCGGACGGTTTCGTCTTCGCGGTGAAAGGCGTACGTTACGTCACCCAACGGCGCGTGCTGGCCGAAGCAGGAGAATCACTGCAAATATTTCTGAATTCCGGCGTCACGGAATTAGGTGACCGTCTCGGCCCCTTGCTCTGGCAATTCGCACCCACAAAGAAATTCGACCCGGATGACTTCGGCAGATTCCTCGCATTGCTGCCGGAGAAGCACCGTGGCGTGAATCTGCGCCACGTGATCGAAGTCCGGCACGATTCGTTTCTAACGCCCGATTTCATCGCGCTCACGCGCAAATACGCGGTGGCCATCTGCTATTCCGAGCACGAAACCTACCCGGAGATCGCAGACGTCACCGCCGACTTCGTCTATGCGCGGCTGCAAAAGGGGAAAGACAGCGTGAAAACCGGGTACCCGCCGAAGGCAATCGACACCTGGGCAAAACGTGCCGAAACCTGGGCGAAAGGCAGCACGCCGAAAGACCTCCCGCTTGTCGACACGAAGAACAAATCCGCGGCGAGTCCACGCGATGTCTTCATGTACTTCATCCACGAAGGAAAAGTGCGCGCACCCGCCGCCGCCATGGCATTGATCGAGCGATTGAAATGAAAAAGGCCAAGTCGAAAATCAAAACCGAAACGGAAATCAAAACGAAAGCTAAATCAAAATCCGCGACAAAAGTTCCGCTCTTCACCATCGGCTACGAGCAGGCCAAGCCTGCCGCCGTGCTGGACGAGATCAAGGGCGCCAAGATCGAAGTGCTGGTCGATACTCGCGCTGTCGCAGCTTCGCGGCGGCCGGGCTTTTCGAAACGCCAGCTTTCCGCCGCCCTCAGTGAAGCCGGTGTCGACTACATGCACCTGCAAAAACTCGGCACGCCGGCAGCGGGACGAGAAGCCGCGCGCTCGGGCGACCTCGATACGCTCTGGCGAGTCTACGACAGGCACATCAAGACGGCCGATGCCCAGCGGGAACTTGGCGAGCTCGTATCCATGGTGAAATCCGGCAAGCGTATTTGCCTGTTGTGCTATTGCCGCGATCCGAACGCGTGCCACCGCAGCCGCATCGCGGCACAAGTAAAAAAGCGCACGGGGGTCGCGATCGAAGATCTGATGTTGAGTGTAAAATGACTATTCCGCTGGCTGCGCGGCGGTGTGCCGCGCCTCGATGTTGACGATGAGTGTCACCAAGACAAGCGTCGCCAGGAACGTCACCAGCGCGATGATCGCGTTAACGCCGAGCACAAGGCCGAAACCGCCGTTTTTATGCAGCAGCGAGATTATCGCAACTGCCGCGCCGGCGCTGATGAACAGCGTGAAATAGCGCACGGCATAGACGCGGCCCCGCCACGCGTCGGCAGTATAACGCGCGAGGATCATGTCGTTGACGGTGACCTGGCCGTAAATCGCCGCAACCGAAACGGCGAGTGCAATCATCAGCGGGAAGCTCGTGCTGTAGGACGCCCACAGATTTCCGGCAAAGCCGAGCGCGGTCACGGCGGCAAAGATGACGTGCGGCGGAACCCATTCGACCAGCCGGCCGACAGTAAGCTGCGCCAGCGCGCCGCACACCAGCACCGCGGTCGCAATGCTGCCCACCAGCGCCAGCGGGACGGATTCGGCCAGACCCTCGTCTACGATCTTCGGCAGCGCGATGGTGAGCACGTTGAACACCAGGCCGGAGCTTATCGCGATGACCAGAAAAAGCCCAAACAGCATGGCGGCGACCTTCGGCGTTAGCGGCACGGCCGGCTTTGTTTGGCGCGTCTTGGCATGGTGGCGGTCGTCCGGCGTCAGCCAGAGATAGACAAAGCCGGTGATGACGCAGAGCACAGCGGGCGCCAGAAAGGCTGCGCGCCAGCCCAACCATGTCGCGAGCGCGCCGCTGATGCCGGCGGCGAGCGAAACGCCGAGGTTGCCGCAGACGCCATTGAAGGCGAGCGTACGCCCGCGCGCGCCCGAGGCCTCGATCAGCATCGCCATGCCGACCGGATGGTAGATGGCCGCGAACACGCCAAGCAGAAACATGCCGGCAGCAAGCCACAGCAGGTTCGGCGCAAAGGCGGTCAGCGCCAGCGAGGCACCACAGCCAAGATAGAACAGCACCATCATGTTGCGGCGGCTCCAGCGGTCGGCAAGCCAGCCGGCAGGCAGCGAAAAGATGCCGAAAGCAACAAACGCCGCGCTCGATAGCGCGATCAGTTCATTGTAGGGCCGCTTGTAGACGACCTCGAGGCCGATCACGACAGTCGGGTAAATCAGCAGCACGAAATGGTCGATCGTGTGCGCCCAGTTCAGGAACGCAATCGAGCGCCGTTTCGCAGCTTCGGTCGCACTCGGCAGGGCGTGATCGGAAATCCGGGTCATTTGAGCTCATTTAGCGGCGGTGCAAGGCCGTATCATAAGCAGGCATATAACCGGTCCGGTCCCCTGCACCTAATTCGGAATTTGCAGACCGGCCTAGACACTTACAGCATAGCACGCTTTAGTTGCGTCATCGCCCGGAGCCAACCGGGCATGCAGTACGGGGCTGGGGAGCCTCGATGAGTAGGTGGAGGAGCGTTATCGCGGCGGCGCCTGCCGTCGCGACCTTCGTTGTCTTTTTGGGTTGCGCGTCGGCCGCCCCGGTCGAGGGTGGCGACGGCGCACGGTTTATTTTTTTCTCCGGCACGGACGTCTGGCACGAAGGTGCGTTCGCCTATGGTGGCGTACTGTGGTCGCCCGGCGGGCTCGATAAAGAAGGTTTCACGCTCAAGGCGCTGCTTTCGGGCGGACAATATCGCTACAAGTCGGACGCACTCGGCACGCAGGTGACCGGCATCGAAACAGCCGGCCGGTTTTTGCCCGGCTGGCGCTTCAAGCACGGCACGCTCGAAGTAAAAATCTTTGCCGGTCTCGATGTTGAAAATCATCGGCTCCTCCCCGACGACCCGACGAGCGGTTTGCGCGGCCATGAAGCCGGCGTACGCGGTGCGTTCGATCTCTGGTACGAGCCAACACCTGCCACGATGATCGCCGCGGACGGCTCGCTGTCGTCAATTGCCGGCAGCTATTCGGCGAGGGCAGCGTTCGGGTGGCGGACGTTCGACTTGTTTTATGCCGGACCGGAAGTGCAGGCGTTTGCTTGCGACGGCTACAGCCAGTTGCGCTTCGGCGCGCACGTGACCGCGCTGAAGACCGGCGAGATCGAATGGTCTTTCGCCGCCGGCTGGGCGCGAGATTCAGATCGCCGTACCGGCGCCTACGGCCGCATCGGCGTACTCATGCGTCGCTAATCCAAAGTGCGGCGGAAGCGCGTCACCGCGATGACCATTGCGAGCAGCATCAGGCCGAACAGTGCCGTCGAGTCGAAATGAAGATCGGCGAGTGTCGCGCCCTTGAGCATGATCGCGCGTACGATGCGCAGATAATGCGTGAGCGGCAGCGTTTCGCCGATCCACTGCGCCCAGACCGGCATGCCGGCGAACGGAAACATGAACCCGGAGAGCAGAATATTCGGCAGAAAAAACATGATCGACATCTGCATCGCCTGAAGCTGGTTCTGCGCCACTGTCGAAAAAGTGTAGCCGATCGCCAGATTGGTCGCGATGAACAGCGTGCTTAAGAGCGCAAGCGTCGTCAGGCTACCGAGAATCGGAACGCCAAACAGCAATATCCCGATGCCGATGATAAGCGTGGCTTGCGCGAATCCGACGATGATGTAGGGGATGATCTTGCCGAGCATGATTTCGACCGGCTTGATCGGCATCGACAACAGGCTTTCCATCGTGCCGCGCTCGATTTCGCGCGTCACCGACAGCGCCGTGAAGATCAGCATGGTCATGGTCAGGATTGTGCCGACGAGACCCGGCACGATATTGAGCTGGCTCGCGCCCGCGGGGTTGTAGCGAGGATGAGCGCGGATTTCGAAGGCCGGCGTGCCGCTATCGGGAATCGCCCGGTCGTGTTCGAGTGCGGTCTGCACCACTTCGTCGAGCGCACCCAGCGCCGAGCCGGACGCGACGGGATCGGTAGCATCGGCGGCGACCAGCATCGCCGGCTTGTCGCCGCGCCGCACAGCGCGCTCGAAATTCGCCGGGATTTCGATCGCAAACAGAACCTTGCCGGCTTTCAGCAATTGATCGAGTTCAGCCTCGTTGCGCGGCAACTGCGTGATCTTGAAATATTTTGTGTTCTGGAGCGCGGCCAAGATCGAGCGCGCGACGTCGCTGCGCTCCTGCAACAGCACCGCAGTCGGCAGGTCATGCGGCGTGGTGTTGATCGCGTAGCCGAATAGCAGGAGCTGCATCAACGGGATCATGATGATCATGGCGAACGAGACGCGGTCGCGGCGAAGCTGGATGAACTCCTTGATCAGCACCGCCCAGGTCTTGCGCCAGAAGCCGTCGCCCCGCAGCCGGCGCGCCGGAGCATCGGAAATCACGTGCGTCATTGGAAATTGTCCTTGGCCTTGCCCATCAGGTCAATGAACACGTCCTCCAGCGACGGCTCGGAATGACGCCACGTAAAGCCTGTGCGGGCACGGTACGGAGCGATTGCGGCGTCGAGCGCTTTTTCATCGCGGCCGGACACATGCAGGCTGGTGCCGAATGGTGCCACCATGTCGACGCCGGGCCGGTTCGCAAGTTCGTCGGAGAGCTTGTTGAGCCCCTCGCCCTCGGTGGCGCTGACGATGTAGGTGGTCAAATGCGAGGCCGCGATGACCTCTTCGACGGTGCCGCGCGCCAGCAAATTGCCATAGGCGATGTAGGCGATTTCGTGGCAGCGCTCGGCCTCGTCCATGTAATGTGTCGAAACCAGCACCGTAAGGCCGCCGGCGGCGAGTGCGTGAATCTCGTTCCAGAATTCGCGCCGCGCCTTCGGATCGACACCGGCGGTCGGCTCGTCAAGCAGCAGCAATTTCGGGCTTGACAACGTGCAGGCACCGAGCGCGAGCCGCTGTTTCCAGCCGCCTGACAATTCGCCCGCAAGCTGTTCCTCGCGGCCGGAAAGGCCGAGCCGTTCGACAGCCCCGCGTGCCGCGTCCGCCGCATCGGCAATGCCGTACACGCGCGCGATGAATTCCAGATTCTCGCGCACCGACAAATCCTGATAGAGGCTGAAACGCTGCGTCATATAGCCGACTTGCAGCTTGATCTTGTCGGGTTCGGTGCGGATGTCATAGCCGAGGCAAGTGCCGTGACCTTCGTCCGGTGTCAGCAGACCGCACAGCATGCGAATGGTCGTGGTCTTGCCTGAGCCGTTGGGACCGAGAAAGCCGTAAATCATGCCGCGTTTGACCTGCATCGACAGGTCATGCACCACCGTGCGGCCGTCGAATTTCTTGGTCAGGCCTTCGACGTCGATGACGATGTCGGGGGCGATCGCTTGTGTATTTACTTGCGCGTTCACTTCGCGGCCTCTTTCGTTGACGCCGTGTTCGCGAGCGCCACGCTAATCGGCTGGCCGACGCGGAATTTGTCTGGTTGATCCGGCCGCGCTTCGATCATGAAGACAAGCTTGGCGCGCTCGTCGAGGCTGTAGATCACCGGCGGGGTAAATTCGGCGCTGCGCGCGATGAAGCTCACTTTCGCGGTCAGGTTCTTATCGCAGCCGTCGCAAGTGACGCCGACGCTGCTGCCGAACTGAACCGAGGGCAGCATGGCTTCCGGCACAAAGAAGCGGATTTTCAGGTTGGCCGGCGGCAGCACCGCAACCACCGGCTTGCCGGCCGGCACGATCTCGCCGGAGCGGTAATAGACTTGCTGGATCGTGCCGGCGACCGGGCTGAATACGCGCCGCCGCGTCAGCCTCGTTTGCGATGAAGCCAAGTTGGCATTGGCCTGCCGCAGTGCGGCCTCGGCGTCGTCGTAGGCTTTCTGCGTGCCAGCCGCGTTCTGCAATAATTGCTTGGCACGGTCAAAAGTCTGTTGCGCCGTGGTAACGGCGGCTTTCTTCACGACAAGATCGGCCTGTTGCAGGTCGTCGTCCACCGTGAACAGCGGCGCTCCTTTGGCAACCGTATCGCCTTCCCGTACGCTCAGGTCTCCGATCCGGCCGGTCTCGTCGGGGCTCACGAAAATCATGTCGGCCTCGACCCAGCCTTGTGCCATCGGCTTTTTGTCTCCGTCACAACCTGCAAGCAGCAACGCAGCCCCGGCAACAAGCAGCACAGACATAAATCGCGTGCCGGTCATCATGCCGATCATGGCACTCTCCTCGGCGCGAACAATAATTCGACATGAGCTTTCATCATTGCTTCGACGTCGAGCGGCTCGAAGCGATCGAACAATCCATTCCACATGATGGCCACTAGGCCGGGTGCCGCGATGATCTGCGGAAATCGCACGAGTGCTTCCGGCGCTTCTCCGCGCGCGATCGCGCGAGAGACGACTGCGCGCACTGCCGCAGTAATGTGCGAGAGCACTTCGCGATAATAGAACTCGGCGAGCTTTGGGAACCGCCGTCCTTCGGTGATCATCAGGCGGATCACGTCCTTGCGGTCGGTGCGGAAAATCTCGTTGACGAATAGCGCGACGATACGTTCGGCCAGCACCGCCGTCGGGATATCGACCTTGCTCATCATTTCGATATTGCCGATCACCGGCGTAAGCGTCGCGCGCACCAATTCCTGAAACAGCGTTTCCTTGTCGCGGAAGTAGAGATAGATCGTCCCCTTTGCGATGCCGGCGCGCTTGGCGACGTCTTCGAGCCGCGCCGCCGCGAACCCGCTCTCGGAGAATTCGGAAAGCGCCGCCATCAAAATCGTCCCGCGGCGCGCAGCGCTGCGCGCCGCACGATCGCCGCCGGCGCGGCGCCGATCGCGCGACGCGTTCCCGCGTGCAACTGACGGCGATTTGGAGGTCTTGGTTGGACGCGTCTTCATGCGCATGGCCTCCGTATTTAATTGACTGACCAGTCAGTCATTTATAGGCGCAAACGGAGGCGCGCGCAAGTTCGAAATAGTCTTTCAAAATAAATGTGTTAGGCTGAAAAGCATGGGGCGACAGGAACCCAAACACGGCTAAACGTCTCGCTCACCCCTTCGCGTCACAGAAGAAGGTGCGAATAACGCAGTCGTGACCGCCGTCCTTGTAACAGGAGCGCAGCGCATCGTTCTGCGCGGGGCCGAGTCGCGCGCCCTTGCCCCAACCGTGACCGCCGCAAGGATTGGTCCCATCGACGGCGAAAGCCGCGCAGGAATGCCGCGCTGTCGTCACCACTCGGCAGGCATTGCCGTCGCATTTGCCGAGCGCGCTCGTGCTGGCAGCCTTGGAATTGGGGAAGTCGTAAGCCTGGCCGTAAGCGCCGCAAGCGCCGATCGCCAAGGCGCCGGCAGCCCGCGCGGCATTGACGGTGACAAACATTAGCGTCACCGTCGCAAATAGCAGACTTGCGGCGACAAACGCGCGCAAAGTTGGCGTCGAAATTTCAGTCATACCCACCC
>Ga0134126_10005835_pt1 | contig 15408 bp, 12 predicted proteins | sample KB31752_FD_96881 | JGI IMG/M metagenome (GOLD analysis project Ga0134126, IMG submission 96881) | Terrestrial soil microbial communities with excess Nitrogen fertilizer from Kellogg Biological Station, Michigan, USA - KB3-175-2 | ecosystem: Environmental > Terrestrial > Soil > Unclassified ...
CTTACGGATCATCGGCTCATAGAGCGCCTTCCATGCACCCGCCGGCCACATGAAAGTCTTGTAGTAGAATCCGGCCGTGAGGAACCGTGAGAAGAGATTGTTGACAGCGCCGAAGTCCAACGAGAGCGAAGGCCACCGGTTCTGGCTTTCGGCCACGAGACCGTCGTACAACTCGACCTGTGTTGCGCGAAGATTGGGGGTATACCGCGCGCTATCGCTGCCGACACCCACAAGCGCGTTTGGCTCGTCGGAGCCTGCGGACAGAAATCCGCGAGGCCGGTGATATTTGAACGATCGCCCGACGAGGTGAACACCATTGGCGATCAGCGCGGACGCCAGCGTATCTCCCGCATATCCGGCGTATGTTTTTTCATCAAAGGTGAACTTGAGAGGTCTGCTGCGGTCGACGCGACCTCCCGACGGAACGCGGAATTTCATCGCGCTGCTCCGCCTTCGGCCGAACGATCCGATTCTTCCGAACAGCCTGCGGGAGATTCACCGATCTTGTAGGTCGCCAGGATTTCGTCGGTGATCGTGTTGCGCCTGGCATTGAAGAAGCGCGCGCAACCGTTGATATGCCGCCAACGTTCGGCGTGAATTCCTCTCGGATTGCTGCGAATGTAGAGATATTCCGCCCACGACTGATCGTCGAGCGACATGGGATCCTTCGGGCGCTCGATGTGGGCCTGTCCTCCATAGGAAAATTCGATCTCCGGCCGCGGCCCGCAGAAAGGACATTCGATCAGCAACATTTGAGAGTCCAACCGTTAATGCGCCACTGCCGCGGCAGCAGCTTCATCGATCATCACGCCCTCACGGAACCGCTCGATCGTGAATGGCGCGTTGATGGCGTGGGGCTCGTCCTTGGCGATGGTCCAGGCAAACAGATCGCCCGAGCCTGGCGTTGCCTTGAAGCCGCCTGTCCCCCACCCGCAGTTCAAATAGAGACCCGGCACGGGCGTCTTGGCCACGATCGGAGAGCGGTCCGGCGTCACATCGACAACGCCGCCCCAGTTTCGCAGCATTCGCAGCCTTCGGAACATCGGCGCCAGCTCGCAAATGGCTTCAAGCGTGTGATTGCTGATATGCAATGCGCCGCGCTGCGAGTAGGACGTGTAGGCATCGGTTCCGGCGCCAATGACAAGTTCGCCCTTGTCGGATTGAGAAATATACGCGTGTATGGTGTTCGACATCACCACACAGGGTAATACGGGCTTTACAGGCTCGGATACCAGGGCCTGCAGCGGGAAGCTTTCCAACGGCAGCCGTATGCCCGCCATCTTCATCACGACGCTGGTATTGCCCGCAGCGACCACGCCGACCTTGCCCGTCCGGATGTATCCTCGCGTCGTTTCGACGCCTTCAACCTGACCGGATGCGCCGCGCCGGATCCCGGTCACTTCGCAATTTTCGATAATGTCCACGCCACGATCATCTGCAGCCCGCGCGTATCCCCACGCGACCGCGTCGTGCCTGGCCGTTCCGCCTCGGCGTTGCAGAGCGCCGCCCAAGATCGGATAACGCATTGGCCCCCCGACATTGAGCGGCGGGCAATATTCCTTGCACTCTTGTGGCGAAAGCCACTCATTGTCGATGCCGTTGAGCCGGTTGGCGTGAACATGACGCCTGAAGCTCTGCACATCGTGAATGTTGTGAGCAAGCATCAGTACGCCGCGCGGCGAATACATGACATTGTAGTTCAGCTGTCGTGAGAGACCCTCCCAAAGCTTCAGCGCGTGCTCATAGAGCCGGGCGCTCTCATCGAAAAGATAGTTCGACCGGATGATCGTTGTGTTTCGGCCTGTATTGCCGCCGCCGATCCACCCCTTTTCCACCACCGCAACGTTCCGCACGCCGTAGCGGTCGGCCAGGTAGAATGCGGTGGCCAGGCCATGCCCACCCCCTCCAACGATCACCACATCGTAGGCAGGCTTCGGCTCGGGTGAGCGCCACTGTCGGGGCCATCTCGAGTGCCCCCGAAGAGCCTCGCGTACAAGGGAAATTGCCGAGAAACGCTTCATGGGAGCCTGTTCTGGAATGTTAATGGCTCAATACCGCTGGCCTTTGTGCTCGTGCCAGCATGAGCCGGTCGCCGGAGTTGGACGGGAGCGACATCGCATGAGCCGGAATGTTCTTTCCGCCCCTGACACGGCTCCCGTATGAACCCGACAAAGACAATCTCCGACCTCAGGATCCGGCTGTCGCTTGACTTGGCTCAGGCTGATCGGCTTAAGCCCGTACCCGGTTCTTTGCGCTTCGACGTATTGCGTGGAGGCGGCAACGCCTCGCGCATTGGACTGCCATTGCAGATGGCCTGAAATCTGGACTGAACCCTCAGGGGACGCCCGACATGACGGAAAGTGATGCGTTACTTGCCTATCTGGAAAAGAAGGGGATCGAGGCACACACATTCGAGCACCCCGCGGTGCACACGGTTGAGGAATCGAAGGCGCTTCGCGGCGATATTCCGGGGCTGCACACAAAAAATCTGTTCCTGCGCGATGGAAAGAAGAACTTTTTCCTCTTCGTCACGGATGAAGACGCAACCATAAATCTCAAGCAGTTGTCCCGAAAGATAGGCGCAAAGGGAGGCTTGTCGTTCGGCTCGCCTGATGCGTTGTTGGACGTGCTGGGGATACGCCCTGGCGCCGTGTCCGTTCTGGCTATCGTCAACGATGAGCCGGGCCGGGTCAAACTGGTGCTCGACAAGAAACTGACGACGGCAACCGCGATCAATTGCCATCCTCTCAGCAACGAACGGACGACCTCGCTTTCTCAAGAGGCTTTTGCGAAGTTCCTGGCCGCGACCAGGCGCGAAGCGGTGTATGTCGATCTGGAAGACGATACCTCTGCGTCCTGAAGCGCAGGTCCTCCAGTATCGGACACTCGCGACGCCTTGCGAGCGACCGCGCGAGGCGATTGCACTCGCTGGACGTTAACCGACCTACTGCAGGTAGGGACGTCGTTCATGCCGAAGAAATCCTGGCGCGCCCGACAAACCGTCTTGCAAGGTCAGTTGCTCGAACAAATTGCGTGCCACCGGCTCGCCCGCCCCCGCCCCGCGATGACGCTCGATGACCGAACGAAATAGTTCGGGCCCACCCTTCCGGAGGGCGGACGGGGGACATCCAAAGGTCGCCCGGAACAAACGATTGAAGTGCGAAGGATCGGCAAACCCACTCTCGGTTGCCACCGCCGTTATGCTCTTGTTGGAGCTCGCAAGCAGCCACAGACCATAGTACACGCGCAAGTCACGCGAGAACTCCTGGATGCTCTTGCCTGCAATCTTGCGAAACAGCCGCTCAAGCTGTCGTTTTGAGAGGCCGACGCTCGTGGCGATCTCGTGAACCTTTGGCGGCGTGCTGAGGTTCTGTTCAATCAGCAGCATTGCACGCTTGACGCGAGCGTCGGCAACCAACCCGACTCCAGGCGGCTGCGGCTGCGCGTCGAACCCCGATCGCGCCTTGTCGGTCAGCAATATGTGCAGACCCTTTTGAGCTCTCCCCGGCCCCAAATGGCGTTCGACCATCCAGGCTCCGAGATCGAGTGCCGCCAGGCCACCCGCGCAGGTGATGAAGTTGCCGTCTTGAACGAAGAGCTGATCGGCTACGGGAACGACATCATGATGCCGTTCGAGCAGATCGAAGAAATGGTACCAGCTTACACAGCACTTTCGTCCTTTCAGGAGCTTCGCTTCCGCCATTGCGAAACTGCCCGTGCACACGCCGGCGATCGGAACGCCGCGGCCGGCGGCATCACGCAGGAACTTCAACATGGCGGGATTATACTCGACGATGTTGTGCAGCAGACCGCCGACAACCACCACATAGTCGAACCGCTCGGGCTTGCTATAGGTTTCCCAGGGCAGGACCTGGAGGCCGCAGCTCGCCGATATGGGACTCATATCCGGTCCGAGCACCGTCCAGGAGCACCGTTCAGGCCGGCTGCGATCGCCTTCGTCCGCCGAAAGTCTGAGCAGATCGACGATCGCGGAGAAGGCAGCCAGCGTGAAACTCGGCAGCAGCACAAAACCCACGGACAGAGTTTTGCTGGCCGCTTTTGTAGCCTTGCTCCGGACATTACGCTTGAGCATCAAACGCCCTCGGTTCCTCCCCAAAGCTTATCAGGCTTTTGAATTGGCGCAATGTGCGGAGATATCAGGCTTCAGTGGGTCACACCAAAATAGGCCTTCCTGCACCTCAGCATCGGCCAGCAAGTCTGGTGCTTTGCCCTGGACGGCGATTTTTCCCTGCGAGAGCGCGTAGCCGTAGTATGCAATGGCGAGGGTCTGGTTGACGTTTTGCTCGACGAAAAGGACTGTCACGCCGCTCGCATTGATGCGGCGGATGATCCTGACCTCGGCGGCGTCAGTCTCAGGATCGAACGATTGATGGTCGACTGCCCGCCCGGTACGGCCGAGACAAACGGTGGCATAGATGAGAATTGTCGCACTCACGAGCAGCGCGAAAGGCTGGAGATCTGCCGCGCACTGATCGGGCGCCGAAACAGCTGTTTCAGTCAAAAGCCGTGCCGCAAGCGTTCTAGCCTTGAGACGCGATCGTTCTATCTCAGGCACCTGCCCGAATTCATAATCTGGAGGCCGATCCGCGGAGAGAACGGGACGGCAGGGCAATGCCGCAAAGGGAGCGCTGAATGTCCGCTGATCTTCACGCGAAGTCGATCGTCATCGACGGCCTCATCATTTCAGACTTTAACCGGGCCGTTTTCGAGGACATGCGCAAAGGCGGTCTCACGGCGGCGAATTGCACCTGCTGCGTGTGGGAAAACTTCACTGAAACCATGCGCAATGTGATGCGGTGGAAGAAGCTGCTTCACGAAAACTCCGATCTCATCATGCAGGTCTATACGACCGCGGACATCGAACGGGCGAAAGCCGAAGGCAAGACAGGGATCATCCTGGGCTGGCAGAACATTTCGGGAATTGAGGATCAGCTCGGATATCTCGAGCTCTTCAAGGAGCTCGGCATCAACATCATCCAAATCGCCTATAACACGCAGAACCTGGTGGGGACGGGTTGCTACGAGTCCAAAGACGGCGGCCTGTCGGACTTCGGCCGCGAAGTTGTCGCCGAAATAAATCGTCTTGGCATTATGTGCGACCTGTCTCATGTCGGCGCGAAGACGAGTGAGGACGTCATTCTGGCTTCGAAGAAGCCCGTAACGTACTCGCACTGCCTGCCGTCCGGGTTGAAAGCTCATCCTCGCAACAAGAGTGACGAACAACTGAAATTTATCGTCGATCACGGCGGCTTCGTGGGCGTCACCATGTTTCCGCCCTTTCTGAAAAAGGGGACATCGGCAACGATCGACGACTTCGTCGAGGCGATCGAATATGTGATCGGGATCTGCGGCGAGGATAATGTCGGTATCGGCACGGATTTCACGCAAGGGTTCGGTCGGGAATTCTTCGATTGGATTACCCTCGACAAGGGATATGCGCGCCGTCTTACCGACTTCGGAAATATTGTTAACCCGGAGGGAATCCGAACGATTGGTGAATGGCCGAATATCACGTCAGCGATGCAAAGAAAGGGTTGGAAGTCGTCTCGCATTGAGCGTGTGATCGGACGCAACTGGCTGAATGTTTTGAAGGAGGTCTGGGGAGCGTAGCGATGGCAACCTCAGGCCGATATTGAGGTCGACGAGGCAACGGGCCGGTGGGTCGGTCGACGCTTTTCCCATGATCCTGGTGCCTCAGCACTTCTACCTGAATAGTCGGGAAGACCCTGGGCCCTGCCGAAATGGAAAGGCTTCTCCGGCCGGCTGGATATAGATCGGCCTATTTTTGGTGCGAGAAAGAAGCGGCGCTTCATGGCTTGAGTGGCGAACAAGCATTTCGGCACTACCTCAAACGACTGTCGCAGTGCGGCTGGGCGCAATTTCACATCGAAGATATCTCTCCGCGACAGGGCACTGCCGATATTGTCGTGAGAAATTCGGCAATGATTGACCGTTCTCATGTGCGGGAGCCGCGCAAATGCTGTTACACGTTCGCTGCATGGTTTGAGGGAGCGTTTGACTACGTAGCCAGGAGCGAAGAGCCGCCGCTCTCATTTAAAGCCACGGAGGTGTACCGCGCTGGCGAAGGACGGCATGATCACTGCCGGTTCGAGGTGCGGCCGACCCGATAGCCATGCTTTCCATCGCTGAAGAAGGAAGGACCGGTCGGCGTTGTCATCGTGTAAGAAGGTGACGTCATTCGCTAGACCGGCACGACATAACCATCGCGGCGGGGATCGCAGCCGCCACTCATCAACCCAGTCGATGGATCCCGCGTCACGCCATGCATGCCGCCAACACGCATGATCCAGTTCTCGCTCGGATTGATGACGTGGCCGCGCCTGGCAAGGGTGGTCAGGACCTCAGGCGCAAACCGCGTTTCCGGTTCGATCTGGCGACCGTCCCACAGGCGAACGCGCGGCTGCTCGATAGCCTGCTGCAACGGATGACCAAAATCGACGTACTGGACCAGCGCCTGCACCTGCGTCTGCAAGATGCCGTAGCTGCCGGGAGTACCAAGGGCCAACACCGGCGCACCGTTGCGGGTCGATATGGTCGGCGCCATGCAAATAGGCAACGCATCGCCCGGCTTGGCGCGGTGCGGCGAATGCGGCTGCACATCGGCCCAATACATGAAGTTATTCAGCGTCACGCCTGTGCCTGGCACAATCACCGCAGCACCATACGGCGAGCCGATGCTGTTGGTCAGGCATACGAGATTGCCGTCGCCATCGCCGATCGACATAGAGGTGGTGTGATGTTCGCCAGCGGGCATCCCCACCCATTGCTCCGTCGGCCCATCGATGATGGCGCCCTCGCGCACGCGCGCGCGCAACTTGGCGACGTGCGCGTCCGACAGCAGTTCGGCCAACTTCGCCGGCTGTGGATTGTTATGCGCGATGCGATCGCCGGCGGCAAGGCGAATGGCGCGCAGCACAGTATCGACGTGCTCAACGCCATTGTTCTCCATCGCACCGAGTCCGAAACCGTCCAGAATGCGGAGCGCCAACAGCATCTGGAAGCCCTCACAGGGTGGTGGCGGCAAGTTCACCACCAGATCGCGATAGTGGGCGGCGATCGGATCGCTCCACGATTTTGGGATCGTCGTGGCCGCCGCTTCGAGATCTGTCATCGTCACCGAGCCGCCGGTCGCGGACAAGTGCTCGACCATGGCCCACCCCAATGCTCCGCCATAGAGATAGCCGGGGCCTTGCTTGGCGATCGCTTCATAGGTCTTGGCGAGATCTGGCTGTTTGAGCACCCAGCCAAGCCGAACTTGGCCGGAGCCGTCGGTATAATTTTCTGCCCAAGGGGCATAGAGCGCCGGATGCTCGGCGATTTCAGGCGATGTCGAATTCGTTTCAAACTCATTGAATTCGGTGATGCCGTAGCCGTCATGTGCGGCAGCTATAGCCGGCTGTAGACAATCGCCGAACGGCAATTTGCCATAGCGCCTGTTCAATTCTGCCCAACCGGCAAGATTACCTGGCGTGCCGACCGCATGGGCGCCGCGTTTCATCTCATCGCGTCTGGAAAATATCTGATAGGGGAACTTCGCCGGAATCGGGGGCACGAAATTGAGTGTGCGAACCCGCTTCTCGCTCGCAATCCAGCACGTCGCCAGGCCCATGCCCGCAAGGCCCGACATGAATGGTTCGACCACATTGAGCGTCGATGCCACCGCCACGACAGAATCAAATGCATTGCCGCCGCGTGCGAGCATTTTGGCACCTGCTGATGCCGCCATAGGGTGCGCCGCCGCCACGACACCACGCTTTGAATAGATTGTCGGACGTGTCCCGTTCATGGCCAACTCCCGATTCGGGTTTTTGCGATGTTGGAGACTACCAGACGGTAACGGCACGTCGCCAATCCCTAGCTGAGCGAGACTATCGAGCCCGCGACGAACCGATTTATGGCCTGAAGGCAATACGACCAGATGCACATCGCTCATCGAATGTTGTGGAGCAAACGACCGCAAACTTGGCACAATTCATCCGCCAGCGCATAAGCACGAGATTCACACGTCGGAATTCGAGCCTACGTCTTGTGCGCTGCCTTCTACGCTGCTTTCTTCGAGCGGCGCTTCCTACCGGGTAGGCTGTGAAGTCGCGCGCCGGTCGCCCAGAGGTTCTATCAGCAGCCCGGAGCCGAACGATGAGCCAGACCGTGGCGGTCCTCGACATCGGCAAGACCAACGTAAAACTTGCCTTGTTCAGTCAGGGCCGGCGTCTTTGGGAAAAGTCGGCGCCCAACCGCATTCTCCCCGGACCACCCTATCCGCACGAAGACGTCGACGGCGCCTGGGGTTTTTTCCTTGCCGCGCTTGGCGAAGCGGGCCGCGCGCACACGATCGGCGCGCTCGTCCCGACCGCGCATGGCGCGGCCGGCGCCTTGATCGGCGTGAGCGAGCTGGCCGCGCCGGTGATGGACTATGAATTTCCCGACGTCGAACAAATCGAGCCGGACTACGCCAAGATCCGTCCGCCCTTTTCGGAAAGCCTGTCGCCGAAGGTGCCGGCCGGCCTCAATCTTGGTCGGCAGCTTGCGTACCAGAAATGGCGCTGTCCGGATCTATTCGCCAAGGCGGAACATCTCGTCACCTATCCGCAATATTGGGCCTGGCGGCTCACGGGCGTCGCAGCCTCCGAGGTGACCTCACTTGGCGCCCATACGGATCTCTGGTCGCCGCGGCAAGGGCAGGTCTCGAGCCTCGTCAAAGCTCTCGGCCTCGAGCACTTGCTCCCGCCGCTGCGCCGAGCCTTCGAACCACTCGGTCCGATCAAGCCTGAGATCGCCGCAGCAACCGGGCTTGCACCTGGAACACAGGTCTTTTGCGGCATCCACGATTCCAACGCTTCGCTGCTGCCCTATCTGGTCTCGCGTAAGGTGCCGTTCACGGTGCTATCGACCGGCACCTGGGTGATCCTGATGTGCGTGGGCCTTTCGCTTGATCGGCTCGACCCCCGCGATGACACACTCGCCAATGTCGACGCGCTCGGCCGGCCGACCGCCTGCGGGCGCTTCATGGGCGGACGCGAATACGCCGCTATCGCGACCGATGGCGGCAATCCGGATCTTGCCGCGACCGAGCGCGTCGTTGCCTCCGGCGCGATGGCCCTGCCCTGTTTCTCCGGCCAGGGCGGACCTTATGCCGCGACCAAAGGTGTGATTCGCGGCGAGGTCGCGGCGCGCGATCGGACCGCGCTGGCGACGCTCTATTGCGCCCTGATCAGCGATCTCATGTTGACGCGCATGGGAGCGACCAGCGGCGATCTCATCGTCGAAGGAAGCTTTGCCGGCAATTTCAACTTTTGTCAGGCGCTCGGCGCCTTGAGGCCGAAGCAGCGCGTCTTTGCGGCGCAGGACGCCGCCGGCACGGCGCGAGGCGCCGCAATGCTGGCGCATTGGCCGCCAGCTTATTCGATTGCGGAGCCGACGCCCGTCCCTGCAGTGTCGATCGAGGGCCTCGACGCCTATCGCGATGCCTGGACGGCGCGGATCAGTCTGATCGCTCGCTAAACCCGATCGCCGCACCTGGCCGTCGGCGCCGCTACGTCATCGTCGAGAACGAAAGCCACAATCAGACTAGCTCCCAAAGGACCGTCGCATCGTGTCCTTGTTGTTGGCGTAGAGCGCTTCGAAGGCTGCGTGATCGGCCTCGTAGCGATCGCGGTTGGCTTCATTCGGCACGATTTCAGCCACGATCGGGTTAATGCGGTCGATATCCTCCCGCACGAAGATGCCGCAGCCAATTCCTGCGAGAAAGGCAGATCCGAGCGCAGCCCCCACCGTCTGCCGCCGCACATTCTGACGCACGCCCGCGATATCGCTGACGCATTGTGTCCAGAGAGGATTCTGCACGCCGCCTCCAGCCGCATAAATGCCTCGGGCCGGCTGAATTTCGGCAAAGCCATCGAGATTATGCCGGATCGCGTGACCGATCCCCTCGATCAGCGCGCGATAGATATCGCCGCGCCGGTGCGCGAGCGTCAGCCCGAAGATCAGGCCCTTGGCTTGCGGATCGTTGATCGGCGTTCGCTCACCGCTGAAATAGGGCAGCATCAAAATGCCGTTTGCGCCGGGCGGGCTTTTGCGCGCCTCTTCCATCAGCGTCTGAAAGGATGAATCCTCGTCGGAAAGTCCGGTCATCTCCTTGCGAAACCATTGCGTGAGACCGCCTCCAGTCGCAAGCCCGCCCATGACGCTCCATGTGTTCTCGAACAGAAATGGCGCAGCCCAGAAGCGGGAGTCGACGACCAGATCGGCATTGACCTGGATGAAGAAGGCCGTCGTGCCGTACATGATCATCAAGTCACCCGGCTTTTGCACACCGACGCTGATCGCTTCGCTCGCCGCATCGATGGTGCCGGCGATCACGGGCGTGCCGGCGGCAAGCCCGGTTTCGCGCGCGGCTTCCGTGCTCACGTGGCCGATAATTTCCGTTGTCCAGGAGATTTCAGGTAGCCACTCGACTGGGCAAATCCGCTCGATTGTCTCGCGATGCCAGTCTTTGGCGGCAAGGTCATAGAACGGCGTGTAGCAGGACGCGCCGTAGTGGTCGACGACCCACCGTCCCGTCAATCGGTGAACGAGAAAGGTCGGACAGCCGACGATCCGCGCAGTTTTGCGGAAAATGTCAGGCTCGTGCTTGGCAAGCCATCGCACCTTCGGGCCGACAGATTGCGTGGTCAGCGGATTACCGGTCCGGGCAAGCACGGCCGGTGCACCGAGTTCGGCCTTGAGCTCTTCGATTTCGGCTTCGGCGCGTGTATCAACGCCATACAGGATGGCCGGGCGCAGGGGCTTGCCCGCTTCCGTCACAGGCAGCGCGCAGGGGCCGATCCCACTGCACCCGACTGCAGCGACCGTGGCCGGGTTGATCCCACCGTCCAGGATCAACCGCCGGCTCAGCGTGCGAAACCCCTCCCACCAATCCTCAAGGGCATCATGCTCGGCTAGCCCCGGCCCCGGCACGCGCATGTCGTGCTTGCGCTGCGCCGTTGCCCGAATGGTCCCGGACTCATCGAGCAGGACGCCTTTGCTGGAATAACTGCCGATATCGATGCCTAGGAGATGGCGCATGAATATCTCCTTCGTTGGAAGGAGAAACCTGCTTTCATGTCGCGCAGAGCTGAGGCTAGCAGCGCCGCGATCTGTTCAAGATCGGCCAGATCGCAGGTCTCGATCGGCGCATGCGTGTAGCGTGTCGGATAGCCGATATCGATGGACGGAATTCCTTCGCCCACCAGCTGAACGTAGGAGGAATCCGTGAGGCAGCCGGTATGAGCGCTGCGCTGGATCGGTACGCCGACACGGCTTGCGGTCTCCACAAGATGGTTGAGCAGCGCGGGATGAGCAAGCGTACCATTGAGCGTACCGCGCCCGTGGAAACTGTAGAGGCCAAGCGCCGGGCCGCCGCCAAGTCTGAGTTCACCACGCTCCGCAAGATCGGGCGTATCGGAGGCGACCATGATGTCGATCGAAATGGCGGCATCTGGCCTCAGGCGCTCGGCCGCAAGCATGGCGCCGCGCAGGTTGAACTCCTCCTGGACCGAAAACACCGCATGCAGCGTGGCGGCAGCGGGTTCATCCAGAAGCCTCTGCACAAGGTCCATCAGCGCGGCACAGCCGGCCCGGTCGTCGATCGCCGTTCCGGTCGCACGCGTGCCGGCCAACCGTTCGAAAGAGGGGCAGTAGGTGACAGGCGCGCCGATTTCGACGCCGAGGGCACGCACCTCTTCCGCCGATCCGGCGCCGAGATCGAGGAAGAGCTTGTCATAGCCGAGCACCTGGCTCTTTTCGTCTTGCGGCGTGGCATGGTGTGCCTTGACGCCGACGACGCAGGGGATCTGCCTGCCGTGCTTGTTCATGATCACCAGGCGCAGCCCCGGCAGCACACGTTCGGGAACGCCTCCGAGGCGTTCCACCCGGACGAAGCCGTTCGCTTCAATCCGCCGGACCAGAAGGCCAAGCTGATCGGTATGGGCAAAGACCATCACCGCCGGAGCTGCGGGGTCTGTCCCCTTCACCGTAAGGGTCAGATTGCCGAACGCGTCGCCGTGAGTTTCGACGCGGCGGTCCGAAAAGGCGGCCCGGATGTAGTCGCTCACCGGATCTTCGTAACCGGAAAGACCGGGTATCAGGCAGAGTTCTTTGGTCCATGTCTCGATGCGTGTGAGGCTGCGCTGGTCAATCGTCACTTTGGTCCAATCCGGTCCGGTTCCGGACCTTTGCTGTTCATTGGATATGAATCGACCCGGCGCCTCGGGCTGCTGGATCGGGCGAACATTTCTCAGGCGACCGCGCGCGAGGCCGAGCGGATCGCCTTGACCTTGTCCATGAAGGCCTTGACACGAGCCGGATCGACCGGGTTTTCGAAGATGCCGTCGACCTTGAATGTCGATCCCACGACTGCCCCGTCCGAAACGGCGAGCTGGCGTTCGATATTGTCGATCCGGCAACCGGTGTTGCAAAGCACGGCTGTGCCCGGCACGGCCTTTTTGACCGTCGAAAGGACCTGGGTGTCTGTTTCGGCGCCGGCGGTGAGACCGGATACGCAGATGGCGTCGGGCCGGTTGTTGAACGCGGTCGAGCGGGCGATATCCGCAATCGAGCGATCGCCCAGATATGCAGCGGCTTCGGGCACGATGTTGAACAGAAGTCTGAGCTTGGGGGCGAGCCTTGCCTTGTGGCGCGCCGTTTCACCGACATTGGTATTCCACAACCCGAAATCGCTGGCGTAAACCCCGCTCATGATCTCGCGGATGAAGCTGGCGCCGGTGGCGGCCGCAAGATCAATCGAAGCAATGGGATCCCACAGGACGTTGACGCCAAACGGCACCTTGATGAAGTGCATGAGCTCACCGACGACGCGTGCCATGGCCGCGGTCGTTTCGGGGCGCACCCTGGTCAGGTAAGGCAGGCTGAATTCGTTGGAAAACATCACTGCATCGACACCGCCGTTCTGAAGATGGTCGAGATCGGCAAGAGCCATTTCGACCACTTTGCTCATGCCGCCGGCCACATCGTAGCCGGGATCGCCCGGCAGTGCCTGCAAGTGGCACATGGCGATGATGGGCTTGCCGACATGAAAGGTTTCCTTGAGCCATTGCACGGGCGTGTCCTCCTTCGATCCTTGTTCGGCTTAGGACCCGTCATTTTGGGGGAGAGCAAGGCAAAAGCGGGCCCCCTAACCATAATCTGCCGTCAATGGACGTCAGCCAAGATTATCCTACAAAATAAGTCAGACATGGTCCCGATCATGCGGTTGGTCGATGACGCCTATGCCAAGGCCGGTGCCCCGCAGCAGCTCTCCAGTTCAAGGGCGTCTCCGGCGAGCCGCTATGCGAGCATCATCAGCATGCCTGCAGTCCCGCAGTCGCAGTCGCGCTTCAATAGGCTCGCGCGAAGTCACCCTCCTGCCTGATGTCGGTGAAGACGGGGAAGTTCGGCCTCCAGGCCGTGCCTTTGGCTCTGGTCAGCTCATTGAGGCGTTCAAGCACGCCGATGCCATCGCGCCGCAGACTGGCGGCGACGGCCTTGCTCTCAGGAAAATGTTTCCGGATCGCGTCAAGCCAGATCGTCCGGCCCGCAAGGAAGCCGCCGGCGCCCGCGGCGTAGGCATAATCAAGCACGCGCTCGAATTTTTCCGCAGCAGCCCCTCCGGACAGAAGCACCCATGGAATTCGCCGTTCTGCGCAGATCTCTCCGATGCTATCGAACTCGCGCTGCACGGCAAGCGCGGCAGCGCTGCCGTCGCGCTCAGGTAGGGAGTTCGCCGCCAGCGGGCTCTCAAGCTTCAGGAGGTCCACCCCATATTCCGGCTTGGCGAATTCCCGCACACTCTCGATCACGAGCTTCGGCAGCTTACCCGGTGATTCCACATAGTCCGCGGTATGATTGGCGCTGCCCAGGAACGGATAAACCAACAGCTCCAGCACATAGGGAATGTCGTGCCGCGCACAGTCTTCGCCGATCGCACGGACGAAGGTCCTCTGGTGCGCATTGACCGCGGCATCGGCATCGGGCCGGTACCAGGCGAGCACCTTGACCGCATCGCCGCCGATGGCGCGGATTTTTTCGACGCTCCAATTGGCGATTGTGCGCGATTTGCGACCACCAGCCGTCTCATCGACGCGGTGCTCCTCCAGCGTGATGATCAATCCGCAGCGGGCCGGCAACAGATCGATCGCAGCCGGCACCGCAAAATTCGGATCGAATAGCATCGAGCTGCAGTGCGGCGCCAACGCCTCGACCAGCAGGCGTTTGGCCGCGGTCACGTCCGCATATTCGACCTGGTCCCTGCTGACGCCTCTCGCCTGCGCGATCACCTCGAACAAGGGCGGGCGCTGGTCGAGCGCGACCATGCGAAAGTGCCCGTCCGCGTCGGCAAGACGCGCCATGCCGCGATTCTTTCCAATCGTTCTCATGGATGGATCCTCATGAAGGCAAGACAATCATCGAGATTGGGAATGCCGTCGCGCCCGCTGGCGCGCGTGCATTTCAGCGCAGCGGCGGCGGAGGCAAAGGACACAGCGTCGGCAACGCCAAGCCCGCCGCCCACTGCGAAGGCATAGGCGCCGTGGAACACGTCACCGGCACCGGTGGTGTCGACGGCATCAATGCTGTAGGCGCGACGTCGATTGAGCTGTCCGCCCTCGTACCAGCTTACACCGGCGCGGCCGCGCGTCACCGCGGCGACCCGGCATCGAAAGCGCGCGAGCCCGGCCAACGCCTCATCGCCGGCCGAGCCGACGAAACCTGCGAGCGCCGGCTCGGAAAACACGGCATGATCGGTCAGCGGCAGCAACCGCTCGAACACATCGGCGTCGGCTACGTCGGCATCGAGAATGGTCGGAACACCGAGCGCGCGTGCTTTTTCAAATAGCGCAGCCGCACCTTCCGCCCAGCGTGGATCGGCGAGGACGGCGGACGTCCCGGCAACTTCGTCAAGCGGCAGCCAATCGGCTTCCACCGGAAAGCTGCCGCGGAAATTCACAATCTGGCGCTCGCCGGTCTTGTCGACCATGATGCCCGAGACCGACGAGCGTCCGCCGGAAAACAGCCTGAAATTCCGGACGTCGATGTTTTCGCGCGACAATGCAGTTCGCATTTCATGTCCCGCTGCATCGTCACCGCCGCGTCCCCAGAACGAGGTCGCGGCCCCAAGCCGCGCGGCCGTGACCGCGGCGTTCGCCGCCATGCCGCCGCCGACCGCCGAATAATCAAAGCTCTTGATCTTCTCGCTGCCGCCGGAGAACGGCCGGTCCAAGCGCCACACATGATCGAGCGCCGACAGTCCGAGGCAGATGACGCGAATGCCGCTCGCGCCCGAAGCAAAGTCGGCGAGCGCAACCGCCTTGCCCGTCCGCTCGTGCTGGTTCA
>Ga0134126_10005837_pt1 | contig 15407 bp, 14 predicted proteins | sample KB31752_FD_96881 | JGI IMG/M metagenome (GOLD analysis project Ga0134126, IMG submission 96881) | Terrestrial soil microbial communities with excess Nitrogen fertilizer from Kellogg Biological Station, Michigan, USA - KB3-175-2 | ecosystem: Environmental > Terrestrial > Soil > Unclassified ...
CTGATAGACGGCGCCGACGCGGTCGCGGACAACTTCAGGCCGGGAGTGATGGCCCGCTGGGGCATGTCGGCCGCGGACCTGCGCGGCGACCATCGCCGGCTGGTGGTCGCCTCGCTCAGTTCCGCCGGCGGGTCAGGCCCGCTGGCGCGCCTGCCCGGATACGCGGGCATCTTCAACGCGCTCGGCGGCCTGGGCGGCCTGACCGGCTACGCCGACGGACCGCCGACTGAGATGCGCACCTCCGTCGACATGCGCGTGGGTGCCCTGTTCGCGACCGCCGTGCTCTTCGGCCTGCTGCATGCCAAGCGGACCGGCGAGGGACGGGTCATCGACTTCTCCGCGGCCGAGGCCGTCGCCAGCCTCATCGGCGACGAAATCGCCCGGTACACCCTGACCGGGGAAATTCCGGCCCGGGGAATTCCCGCTCCCGGCGGTCAGCTTGAGATGGTGCTGCGCTGCGGCGACGACCAGTGGCTGGCGGTCGTAATCCCGGACCTGGAGACCTGGCAGCGGGTCGAGGCCGTCCTGACCGCCAGCGGGATACCGGGCGGGCCAGGCCCGGTCAGCTACAGCGACCTCCTCGCCCGGGCCGAGGCCATCAGCGGCGCCATATCCGACCTACTGCGGTCCTACGACCGGGCCGGGGCCGCGAAGGAGCTGACCCATCTCGGCGTGATCACCGGCCCGGTCATGGCCGCGCCCGACATTGCGGCCGACCCGCAGCACCGATCCCGGGCCTTCTTCCGGCCCGTGACGGTGAGCGGTTCGCATAAGACCAGGCTCACCGCCGGCTTCCCCTGGCTCGCGGCCTCCGGGCGCAGGCCGGAGGCGGCCGCTCCGGCGCTTGGCCAGCACACCCGCGAGGTCCTGACCGAGCGGCTGAACCTCGAGCCGGACGAGGTAGCGGCGCTGATGGCCGACGGAATCCTGGCGTGAGACGGGAGGAGCACGCATGAACGCACATGAGCCCCTGGCCAGGGTGCTGGAGTTCGGAGCCGGTTATGCCGCATCGTTCGCCGGGCTGCTGATGGCCAGATGCGGGGCGGAGGTCATCAAGGTAGAGAGCCCCGAGGTGGATTCCCTCCGCCCGGCCCCGACCGCCGATGCGGTTGTCGCTCGCCAAGCGCTGTTCGAGTACCTGAATCAGGGCAAGCTCAGCGTCAAAGTAGACCTGGCCGCCAGCGCGGCGGCGGAGACGCTGGCCGGCTACTGGGCCGAGGCCGACGTGGTCATCATCGATCATCCCTGGCTATCGGCCAGTCCGGTCAGCGGTCTCCTTGACTCGCCCGGGCCGGCCGGCGTCGCGGTTATCACCCCGTTCGGGCTGGCCGGCCCCTACGCCACGACCCGGGCCACCGGAGCGACCCTGTTCGCGATGTCCGGCGAGTCGAGCGTCATCCCGGGCGGGCTCGGATACCTCCTCTTTCCCGACGCGCCTCCGCTGGTCCCAGGCGCGCACCTGGCTGAGGCGGACGCCGGCGTCATCGCCGCCAACGTCTGCCTGGCCGCCGCGATCTCCGGCGAGCGCTCCTCGCCGCCGTCACTCTTCGACATCTCGATCATGGAATGCGAGACCAGCCTCAATCGCTGGCTCGTCAGCCACTTCGACGCGACCGGCTGGGTCGAGTCCCGGGCGACCCGCGCCTACGCCTACGCCGGGCTGGTCCGGTGCCTGGACGGCTACGTGATGATGCAGCCCACCACGGACCAGCACTGGACCGGCCTGGTGAGAGCCATGGGCGATCCGGCCTGGGCCGACCGGCCCGAGTGGGCGACCCAGGACGGCAGGACAGAGGGCGGCGCGGAGATCTCGGGCCGCCTGGCCGAATGGGCGCGGGGCCTGACCAAGGCGCAACTGCTGGAGACCGGGCTGCGGCACGAGGTTCCCATCGCGCCGTTTCTTGACGTGCCGGAGGTGGTCGAGTGCGAGCAGTTTCGGTCCCGCTGCTACTTCGTTGCCTGTCGTCCGCTCGGCGACGTTTCCGATAGCCGGGAGGTCCCCGGTCTTCCTTTCCATATCGGACCTGACCGTGATCAGCCCGACCCCGTCCCCGCTATCCGGCCCCGAGCGCCCCAGCTGGGCGAGGACACCGAGCGCCTGGGCGAGCCACTGCGAGCCTGAGCCGCGGCACGCGGTCCGCGACAGCCGGTGCCGGCAGCCAATCGGGGCGCTGCCGCGGGTGCCGTTTGCCCCCCGCGGACCTGGCCCTTCGCGGTGGCGTTCGGAAAGATCTTGACGCGCATCCTGAATTGTCTATAGTAATGAATGCAACTCTGCATACATGAAGGCGGCCGATCACGTGCCTGAGACGACCCCGATCACCGCACCCCCGCTAGACGGCGAAGATCCCGATGCAGGCAGTGCCGGCCTGGTACTCGAAGTCGCCGACATCCACTCCTCCTATGGCGGAGTGCAGGCCGTGCGAGGGGTCAGCTTCACGGTCCGCCAGGGCGAATGCGTCGGCATCATCGGCCCCAATGGTGCCGGGAAGAGCACGCTGCTAGACAACATCAGCGGCCTGAACCGCGACTACACCGGGGCGGTTCGGGTGCTGGGCACGGACGTCACCAAGTGGCCGATGCATCGCCGATCAGGCCTCTCGATCGCGCGTTCCTTCCAGAGCCCGCGCATGTTCGGCCGGATGAGCGTGCTGTCGAACCTCATGGTGGCGCCCCAGGGCCAGCACGGTGAGCGGCTGAGGAAGGCGCTGTTCGGCGGCTGGCGCGAAGCCGAGGAGCGTCAGCTCGCACGAGCCCGCGAGCTGCTGCAAAGGTTCGGGCTCGTCTCGCATCAGGACAGTTACGCGGCCGAGCTCTCGGGCGGGCAGGAACGCCTGCTTGAGCTGGCCCGCGCGCTGATGACCAACCCGAAGGTGCTGCTGCTCGACGAGCCGTTCGCGGGGGTGAGCCCGGTGAACCGGCAGAGGCTGGTTCACCATCTCCGCCTGTTGGCTCGTGAGAGCGCCGTGTCGATCGTCATGGTCGAGCACCGCCTGCAATGGGTGGAGCAACTCTGCGACAAAGTCCTGGTCATGGCGGAGGGAAAGATCATCGCCCAGGGCCGGCTCGACGAGGTGCTGCGGCACCATCACGTGGTCGACGCCTACCTCGGACGGCGGGCGACGCTGTGACCGCCGCCGAGGCCCCGGCGGCGGACTCCGCCGAGGTTCTATCCGTCACTGATTTCAGCGCCGGCTACAAGGACGAGCGCATCATCCGCGAGGTCGACGTGGCCTTCCACGCCTCAACACTCACGGCCCTCATCGGCAGCAACGGCGCCGGAAAGTCCACGCTGCTGAAGTCCATCTTCGGGCTCACCCGCATCTTCGGCGGTGAGCTTCGCCTCAATGGCACGGCAACGAAGCCGGACGCCCGGGTGCTGGTGAGCCGGGGACTGAATTACGTCCCGCAGGTGGCGAACGTCTTCCCCACGCTGACCGTACTCGAGAACCTGGAAATCGGCACTTACGTTCGCAAGGGCGGATCCGTCGAGCTCGTCGTCGAGGTCTTCCCGGTTCTCGCCAAGCTCATGAAGCGGCCCGCGCACAAGCTGAGCGGCGGCGAGCGGAACATGCTCGCGGTCGGGCGGTCGCTCATGAGCAACCCGATGATGCTGCTCCTGGACGAGCCCACCGGCGGCCTGGCGCCCGGTCTCGCCGAGGAGTTCTGGCACTACCTCACCGATCTGGCGGGCCGGGGGATCGGCATCGCCGTCGTCGAGCAGAACGTCGACATGGCCATCAGGTTCGCGCACGACGTGTACGTGCTGGCCGACGGTCGCATCGCTCTGCACGGAACGGGAGCCGAGCTCTCCCGCCTGGACAACCTGGATGACTTGTTCCTCGGCCGTCCCACCACGGCCGAGACGGCCCTTAATAGGATGAAGGGGTAAGCATGCGCACACGTCCGTTCCGGCAGCGCGCGATAGGCCGCGCCTCCGGCGCCATCGCCATCTCAATCGCCCTAGGCGCTGCTGCGGCCGCCTGCGGCAGCAATTCCGGGTCCCCGGGCGCGAGTTCCTCGGGACCTGTGAACGTGGGTGTCATCGCCGGTTATACCGGCTCCTATGTGAGCTTCAGCGACGAACTGCTGAACGGCGCCCAGGTAGCCGCCTCTGACATCAACAAAGGCGGCGGGATACTCGGCCGGAAGGTGCACCTGATCCCGGTCAACGACGGGCTCGACCCGGTGGACACGGTGCCCGCGGTCCAGAAAATGCTGGCCGTCGACAACGTCGACCTCGAAGCCGGCCTGGCGGCGCTCGACTACACCGCCGGACTGCCGATCCTGAACAAGGCGCACATGGTGAGCGTCAGCTACATCGGGCCTGACTACGGGAACGTGGTCATGCCCTACCACTGGAACATCGACCCCTCGGACAGCGAACTCGGCCTGGCCATGGCCTATTACGCCTTCGAGAAGGGCTACAAGCGCATCGCGGTGGTGTTCGACACCTCTCAGGGCGCCCAGTCGATCGCCCCGTCCGTGGTGGCCGCAGCGCACAAGCTCGGCCTGGACGTCGTGGCCGACCCGTACGTGCCGGAGAACGCCCCCGCCTACCAGACCGTCATCACCAAGGTGATCAAGGCCAAGCCGCAGGCGGTCCTGATGCAGGTAGAGCCCGCGCAGGCCGGAACGTTCTTCCAGCAGTGGCAGTCCCTGGGCGCCGGCTCGCTGCCGCTGATCGGCACCGACGCCACCCTCGACCAGGAGTTCCTGCACGCCATGGGAGCCAAGCTGGCGAAGCACCTGGTCTCGATCGAGGGCATCAACCGCACCTCGAGCCCGTACTACAACACCTTCGTCTCCAGCTGGGGCAAGGTGACCAGCCACCCGTTCAGCTACGTGGGAGGCTTCCTCTACGACGGCGTCGTGCTGGCGGCGCTGGCCATGGACGAGGCCAAGTCGACCGAGCCGACGGTCTACTACAAGTACATCCCCGACATCACACAGCCGGGACCGGGCAAGATCACCGTCTACTCCTACGCCCAGGGCCTGAAGCTGATCAAGGAAGGAAAGCAGATCAAGTACTCGGGCGTCACCGGCCCGCTGATCTTCAACAAGTACCACCGGCCGACCGGCGACTACGCGGCCTACACCGAGCAGCTCGACAAGAACCCCGTGCAGATAGGCGTGATCCCGGCCGAGAAGCTCGTCGGCCTGTAAACGAGTCGGCCTGTAAACGATAGGTGTAACTCAATGGGTCTCTGGCTCGCAACCGCGGTATACGGCCTGGTGTTCGGGGCGATCCTGGCCATCGCCGCGCTCGGATTCAACCTCCAGTTCGGCGTCACGAATTACGCGAACTTCGCGTACGGGCCGATGCTGACAGTGGCTGCCTTCATGGCCTACGTGCTCAACGTCGCGCCGCTGCACCTCGAATTCTGGCTATCCGAGGTACTAGCGGTGATAGCGACGGCGATATTCTCCCTGCTGATCGGCAATTACCTGTTCACGCCGTTCTTCCGGCGGCGGCCGCAGCTGCTGTTCGGGCTGACCGTCACGTTCAGCACGGCCATCATCCTGGACAGCGTTCTCGTCGGGATCTGGGGTTCCTACGTGCGGGAAATGAAGGCTCCCAGCGGCGCGCTCGACGTTCACGTGCTGGGAGCCCTCCGGCTCACAAACCTCGATATCTCCTCCGGGATCCTGGCGATACTCGTCTTCGCGGTCACGGCTCTCTTCCTCGGCCGTACGAAGATGGGCAAGTCCATGCGGGCGATGTCGGACAACGAGGCGCTGGCCAAGGTATGCGGCCTGCGGACGGCGCGGATAACGTCCATCACGTGGCTGATAACGGGTGCGATGGCGGGCGTGGCCGGACTTGCCGATCAGCTCTACCTGCACAGCTTTGACCCCACGATGGGCGACCAGCTGTTCTACCTGCTGGTGGCGGCGGTCATATTCGGTGGCATCGGGTCTCCGGTCGGAGCGATCGTCGGCGCCCTCGTCATCGGGCTCGTGTCGCAACTGTCCGTGCTCGTCGTGGGCGAGGCCTACTCGACCGTCTCGATCTTTGTCGTGCTGGTCCTGCTGATCCTGGCCCGGCCGAACGGCATCATCAGGCCCCGCACTCGTTCCGTCTTCACCACGGCCTAGCGGAGCGGGTTATGTCATCCGAATCACGAGAGGTGGCCCGCCTATGGGTGCCGTAGAGTTCTATGCCGTAACCCTGGGCATCTTCTTCTGCATTGATGCCATTCAGGCACTGGGATTCAACCTGCAATTCGGCGTGGCCGGAATCATCAACCTGGCCTACATCCTGCTGGTCGCGGTCGGCGCGTATGCCACGGCCGTCGCGACGGTCCCGCCCGCACCGAAAGGCGGATTCGAGACCTACATAGGCGGCTTGCAGCTTGGCTTCCCGTGGAACCTGCTCTTCGGCGTGGCCGTGACGGCTGTGTTCGGCTGCCTGCTCGGCGTGACGGCACTGCGGCGGCTGCGGCACGACTATCTCGCGCTCGCGCTCGTGGCGCTCGCGCAGGGCGGGCAGATATTTGCCTCGAGTGACATTCATTTCCTTGACGGCGTGACCGGCATGACCAACGTCACCGGGCCATTCGCCAGCTTGTCGGAGAGTAACTTCGACCTGGCTTTCCTGGCTCTTTCCTTCGGCGTGCTGGTCGTCGTGTACTTCATCATGGGCAGGCTGACCGGTTCGCCGTTCGGCCGGGCCCTGCGCGCCGTCCGCGACGACGAGATCGGGGTCTCGGCGCTCGGCAAGAACACCTGGAAGCTCCGGTTCGCGGCGTTCGTGATCGGTGCCGCGCTGGCCGGCCTGGGCGGCGGGCTGACCGTGCTGTACACCGGCGGATGGAACCCGTACGCGTGGCTGCCGACCGAGTCAGCCATCCTGCTGGCGGCGATCGTCGTCGGCGGCCGCGGGCGCAACGCCGGGGCCGTGCTCGGGGCCCTGGTGATCATGGTCGGAGCGACTCAGGCCAGCACCTATCTCCCGCAGATCGGCACCGCGCAGCTGCTGCCGGCGCTCCAGACCATGATCGTGGGGATCGTGGTGCTCGTGTTCCTGTGGTGGCGACCACAGGGAATTCTGCCCGAGAGAAAGGAGAAGTTCCGGCCGGCCCAGTCGCCGCCGGTCCACAAGGTCGAGGACAAGCCGGTCGCCAGCGTCCGAGCGGATCCCGCATGACGGGAGGCCAGCCGCCGCGATCCGAGCTCGCGATGGAACTCGCGCACTGGACGGTGACGCTCCGGTACGACCACATCCCGGCCGCGGTCAGCGCCGCCGTTAAGGCGTCAATGCTCGACGCCGTCGGCTGCGCGCTCGGCGGCGCTGCCAGCGAGCCCGCCGAGATCGGCCGCAAGGTCGCGTTCGACCTGTGCCCCACCGGGCCCTGCACGCTCGTCGGCAGCGCGCAGCAGACCAACGTCGAGCACGCGGTCTTCGTCAACAGCATCGCGATCCGGTACCTGGACTACTGCGACGTGTTCCTCGGGCTGGAGGTGACGCCGCCGTCGTCGTGCGCGTCGGTGGTCTGGGCCCTCTGCGAGTCCATGGCCCTCGGCGGCCAGACCTGCGTGCTCGGTCTGGTCGTCCTCTACGAGGCGATGCTGAGACTGTGCAGCGCGACCAGCCTCAACCGCCGGGGCTGGGACACGGTCACCTTTCAGGCCATAGCGAGCGCGATGGCGGCGGCCCGGATTCTCGCCCTGAGCGTCGAGCAGACCTACGAGGCCATCAACATCGCGACCACCAACGCGCCCGCCCTGCTCCAGACGCGCGTCGGCGAGCTCTCCATGTGGAAGGGCGTGGCCTCGGCCCACGCGGCCCGGTGCGGGTTGCAGAGCGCGTTGCTCGCGGCTCGCGGCATGACCGGGCCGCGGCAAGTCTTCGAGGGCAAGCACGGGCTGCAGAACCAGGTGTGCGGCCCCCTCGACCTGCCCGCTAGCGATGAGTGGCGGAGCACCGGAGTCCTGATCAAGAAGTACCCGGCGCAGGTCTACACCCAGTCGGCGATCGAGGCGGCGCTCACCGTGCGGGCCCAACTGGACGGCCGTCCCGTGACCGAGATCGAGCGGGTCACGGTCACGACATTCCGGCGGGCGATCGATCACACCGCATCGTCCCCGGACCGCTGGAAGCCGCGGACCAGGGAAAGCGCCGATCATAGCCTTCCGTTCCTGGTGGCCGCCGCCTTGATAGACGGGGAAATAAACCAGGCGCGGTTCTCGCCCGAGCGCATCCGCGCCGCGGACATGACCGGGCTGATGGCCAAGATCGGTGTGGAAGAGGGTCCCGCCATGACGGCCCGGTACCCGGGGCACATGCCGGCCAGGATCGAGGTCGGCCTGGCGGCGGGCGGCACCGGGCCGGCCGGCCAGCTGGCCGCCGAAGTCGCCGCGCACGAGGGCCATCCGGCCCGCCCGATGAGCGGCGAAGCGCTGGAGTCCAAGTTCGGCCGGCTCGCCGTCCCGGTCATTCCCGCCGGGCAGGCGAAGGAACTCGCCCGGCGGATCCTGGCGGTCGACGAAACCGAGGACGTCAGGACCGTCACTCGCATGATGGCTGTCGCCAGTTAACGGAACGCTCGATTAAGTAAGAAAGGTCAGCGCATGGAATGTGATCTCAGCGGCCGGGTAGCGCTAGTGACCGGTGCCGCTCAGAACATCGGCCGCGCGATCTCCGAAGCACTGGCCGCCGCCGGCGCCGACGTTGTCATGACGTGGGTCTCACCCGCGAGCGAAGCTCTCGTCGCCGAAGGGTGCGAGCAAATCCGGGCGGTCGGCGGCAAGGCCGAGCCCGCCCGGCTTGACCTCCGGGAGATCGAGGGTGCGCAGCAAGCGGTCAGGGAGCTGCTGGAGCAGAAGAAGGCGATCGACATCGTGGTCCACAACGCGGCGATCCGGCCGCGCACGCAGATCGCAGACGTCACCCCGGCTGAGTGGCACATGGTCCTCGACACGAACCTGACCGGGCCGTTCTTCGTCAATCAGGTGCTGATACCGGGCATGCGGGCGCAGTCGTGGGGCCGCATCATCCACATCGGAGGGCTCGACGCCTACTGGGGCAACCCGCAGCGCCCGCATGTGGTCGCGAGCAAGCTCGGCCTCGTCGGCCTGGTGCGCACGCAGGCCAACGAGACCGCTCGCTGGGGCATCACCGTCAATGCCGTGATCCCCGGCACGATTGACACGGTCCGCCGGATAGCCGAGTGGTATCCGGAGGTCAAGGACAACTTCGCGGAGCGGGTCAGCCAGATCCCGATGGGACGGCTCGGCCAGCCATCGGAGGTCGGGGCGGCGTGCGTGTTCCTGGCCTCCGATCACGCCGCCTACATCACCGGCCAGGAACTGCGCGTGACAGGCGGTGCCTATCCGATCATCCGGCAGCCGAGCCGTGAGTACTGACCTGGGTTTCACGCGCAGGCTCGCGGAGTTCTGCGCCGGACTGGACCTCGACGACATACCAGCCGACGTCGTGGGGCACCTGAAGCTCTGTATCGCCGACACCCTCGCGTGCGGTGTCTTCGGCAGCACGCTGGCCTGGTCGCAGGACGTGGTGTCCATGTGCCAGCGGCTCGGGCGAGACGGCTCGGCGACCGTCTGGGGGACCGGGCACGCGCTGGGCGCGGACCTGGCCACGCTGGCCAACGGCGCGCAGGTGCATTCATTCGAGTTCGACGACCTCCATCGCCGGGCGATCGTGCACCCGGGCGGGGTGACGATTCCGGCCGTGGCCGCCTGGGCGGAGCAGGACCGGAGCCAGGTGATCTCGGGCCGGGAATTCCTGACCGCGGTGGCGGCCGGCTACGAGGCCTGCACCCGCGTCGGGCTGGCCGTGGGCCTCGGCCTGATGCGACGGGGCTGGCATAACAACGGCGTCGTCGGCACGTTCGGGGCGGCGGCCGCGACCGGCCGGATGCTGAGGCTTGACCCGGCGGCCATGGAATACGCGATCAGCATGGCCGCGACCCAGTCGGGCGGGCTGATGGCCGCGCAGTATGGCTCGTCGGTGAAGCGCCTGCACGCGGGCCGGGCCGCGCAGTCCGGCTTGTACGCGGCCTTGCTGGCGGCCGGCGGATACCGGGGCATCGACGCGGTACTTGAGGCGCCTTACGGCGGCTTCGCCAGCACCTTCTCCGACTCCTCCGACCTTGACGAGATCGTCAGCGGGCTAGGGGAGCAGTGGCGGCTCACGGGCGTCGGGTTCAAGCCCTACCCGGCCTGCGGCAGCAGTCACACCGGCATTGACGCGGCCCTCAGGCTGCTCGCCGACGGCACCGTCCACATCGAGGACATCGACTGGATAAGGCTAGCGGTGTCCACTGCGGCGCTGGAGCACGTCGGCTGGCCATACCGGCCGGACACCGTCACGACGGCCCAGATGAGCCTGCGATTCGCCGTCGCCACCGCCTTCGTGCACGGCTCGGTGACCGTCGATTCCTTCGCCGATGACCGGCTGCGCGAACCCGCCGTCCTCAGCCTGATCGACAGGATTGAGGTCCATCCCGACGCCCGCGCGGACGCGGGCGGCCGGGACAGCCGCCACCTGCTGACGATGAGCGTCGGCCTCACCGGCGGCCAGGTCGTCAGCCGGGAAGTCAAGTACGCCCGGGGCAGCGACGCCTTCCCGCTCAGCCCGGCCGAGGTGCGCGCTAAGTGCGTCTCGCTCTTTGAGTCGGTGCTGCCGCCGGGCTGCGGCGAGGACATCTGGGGCGCGGTCGATTCCCTGGAGGAGGCCGGCAACGTCCTCGACCTGCTCGCGCTCCTGCGTCCCAGCTGACCGTCGCATCCCGCGCATGAACATCGCAATGCTGCTGGCAGCGACAGCGAGCGCCCTGGAATCGACGGTCGCAGTGGGCCCGGCCAGCGACGGCCTGACCTATGGCCGGCTCTTGCGCGGATCGCAGCGAGTCGCTGCGATGTTCGCCCGCCACGGCGGGACCGGAGTCGGGTTCGCTGACATCAACTCGCCGGCGGTGCCGCTCGCGCTGTACGGGGCCGCACTCGCGGGCAAGGCATTCGTGCCCATGAACTACCGCCTGAGTGACGACCGGCTACGGGCCGGACTCGATCAGTTCGCCCCGGCCCTGGTGATCGCGGGCGACGCGGACCGGGCCCGGGCCTGGATGCCGGCCGGGACCAGCGTCGTGAGCAGGGCCGAGATCCTGGCGCTGGCCACCGATCCGGACGCCGCCGCGCTCGGAACGCCGCTGGGCGCGGACGACGACATCGCCGTGCTGCTGCTCACCAGCGGCACCACCGGCACCCCCAAGGCCGCGGTCCTGCGGCACCGGAACCTCAGCGCCTACGTCCTGTCGACCGTCGAATTCCTCTCCGCCGGGGACGGCGACTGCGCGCTCGTGAGCGTGCCCCCGTACCACATAGCCGGCATCTCGGCGATGCTGACCAGCGTGTACGCCGGGCGGCGATTCGTGCTGCTTGACTCGTTCGACGCCCGCACCTGGATCGATCTGGCCCGGCGAGAGCGAGTCACCCACGCCATGGTCGTGCCCACGATGCTCGGCCGCATCCTCGACGAGCTCCACGGCCCGGGCGAGCTTTCCGATCTGCGGATGTTGTCTTACGGCGGCGGCCCGATGCCGCCTGAGGTAATCGAGCGGGCGCTGCGCCAGCTACCGGGGACCGGCTTCGTCAACGCCTACGGGCTGACCGAGACCAGCAGCACCATCGCCCTGCTCGACCCCGAGGACCACAGGATCGCGTTCGCCAGCTCCGCGCCGGAAATCCGGGCCCGGCTCGGCTCGGTGGGCCGCCCGCTGCCGTCGGTGGAAATCTCGGTCCGCGATCCGGCCGGGACGCCGCTTCCGGCTGGCGAGACCGGTGAGGTGTGGGTCAGAGGCGAGCAGATCGCGGGCGAGTACCTGACCGGCCCGGCTGGGCACGAGGGCTGGTTCCGGACCAGGGACGGCGGCCACCTGGACGCGGCCGGTTATCTCTACATACACGGACGGCTCGACGATGTCATCGTCCGCGGCGGGGAGAACATCGCGCCGGGCGAGATAGAGCGGGTGCTGAAATCGCACCAGGCCGTGGCCGAGGCGGCCGTCGTCGGCCTGCCCGATCGTGAGTGGGGCGAGCGGGTCGAGGCCGCCGTCGTCCTGACGTCAGGCGAGACCGTCACCGAGGCCGAACTGCGGGACTACGTACGCGGCAGGCTGCGCTCGGTCATGACGCCCGCCCGCGTCCGCTTCCGCGCGAGCCTGCCATTCAATGAAACCGGGAAATTGCTCCGGAGGGTAGTTCGAGACGAGCTGCTCAACGACCATAACGACGGACGCGACACCAATGACCAGTAATGTTAGCCCGACGGACAAACGACGGACGCTAAGGGAAATAATAGCCGCCCCGGAGCTTGGAATCTTCCCCGGGGTATTCGACGGATACAGCGTGCGCCTCGTGCAGCAGAAGGGCTTCCAGGGCGGGCTGATATCCGGCGCCGGACTGGCGAACTCGCGCCTGGCCCGCCCGGATGTCGGGATCATGGGGCTTGAGTCCAACCTGGCCGCCTGCCGGGCGCTCTGCCCGGCCGTCAACATTCCGCTGATAGCCGATGGTGACACGGGGTATGGCAACGCGGCCAACGTGTACTACGCGACCCAGGAATTCGAGCGCTCCGGAGCGGCCGGAGTCTTCTTCGAGGACCAGACGTTCCCGAAGCGCTGCGGCCATATGCCAGGAAAGGCGGTTATCCCCGCGGCTGAGATGGCGGCCAAGATCGCGGCCGCGGTTGACGCCCGGGCCGACCGGGAACTGGTTGTCATAGCCCGCACGGACGCGGCCACTTCGGAGGGCGTCACCGACGCGATCTTCCGCGCGAACCTGTACTTCGACGCCGGCGCCGACCTAGTATTTCCGGATGCCGTAAGATCTCGGGCCGACATCGAGCGGTTCGTGGCCGAGTCCAAGGGACCGGTCTGCATCAACATGGGCTTCGGCCTGAGGTCACGGGGCACGACGCCGCTGTTGTCGCCGGCCGAGTTGCGGGCCTGCGGCGTTTCGATCGCCATCTACGCGCGCCTGCTCAGCTCGGCCGCCGTGATGGGAATGTCCCTGGCCCTTGACGCTATGGCTGAGCAGGCGACCACCGGCATCGTCACGGAACGCCCGGACTTGTGCGTCGATTTCGACCAGGTGGAGGGCCTCGTCGGCCTGGAGGAAGCGAACCTCCTGGCCACCAGGTACTCGGACAGCAGCTAGTGAGGAACGTGGTCATCTGGCCAGGTCTGGTACTCGCCGGTGACGGCCCCGAGCACGGCGATGGCGAGTCGGGCAAGGGACAACCCGCTCATGCTGCAGGCGGCGGGGCCGGACACGCCGAACCGGCGTTCATGACGGGCGGCACCTGCCGCGAATATCGGCGAAACTGACTTCGAGAAGCATATTATTATACGGGAATAACGGGATTGAGCCAGCGAACTTCGCTGAACCTCGCGAAGTCGCTGTCGTTGGAGCAGATTTCCAGTCCATGCTCGATAGCTAGCGCGGCCAGGTGGGCATCGCTAACGACACTGCCGCGAAGCTGGTATCTAGTAATCAGGTCACTCAGAATTCGCCCATGGCCTGGACCTTCAACCGGAATCCAGGAAACTTCAGGTTCGAGCCAGTCGGCGATGAATCCGACCGCTTGCTCTGGGGCAAGCGGGTGCGCGGAAGCGCGCTCATTCGTGCTGATGCGCATGAACGCTACCAGCGATTGCCACGGGAAACCCACCCGCCGAGCGCCGTTAAGCTGGGCGGTCAGCCAGTCGCTGGCCGCTTGGTGGAAGGGGCTAGCTTCATCGATCGCATAGAGAAGAATGTTGGCGTCGAGGAGCACTATCTGGCCTCGGGCCCGTCGAGGCGTTCCAGTGCGTCCGCTACGTTGCTCACGTCGACCCGAAGACGCAGGTTCGCGGTCCGCTGACGGAACTTCGCGCGCCGGTTCGGCGCAGCCAGGCCGGCCCTGATCAGCTCGTTCACGGCATCACTCAGCCCGATATGCCGCTCCTCGCGGATACGCTGCACGGCAGCGGCGACATCGTCGTCTAGGGAGAGAGTAGTGCGCATACCCGCATCCTACGGCATCACGATGCGCTGACTGAGACATCATGATGCCTACTGCCAGTACGTAGCGGGTGGGAGGGAACCTATGAGACGCTCTGGCACGCCGCAGCGCTAACACCCGCGTGAGGCTGCCCGGGCGGGTCTGGGGGCTGGCAGCGGCGAGGCGCAGGCAGGGCAAGCGGGCAGCGGGCTGCTCCTCGCGGTGAGTTCTGCCATCGGCCGGTCGCGGTCGACGGGGTAAACCCGCCGCCCGAACAGCGCACCCGGGGACGGCGCGGCCAGGTTGGGTCATTGCCCGCCGAGTTCGGAAAGGAGCACGGACCGCCTTTCCTCAAGGGCGGCGAGCTGAGCCCGAAGTTGTTTCCGCTCGCGATTGACCGTGGCAAGTTCGGTCCGCGCCAGTAGTTCCCGCAGTTGCCGCTCACCGTGCCGGGCCCTGACGAGGTCTTCGACCTCGCGGCGGAGCAACCGCAGCCACGGGTTCCCGTGCATCGCGGCATGCCGGTAATGTAGTCTCCCCGCTTCGATCGCCGCGAAGATTTCATCCTGCGTCAGGCCGTACTGTGAGCGGGCCGTCTTGTCGCTCAGCGTCGCGCCCTTGACCGCCCATTCTCTATCCTGAAATTCCATTTGCCGGTCGTTTCTCCTCGGTGGCGCTGAGACGCGTGCTCGGTTTACCGGCTGATGAGCTCGCTGAGGCGGACGCCGATCACGGAGAAGCTGGGACGGGGGTCGTGATCGAAGTACCGTGGCTTCCGCCGACGCATCAGGGCCTCTCCGTGCTCGGCCCATGTGAAGTTCGGCTGGCGCAGGACCTTGCGGAATACTGCGTCGGCCGAGTTCGGGTGGCCGGCGGCTAGGCGGCGGAACGGCAGCGGACCGACTGTCTCCGCCCGCAGGTACCCCTTCAGCACGTCGGCGTATCGCTTGTCGGCCGCGAGAGCCGGCTCGGCGAACAGTTCGCGCAGCATCCCGTACTCGTTGTAGAAATTGAGCCCGTCGGCTTCGTCGTAGATCATGCCGACGGTGTCAGCGGCGGCCAGGTCGGGCGGGAACTCGAAGGCGGGCACGTTCACGCCAGGCAGGTTCCGCGGCCGACGCCGGGCGGGCTGCCGGGCGAGCGCTGCCTCCTGCCGCTGACGATAGTAGGCGTTGAGCCGTTCCTCGGCCTCGACGGGCGGAAGGACCAGTTCGTCGCCGCCGAAGAACTCCACGAACGCGGCCCTGTCCTCCCGCATCTGCGTCCAGCCTCGCTCGATTTTCTCCGGATTGCGGTAGACCAGTTCGGGCAGTCCCATTGCCAGCTCGAGCGCGACCTTCGCGACCTGTGTCGCACAGGACTTTGGGTAGACGCTCATCGAGCCGGACACCAGCCAGCC
>Ga0134126_10005838_pt1 | contig 15407 bp, 22 predicted proteins | sample KB31752_FD_96881 | JGI IMG/M metagenome (GOLD analysis project Ga0134126, IMG submission 96881) | Terrestrial soil microbial communities with excess Nitrogen fertilizer from Kellogg Biological Station, Michigan, USA - KB3-175-2 | ecosystem: Environmental > Terrestrial > Soil > Unclassified ...
CATTGCCTTAGCGGATACCACTGAATTAATGTCATCCAGCACGGATGTAATCATGTGGCGTGCAACAATGGGAGGGTGGTCTACGTGCTTTGTGCGTATTGGTTCACCACCATTTTCATCTGGGAAAACAAGCTCTGGGGCGATTACTGGATCAATGGGGTATCGGTCAACGGTCCCAAACTCTTGGATGTACCACCAACTCATTTCATCAGGTACAACAATACTTGCGGACAGGGAAGCATCAGTGCGGAGGGCACTCACTCGGCGTTCTAGCTCAGCCAAAAACCGTCCTGACTGTACTTGAAACTGCATATGTGTGCCCTCCCTCGATTACCACGAATTGAACGTCCTGAAGTACACTCCAAGTTCGTCCTCGTTGAGTTCTTCTACTGTCTTTCCATTCATGACAACCTGTGAAACAGGCTCGTCATCTTCCGGCTTATCCCACTTTGCTCTCATGCGCTCACCGTTAACATAGGCCGCATGGTTTAGCATGATGATCTGTGGCATCGTCATCTTGAACGCTTCATCGAAGGTCCAGTGGTAGCCTTGGCATAGTCCATCAATCATCAGCAGCGGGTTGCCGCGAGTGTCTATTTCTTCCTCTTCGCTTACATCATCACCTGCGTCAGTAGAGGAAGAACTGACTGAAAAAAACTTGCGAAGTCCTTGATGATGTTGTTCTGGATCACTTGGGCCAGCACCACTTCCGCCAGCTTAAACGGGTTCTTGGCGTCTGCCTTTATCTTCTCGATGGTAATGTCAGGATCGGTAGCCTTGCACACGATCTGGGCCATCTTGGGAAGGTTCTCACTACAGTAGGCAATGATGTTGGCGGCGGAAATGCCGGGCGTTGAAATGTCAATGCCATTAAGGCTGATACCACGCCGACCGGACACACCCTTTACCAATTGCTCGATCAGCGGCTGTAGCATGGACAGGAATGCCAAGTAGTCATCGTAGGCAAGGTCTACAATCGTGTACACCTTGTCGCCAAGTGTGAACTGGGAGGTAGACAGAACGGGGTTGTTGGTGGCGGCGCGAATAATGTCCGTCTTAGTCAGCGTTGTTTCGGGAGCGGTCTTCTGTTTCTTAGCCATGTATTACCACAAACAAGAAAAGGCGGGCTGCCTAGTTGTATTAAGCAGCCCGCACAATGTATTAAACAAATTCAGTAGCAGACAGCACAACCTCACCGTCCGTATTACCGTTGACAGTGAAGAACGGAAGCGTTACAGTACACTTCAGCAGCAAGCCATCCTTGGCCTGATCGAACGCAAAGTTGAAAATAGCATTAGGGTTGTAGAACTGCCATTCCTTCGAGTCCAACTTGTTCTGCACGACCATGAGCAGAGCCATATTAGTCAACTCATCCTGGCCAACCTGATAACTGATAATGCTACCGGCTGTGATGACAGAGGCCGTCAGGCCGCTGATCTGCTCCAGAACAATGTCGTCAAACTGAGCCAGACTGAAGGTGGCCGTGCCACTCTTCTCACTGGTGTACTCATCACGCAGGTAGTTATCCATACCTGTTTTGATCTGCGTGGTCTTTTTGACATAGTTGATAGCTGCATTGCCATCAACGATGCCAAGATCAGTCCAGCCAGTAGGTGTCACGCCGTTGGACTTGGTGAAATACGTCTGCAACGGGGCAGCCGTAGTGCTGTCAGGGGTCTTGACATAAATGCGGGGAGCGGGAATGAACTTGAGGCTCTGTGTGCCTGTTCGCCCCGCTACTAGATTGGGTGCCTGTGTGGTATTACGATTACGAGCAATAGCCATTGATAAATCTCCTCATGTTAGCTCTGGTTCTGGAGTGCCTGTCGGCAGCTATACCGAAAGTAGTAGTCATCTTTAATGGGCGTGAAGCGTATATTGCTCATAGGCCACATTACGTTTGATCCTGTTGGAACAGGGGCAGAAGGAATGGTATAGTCAAGCTGTGGAGTGAAGCATCGTAGACTCAGTAGAGCCCACAAAGTGTCCGTCCAATCAATCGCGGTAAGCTCATCAGAGTTAACCACGTCGATCATGCAAAGCTGCTTTGAAACATGTGTGGAAAAGGTGCCGTCCAGAAACGTCACATTCACACTGTTGTTCTGGATCAAATCTCCATCAGGTACGTTGGGACTACGCCACACGCCGCGAACAGGAATACCGACCAAATTGTCAGATAGAAAGTGCAGGAAAGTGTCTCGTGTATTACGCATCTATGGCCTTTCTGTACTCTGTATGTATGCTGTGTACATTAAGTCTTGGCCCTGGATGCCTGTCGGGTCGTAGTCTGTGACTCTGAACACTTCCTTATCGCCAGCAGAATCCTCAAAGACAATAAGCAAATTGGGGTTCTTCAACTCGTCTGTTGAAATAGCCGTGACAGAGAAGTACAGCGCATACGAATTGCCTACCTCAGAACCACCCGTCTCCACTATTAACTCTCCCTTGGCCTGTGGGCCAACAGGGTAGCGGGTAAGGCGCTCAAACATCGGTTGAGGGTCAAGCAGCGTATCAACGTTGGTAAATGTCTGGGCGCGGCCAATCAATGCATCCCCTCCGCTTGCTGTCACTACTCTCTTGTATACTGTGCGGTCTAGTGGAGCATACTTCCGCAATACCGCATCTATTCGTTTTGATATTGCGGCAACCTGGGACATGTATTAGCTCCTATGCAACTTTCCACCCTTGAGTAGGAAGGGACGAACCAACTGCTCCGCTACTGGTGACCACATGCTTCCGTGGGACGTGTACTCCTGTGTGGCAGCTAGGTTCTTACCAACAGCAATTTTGTCCAGGGAAATTCCCTGAATCTGATTTGACAAAACGGTTGTATCGAACGACATGATGTAGGCAGCCTGCTCACACTGCGCCCAGATAATCTCATTAGGAATGTATGTCGATCCAAGAGGATCATCATTGGCATCCGCAGTAAAGTGGATGTCCAAATTTCTGGGAAACTGCAAGCGCTGATACCAGAAGTACCTGATAGGATCTCGCATCAAAGGCAAATTCATCACAAGACGTGTTGCAATGCTATACCTGAGCTGATAGTCTGTGCGAACAGTCGGGTTTACAAATCGGCCAGTTTCAATGACTCTGCACGCCTGCATCAGCAGATTTGTTTTCTGAGCAGTATTGAGAGCTAGGTATGCAGTGCCAGCAGACGTGTTCCAGTGGTTCGTCCAGTAGTCATCACAGGTTGCAATGTCCGCATATGAATTAGAATACTCGCCGGATAATGTTGTATCCAGCACAACTGCGGGTACTGACATTCACAGCTCCTTTACACAACGGGTTTGGTAGGCTCGTCAGGGGCAGCGGGGCCAGTCACATTGACAGGCTCGGCTTTCGGCTTAGGCTTCATAAGAGTAGTCTTAACCTTTTCACCCTCAGCCTCTACCTCCTTGACAACCTTAGTGAACTCGGCCACTACGGCCTTGACCACTTCCTTGATCTCTTGTTCGGCTTCCTTAACAGTAGGCCGATGACGGCGCAATGCTCCGATTCCCACAGCACTCCTCTTTCACAACTGCATAGTGTGCAGTTTAACGATTATATAACACAAAATAAAACAGGGGTGCAGAGCTACCGCACCCCTGAGTCGCCAGTTAGGCAACGGAACTGTGTTAATGTACAGATAAGAAACATTAATACGAGGTAACGAGGACGGCGTGGCAGCTCTTATCCTGCTCGTACACATACGCCGAGCTTACACTGTCGTACCCATAAAGATGGGGAGCGAAATGCACGTCAGCGGAGATGATGTCAGCCTTCAGCAGGATGTCGCGGTCGAACTCAACCTCAACTTGCCGCTGATAGAACAGGGCCAGAGCACCCTTGCCAACGATGTATGTATCATACAGGCTGGAACCGCTCTGCGTACCGGATGTCACCAAATCAGACACCAGGATCGGCAGCCCGTTGATGTGGGGCAGCATGCCACCCTATCACGTTCAAACCGGACTGGTACTGGTTCTGGATAGCGCCGGTGGTCAGCAAGTCGCCAAGCACCTTGGAGTGCATAATGAGCGCAGCGCCACTGGAGATCATCGGGCCGTAGTTGTCGCCCAGGGTGTGTGTCAGGGCGCGAATAGCGGTGCTCTGATCCCAAATACCGTTGGTATTGGTCCGCAGCGCACCAATGCTCTGATCGAACACATTGGGGGTGTTCTGCACAGTCTGCACCAGCTTGTTGTCGATGTACTCAGCCGCTCTACGAGCGATCTGCGAAGCAATCTCGCCAACCGGGTCGGACTTGGACACCAACTGAGCGGTGTCGTAGACCTCATACGCCCCACCGCCGCGAAGAACCGTAGCTCCCTCAGTGGTAGCCTGCACCTTGCCAGGGGTCAGCGCGGTGCCCTCGGTCATATCACCAAACGCACCAATGCGCTTCCAGAACGGAATGGTGAAGGTCGTACCGGGCGAACCAAGCGGAAAATCAGTGTCCACGTCAACGAGGCCGGACTTACCGAACACAAGCATGTCAGGAAACTTAGCCGACACTTGGTCGGCCAATACTTGAGGATTAACGATGTCTGTAATAGCTGTAGATGCCATATTGAAACAATCTCCTTGAAAACGCCGCTCCTAGCGACGTGAATTACTTGGCGAGCAAGCCAGCCTTGACGGCCTCGGCTCTCAACGCCTTATATCGAGCGGGTTCTTGCAAGGCCAGTTGATTAGCCAACTTGGAATTGGACTCCTTGCCGAACAGCTCAGTTAACTTGTATGTCCCGCCACCAGGAAAAGACGCGCTTGTGGTTGAGCCCGCACCTGTTTTAGTCTCACCACGGACTAGGTATTTGTTCTGATCCCCATATTCAGCCAAATACTCATCAACCGACATCGGTTGATAGGCCGAATTGAAACGGGGTTCACCATTAATCCCAACAACAGACAACTTTCCATCATCACCAACCACAACGTTGCTACCCGTCAGTTGGACAATAATATCAGGGTTGATGAAGCCGAGCTTCTCAGCCGCACGGCTGATAGCTGCTTGCTTCTGGAAGTTGGCCAGTTGCTCCCGCGCTGCCCTCGCTTCTGATTCCTTCGCTTGCGCTGCACTTCGCGCGGCCTCAGCTTCGGCGTTAGCCTTGTCGTTGAGACGCTTCCACTCAGACTCAACAATGGTGTCACCATTTGTAGTGGTCTGGGTTGTGGTTGTGGGGTGCAACTTCTGCTCAAGTGCGGCCTTTTCGGCGGCAATGGCAGCCTTCTCAGCAGCGATACTGTCAACTTCAGCTTTGTGCTTATCGTTGGCTCTCTTCAGACGATCTTGAATGATCTTATCAATGGCCGTCTGCTGCTCAGGAGTGAACTCCACAGGGGTAGTGGCTTGGGTTGTAGTCGAGGTGTTTGTTTCACCGGAATTATTAGCTTCCGTAGGCATATAGTCAAACCTTCTTTATCCTCAAAAAGTTAAGGCCATACTTGTGAGTGGGCAAGTATGGCCTGTAATGCTGTGTACTGCTAAATTGCGCTTTACAGCGGATGCTTCACGTTCTTGTGACGCCCCGGGGCGACCTTGACATGTGTGCCAGGAAGGCTCGGAGCGCCGGTATTGCGGCCAGCGGCCTTCTTGCCACCGGGAACATCACCGGAGGCATGCACATCACCCAACACAGAGCGTTGCATGCCAGACAGCGGATCACCACGCTTGTTTGTACCCTGCTTATTGGGACCAACGCGCACGAGAGGCCCAACATCAATCTTAGTTTTTGCCATTGTTTTTACCTTTCAGCTTTTTTGTTGCCGAGACTGACGACCGCGCCTCTTGTGCCGCTTCCGTCATTGTTCCAGTCGACTTGGAGGCTTGCTGTTCAGCGGGGGATTGACCCTTGGCTCCTAGCAGCGCCTCCTTCTGTGTCTGTTGCCATTCCTCGAAGTCAAGGCTGTCGATCTCTTGCTCAACCTTAAGCATCAATTCCGGGCTAATCTTGTCATCCAACTCATGCACCATGCGCTTGAGTTCTTCCTTCACGAACGTCTCCGAAGGAAGCATCAAATCTCTGAAGATCATTGTCAACTGAGAAAGCGCATCGGTTACATTGGTCAGCTCATACCGATCCTTGTACTTGATCTTGCCGTTGAATTTCCTGTTTCCTATGAACTTCAATGTCAGTGAAAACAGAGCGTGCTCGGCGGATTCCAGGATGTCAGCTCTTGTAGCGATGTAGGGAACAGTCTTGCTGAATGACTGCGCTTGGCTGAAGCCGCTTGACTTCTCACCATTGAACAACTCGTTCATGGTGTCCTGGGCGGCGTTCTTGTACATGTCCTGAACGATGCGAGCCCGCTCACTCTGGAGGAATTGGGCCGGATCGGACGGGGGCGAAATGTACTGAGGTGGCTTAGCACCTTTCGGATATGTTACGAAGTTCGCCGTTCCAACCGCACCCTCATCCTGGTCGGACATGGGTATGGAACTTTCAGCCTCTTTCACCAGAATATTGAAGCACTGGCGATACAAGAACTCCTGCAGAAGGCTCGTGAGATTCATTACCTCACGATTTCCATATGCCAGATCACGCAAAAAGCTGTTTCCCATGAAGGAATACAGTTTGCTTCTCTTGAATCTAGACACATACAAGGGAATAATGCCTACTGGATTGGGCAACTCAAGCTGTTTGTCAGCCCTTATCTCAGGCTTTGTCGGATCAGAAATGTCAATGTACTTAATCGAGATTTTATCCTCGTACATCTCTGTGTACTTCTCAAATGTATGGGGTGTACCACCGTCAAGTTCAGTACAAATCTGCTGCCTCTTGATATACAGGTAGCGATCAAATGGATCAACCACCCAATCGAAAATCTCAGTAGGGGCTATGCGTACCCAGTATGGCCGGATGTCATACTCTTCCTCTGTATACATTGAAATGATGCCCACACCCGGATCGGGTGGGGTATCAACCAATGTCATTGTCATGCCATAAATCTGCAAGTCATCACAGTACGTTCTCATGAACTGTGTGATGTCCGTACCCTTTTTGTCTACGTCTGTTACGAACTTTTTGAACCATTCATCGTTGTCACCACCGTTGCGTTGGATCGTCTCTGTAAAGATGAAGTCAGTAAAGAAGTCTACCAATGGGCCGCAGATGTTGGTGTAGTGAATACGCCGCAGGCGCTCTTGATGGTCGTCAAAGTTCTCTCTGGGGTGGCGGAAGATGTAATGATGGTTGGCCATTGCGGGGCCACCTTCATAGGCATTAACATACAACTCCCATTCCTTCTCGTAGGCTAGGTAAGTCGGATTTTTGTAGCGTAAACGGTCGAGTTCCGTCTTCTCCAGGTTGTTTACGCCGTTTTCAATAACAACCGGAACTGTTGCAACGCTATCCATTCAAAATCCCTTCGTCGCACCCGTTAGTATGGAATGCAGTGTTCTCTAAAGTAAGTGAGTAGTTCCTCAAGGCTCATTTTGGCAGTACCTTGCACTTCAGCCGCAAAGTCCTTTGAGCGATGATATGCAACCTGCATCAGGTCAAACATCGTCATACCTGAGTGCCTACGCGGTTGCTGTAGAAAAGAAGCTGCAACGGTCTCTAGCCAAGGCATTCCACCAAGAATGTTTGCTGACACCATCAGGTTGATATAGTAATCATCACTGTAATGTCTAGCGTAGCCTCTGTACCCAACATAATGAGTGTGGATCAGAAGTGGATCGAGCCATACTTCCTTTCCACGCATCCAAAATCGAAGATCGGTGGTCAGTTCCTCACCAGCGTAGCCAATGAACAACTTTTCTGGGCCATAGCCGCCCATCTCTTTCCATGTCTCATTCAGGACTGCGAAGCCACCATGGCCTCCAGCGGCGCACCTAAATGGCTTGTGGCTGTTGGCACAAATAGAGTCAGACATCGCCCAGAAGTTTCGCTTAAGGGTGAGTCGGTAGCTATAGTTGAATGCCTCTCCCGGCATGAACTCGGTGGTTGAGTGAAGTAACCCAATGTCATACTTCCCAAAGTCTAAGTGTACTCTTTTGAAGTAGTCTTTGTGAACCAGACAGTGATTGTCAAAGAAGCACAGTATGCGCCCGTTAGCATGATTGCTGGCCAACTGCCTAGCATCTGGTGGGGACATTGCATCGCATGTGAAGTGCTGGTAAACTACTTTTCCTTGTTTGTCGAGAGAGTCCAACAACACATGGGCACCGTTGTCAAGGCGCTTATCACCGTTGCAGACGACGCTATAGTTCCAGGTGAACCCGGAGCCTTTCAAATCATGCTCACATGACATGATGGTCGCCCAGAGTCCCAAGCCATTGCCTCTATGAGCTATGCAAATTGTAAAGTCAGGCTGTTCCATTCTTCTTGTGTCTTTTGATTGGTTGTCTGTACTGCTTCACGTCGCACGGTACAGATGAATGTGCGGTCCAGAATGCGACTCTCGTTCTGCCACCGCAGACCTCAACGATACCGCTAACAAGGTCACCATCCTCAATGTGAGATTTTAGATCACATGGGCTCATATAAGCTGGTGACCCCGGATGACTGTGTATTGATCCAAGCAGGGAAAAGCCTGCTTCGCTGGCCATTTGAATGGCCTCGTTTCCATCAGTAGCATCGGGGGTCACCGAGCGGTCTGTCGCCTGTTCGATCTTGGTATAGTCGAAGTAGACCACACGCACTTCATGGTCGGAGATGATGTCACCAAACAGGAGGGCGTAAATCTCTACACGGCTTTTTCTTGCTCTCGTTCTGAAGTAGTCAAGCTGCGATTTGGCAATGTGTACCGTCACCTAAACGCCCCTCACGTTTTGATATTTGTAGACCCAAGGGAGGGTATCAGCACCCCAGTTGGCCAAAGCCAACGAAATGCAGGCATCGTCGTGTTTTCCTCTGGGAGCTGAGAACATAACGATTCCACCCTCGGAAATCTTGTACTCGTAGTCCTCCAACTCCCTAATGAGAATGGGAATCGGAGGGTAGGAAATCTTTGCTTGTTCGATGTTGACCCGAAGTTTATCAATCAATTGCTTCTTGGCTGATGTGCTACCAATCTTGTATGGTGACATCACAAGACCGGCAGACTGCAAGGTATTGACAATTGGGTCACCAATACCAGTGCTGTCTATTACAACCAGGGCCTTGTAGCGCCGAGCAATGTCAATGATCTTGAGGTACTGCACATCCCAACTGGTGTCATTGAAGCGATCCCAGTAGACAACATGCTTGGTCTGTCTGTCCATCACCGTGATGACGGAAAAGTCTCTCAGCCGCGCAAGGTCAACACCCATAACATAGCTATGACCAGCGATGAAGGGTTGTATTACGCCGCGAATGCACTCACGAATGTTTCTGAACACACCGGCTGAACCGTCGATAAACTCTGCCGCAACTTCTTGTCTGAATGTGTCCTCTGGGAGATTTCGTTTCATCTCCTTGATCGCTTGGGGCGATACATGGGGGTTCATCCAGGTGGGCATGCGAATGGATTTCCATTCTGGCCATGCATCAACTTCGTCAGGTGCTAGAAGGGAATGACCGTGCTGGTCTGTCTTTTCACCACGCTTGTAAATATCGTAGAACCAGCCACGCCCAAGAGGTGTGCTGATAATGATTCCTTTTCCCTGCGTCTGCGTTACTGTTGTCAGAAGAGAAACAAATGATTCATATGGGATTCTGGCAGCTTCATCCATGACGAAGAAGTTGACCGCGAACCCACGCAGCAGGTCAGGATTATCACCTGACTTGAACTCTATGTTCGAGTGCTCGGAACCATCTGGCTCCATCAATGTCAGTCGGAGTTCACTCTTGTACTCCTCGAAAGTTCCTTTGGGAAGGAACTTCTTGGCCAAGTCATATGCAATGCGTGATTGTCTGTATGAAGGGGCAACCCACCAATTCAAACTGTTCTTATAGTCCCACGCTTGCTTAACGAGCCGAATCGTGCAACCATACGTCTTACCGAATTTTGTCCCGCACGCTCCCACTGCAAATCGCAGAGTGGGGTCATTGTCAAACGAATTGATGAAAGAGTGCTGTAAAGGATGTGCCTTGGGAAGTACCAAGCGCACATCTTTAATCTCAACCGGCATGTAGTCTACTCGTTTTCGTGGAGGTAATCTGGCTCTGTCACATCAAAGGACTTACCCAGTTCAACCTCTGGCTCAATGTCGATTGCCTCTGGTAGAGCTAAACGCTCGATTGTTTTCAGTTCTTCTGGGGTGGCATCCTCGAAGGACTCTACTTTGCGAGTCTCTACGGAACCATCCTTGAGAACGGTTGACTGGTAATTGTATTTGTGGACCGCCAGATGACCGAGGCTCTTTGGTAAGTAGCCTAAATCTTGGAGCGCTCTGGAGGTGTCCAGACGCATTCTAATGACTGATGTGCAGTGCTCAAGGTATGTTCTAGTACCTGGTGTAGCATGCTTCTTGGATTTCTCAATGTCAGAAACGTTGCGCTCAAAGTCCATCAGAATGTCAGCGATCACCAAGCTGACATCTTCTTCCTTGATTCGCTTGGAGCGCTCTTCACGAATCTTCTTCTTGTCAAACCGGATGGTTCGCTCGGTGACCTTGAACATCTCGGCCATTTCCGAGTTGGTCACTTGAGGCTCCGTGGCCATCAAGTACATCACCGCATGGCGTCTATCCTGGGTGGTTACAGCCTCACCACGGCTCGCTGACTCTAAAATCCTATCCGCCGTCGAGAGTTTGGTTTTACCACCCTGTGTCTTATCAGCCATGTTCTTCAAACGACCATTTCTTTTCACATTCACCAGTGTAATGACGTGATGTATTGTCTACTAGATACGGCTCTTCTGTCATCATAGGAATGGGACAACTTGGTGTATTAATACATCCAAACCCGAACGACCAAGGCTGCATATTTCCAGCAATGGTAGTTCCTCTGCCTTTCAAACCATCCATCAATTCGTTGTAGCACTCCTGGCAGAAATCATAACGTGTGTTATTGATTGTCACATACAAATGAGTCTCAAGACAATTGATGTCCTCACGACATGAATCGCAGTTTGTGTTCCAAACTTGAAATAGCATATAACTCTTAGCCTTTGTGCCCGAAGTTCAGGGCGAACTGAGTGCGCCGCATCAACTGGGTGTTGTGGGTGCGCTTTGCAATAGCCTTCTCGTGCTGGAGGGTGGCAACTGGGATGTGGGTTCCCGGCTTGATGTGCAGCTCCCGATGCAGAGCATCCTTCTTGACCTCAAAGTCAACCTTGTCTTGAATGTTTTTCCTGGCCATGGGCGCACCAATCCCTTTCCGCTCCTTGGAGCAGCAAAAATGTAAGTAGAATGGGAGGAATGCACAGTGTGCAGAGCCTCCCTGATGTGATAGGAGTCGAACGGCCCGGTAGGTTTATGAGGACAAGTGGCGACCGATTGATGGTGCCGAACTTTGTCTAGGAGGGGCTGATACTTTCCTTCTCTCTACTCTATACTTTCAGTATACCACACTTGTCAATAGTTCTGGGACGTTTGTGTCCGTAAGTGTATGATAAGAAAGGAGAAATAAATATTTTGATGGTCGGCAAAACTCAGCTTATTTTGCCCTATTGCGACCTAAGCCCTTGGGACGGCCTACAGTTCTGGGTGTGTATTGGGCCAATCCTTCCTCCAGTGGACGCCCCAGGAACTGACAAATAGCTGCCATCGTCTGCGAATCAGGACGATTCTTGTCGATCAGGTAGTTGTACACTACCGCTCTGGACCTGTTGATGGCTCTACTGAAGTTCTCGATAGACAGTCCTTTAGCCTCCAATTGGGGCACCAACCACTGTCTGATATTATTGAATCCTGCCTCTGTACTCATATATTCTCCTTCTGTCCTGTCTCTACATCTCCATACTGTATACCCCTACTGTATACAACAATAGGGTACACAACGGGGTAGCAAAGTTAATTGATATTGTAGCACAACTTGAAACCATTGTCAAGCACAATCGACCACAATTTGACGTATAATCGACAAAATACTTGTGTATTGGCTGCACAGTGTGCAGTTAGGTGGGGGAACAGGTAATATTTGCCATGTGTGCAGCCTACCATTGCTGCACAGTTAAGTCAAGTCTTGACGTAACACGAAAACCAGTGTACAATGCATGCATGTGTGAATTGACAACCTGTGATCCAGCGACGATGAACCCGCCGCTGAATCCGATACTGGTCAAGGATGGGGCCGGTTTAGAGCAAGTCAAACAGTTCCTTACGAGAACGAACGAGTTTGGTTACGACCTTGAGACGAATATAGTCCCCACGTTCTTCAACAGGCGTGTGCGGACGATGCAGATTGGGGACAGAAATGAGCAGTACGTTATTGACCTCCTGCAGTTCGCCCAATCAACTGAGAATCTGATAGCGTTCCAGGGGCACCACTTTAAGCACAATAAGCATTCGGGGCTGCAAGCTGTGGTAGACACCGTGCGACCAGCACTGGAGTCCAACTCCCATCTGAAGATTGGACACAATCTAGACTTCGACTACAAAACGTCCAGTTGGTGTTTGGGCCTTCGCCCGTGGCATCTGTACTGTACCTACCTTGCTGAGAAGGTGATTCACTGCGGGGCAGTGTCGTTCGATATTCGTGGGTTCTGGGCACTGGATGATCTTGTGGCTCGATATTGCGGCCTGAAGTTGGACAAGACAGAGCAGAAGACATTCGATCTAGAGTCAGAACTGACGGAGAACCAGATCGTATATGGTGCGCTCGACGTGAGAATCCTGTTCGCCCTCCGCAACGCCCAGAGAAAGGTCATGGAGAAGGACGGCCTACTTCAAGCCGCCCAGATCGAGTTCGATTCATTGCCAGCGTTCGGGGACATGCACATCACCGGGATGAAGATTGATGGTGAGCGATGGATGGGCCTTGTCAATGACATCGTTGTAAAGCGTGAAAACCAAATTGCAGAGCTGGACAAAGAGTTCCTTCCGCTGGTTGGAGAGAAGGGAAACCCTGTTAACAACCTCGATGAACTGGAGTCAATCTGGAGAAACACCAAGGATCGCACTGAGCGCAAAGCAGCACGAGAGGTGTTCATGGCTGCGCGGCGGAAATACAAAGCGCAGTTGAAACAAGTGGACACCTATGAGGGGAGTGCATCTATTAATTACGCGTCAAACCCTCAGCTATTAGTGGCCCTCAGAAAGATGAAAGGATTCACGGCCACCACACTCCCAGACACAAGCGACAAGACTCTTAGCAAACTTGAGCACCACCCAATCATTGCAAAGCTACAGACATTCAGAGAGTACGATAAGATCATCTCTACATATGGCCAAACATTCCTTGAGCAGTACGTTGATCCTGATACTGGAAGAATACACTCCAACATCAAACAACTTGGTGCTGCTACCGGGCGCACATCGAGCAGCAAGCCAAATGTACAGAACATCCTGAAGGGTGCTGATTGGCGGGGCTGCTTCGTTGCACGTCCTGGGAAGAAGATCATCACAATTGACTACGCTGGCCAAGAATTACGCATTGCTGCTGACTATAGTGCAGAGAAAAGCTGGATTGATGCGTTCAACAATGGATGGGATGTCCACAGCGTAGTTGCAGACATGTTGTTTGGTGATGAATGGACAAAAGGTTCTGAGAAGAATTGTGCGTATGCAAGTGGTTTTCAGAAGTGCAAGTGTAAAGTACACAAAGACTTACGGGATAATATTAAAGCAATTTCGTTCGGGATATGTTACGGACTTTCAGCTAGAAAGTTAGCTGGTGACCTTAGCATTACACTTGAGGAAGCAGAAGCACTGCTGCAGAAGTATTACAAAGCCAATCCTCAGTTGATGGCATATCTAACCAAGTCTGGCAATGATTCCTCGATGAAGTTGGAATCCAGAACGAAGTCTGGACGCCGCCGCAAGTACCTGAAGCCTACCTGGGAATGGGCAATGCGTAAGGCCCAAGAGCGTTGGGGCCGTCTCCCCACCCAGAAGGAAATCATGCGTACCTATACGGGCGCATTTGAGTCCATCAAGAGACAGGGAAAGAATACCCCTATCCAAGGTACTGGTGTTGATTGTGTGAAGATTGCGATGAGCTGCCAGATTGACGTTGTAAATAGAACCACAATGCTCTGGCACTTGTTGAATGACATCAACAAGAAGTATGCGGAGCAGGGATATACGGCTGAGCTTATCAACATGGTTCACGACGAAATTGTGTTGGAGGCCAGCGAAGAAATTGCTGAGGAAGTGCGCGAGGTTGCTGAGAATGCTATGCGCCGCGCGGGGGCTCAGCTAATCACAAAGGTTGTTATGGAAGTTGAAGGGAACGTTGCTGACAGATGGAAAAAGTAAGAAAGCTCAAGGTAGCCCCTGTATTCAGTAAAGACAAGGCTCTGATGCGTCTGTATAGGCGCTTAAACAAGAAGTGGTTTGATGGAAAGTTGCCTAACGATGTCCTTGTTGGATGGCATTACGATGGGGAGAATTATGGCTGTACCGGAATATTAGTAACAAAGAATAGTGATGGTACTACTACTGAGAGCTTAGCAATCGCTCTTGATCCTACCATCATGAACCATTCAAAGTGGCTCATGCTGACGTTGATCCATGAGATGTGTCACGTAGCAACTCAGGATGAGAAAAAGAGTCATGGGCCGAAATTCTACAAGGAAAAGAGACGTGTAATGGCAGCGGGAGCCATTGATGTTTGGTGGTAGAGGCAATGAGCAAAATTCAAGATCAGGTCCGAGAGTTTGCCGAGAAGTTTGGGATTGGTATTGCAGAGGAGCCTACGTTGCCCTCTCTGAAGGAGCGCATTTTGCGCTGTACACTGGTGATGGAGGAGGCTCTGGAGCTGGTAGAGGCATCCGGGCTCATGTTCATTCAGTGTGATGACGGGAACTGGGCGTTGTATGCTAAACCGGATGCGATGCCCGACATCGTGGCCGTCGCTGATGCCACGGGTGACCTTGCATACGTTGTGGAAGGGGTGAATCTGAAGTGGGGAATTGATTCCGAGGTCGTTGGGGCGGAGGTTCATCGCTCGAACATGTCAAAGGTGTGGCCGGATGGCACCGTACATCGCCGCGCGGACGGAAAAGTGATGAAGCCGGAGACGTATTCGCCACCCAATCTTGAGCCGATTGTATTCAAGAGCCTCCAGGGGGAACTGGTTTGACGCTTCTCACGTTTGCCAAGAAGTATAAGCTCTCATTGTCCAAGGATGAGTGCGACGAATACGTTGTTAAAGGAGCGCACGGTGACATTAGTCAGTATGATGACACTCTGCTGCTTGCATCCTTCTACGGCCCGGATGAATCGTCCCTCCGGGCCAAGAGAATTTCTGAGACTGTGAAGAAGCGCATGGCACATAATGGATTTTCTGTGTCAAAGGGAACCGATGAGGCCCAATTCATGTTCGATCCATTGAATTCCAAGGCATCCAAGTGGTTCATCAAGAGCCTGTGGTGCAAGGAGAAGCGTA
>Ga0134126_10005840_pt1 | contig 15399 bp, 14 predicted proteins | sample KB31752_FD_96881 | JGI IMG/M metagenome (GOLD analysis project Ga0134126, IMG submission 96881) | Terrestrial soil microbial communities with excess Nitrogen fertilizer from Kellogg Biological Station, Michigan, USA - KB3-175-2 | ecosystem: Environmental > Terrestrial > Soil > Unclassified ...
CCCATCCTCCGCCACCCGCTGGTGGACATAGCCCTCAACGAAGCCCGGGCGGGTCTTGACGATGTTGGCCGAGAAGTGCACGTTCTCGAGGAATTCCCGGGCGGCGGATTGCGGCACCATGAATTGATCGATCAGTATGGTTTGCACGTCTCTCTCCCTCAATTCGCCATGATCTGCCAGGGCGCCCCGTAGCGGTCGACCAGCATGCCGAACGCTTTCGCCCACGACGTCTTCTCCAGCGGCACCTGGATCTGCCCCGCTTCCGACAGCTGCGTGAAGATCCTGCTCGCCTCCTCCACGCTCTGACAGGCGAGCGTGAACCGCGTGCCTTTGATTCCCGGATAGGGCGCGGGTGCCATCCAGTCGGAGGCCATCAGGGTGTTGCCATCGAAGGTCAGGCTGGCATTGATGACCCGGTTGGCGCCCGAGGGCGGAAACTGGGATGCCATCGGAGATTTCCCCACGGTGGTCAGGTTGTCGATTTTTCCGCCCAGGACCTTCTGATAGAAGGTCATCGCCGAGGCGCAATCGCCGTCGAAAAGCATGTAGGCCAACAGACGTGTCATGGAACTCTCCTGACCGCGGAAAAGTGAGTGCGCGGCGGGGAGCACTATGCGTTCACGCAATAGTCACTTCAAGTGATGATTCGTGACGAATACCGTCACTTGCAGTGATGATTCGAGCGGCCTCACCCGGCGCTGAAAAGAGGCTTGCCCAGCCCTGCTCCATCGACGTCGAGCCCCAGACCCGGACCGGTCGGCGCGCCGCCGAAACCGCCGGCGCTGCGCGGCAGGTGGCCGGCAACGTGCTCACGGGTCCAGTCGTTCATGAACGATACGGTCAGCAAGGCCTTGGGGCGCGTGCTGGCGGCCAGATGGGCGGAGGTCGCCGACACGATGTCGCCACCCCACATGTCCTCTATGGTGACCTGGATTCCCAATTCATCGCAGACGTCCCGGAGCAGTCTCGCCCGGGTCAACCCGCCGACCCGCGACACTTTCAGGTTGACCGCTCCGGCGCCACCCTCGCGAGACGCGCGCAGCAGGGTCGGCAGATCCATGACGATCTCGTCGTATACCATCGGGAGCGCGGTGCGCTTCCTCACCTCGATACACTCTTCCATCGTGGGGCAGGGCTGTTCCAGATACAGCCGCGGCAGACGCTCCATGGCCCCCACGGCGATGAGAGCTTCGTTGAGTCGCCAGCCGCAATTGGCGTCCGCAATGACCAGGTCTTCGGAGCCTGTCGCGTCGATGATCTGCCGTACGCGCACGCCATCCAGAACCGGATCGCCGCCGACCTTGAGCTGAAACCTGTGGATGCCCTCCCGGCGACGCGCCAGCACGTACGCCGTCATCTCGTCGGGCGTCCCCAGGGGAACCGCGATGTACAGCGGGAATCGTTCCTGGCGCACGCCGCCAAGCAACACCGCAGCGCTGACTCCAAGGGCGCGCCCGGTCAAATCCCAACAGGCGACGTCGATCGGGCTCTTCGCATATGCGTGGCCGCTCAGCGCCGCATCCATCGAATCGTTGACCGCGGCGAGGTTCGTCGGATCCACGCCCAACACGGCCGGTGCCAGAAGCGACAACGCGGCGCGGGCGCCTTGCGCATGGGCCGGCAGATAGGTGGTCCCGAGGGGGCAGACTTCGCCCCACCCCTCCAGACCGTTGTCCGCCGTGACACGGACGAGCGTGGACGGGAGCGAAGTGATCGCCCGTCCGCCGGACATGACGTACGTGCCGTGAACGTAGGTCAGGTCGAAGTTGTACACGTCCACGCGTTTGATCTTCAAGCGCCCTCCGGAATTCCCGGGTGCGACGCCCGCTGGCGGCCGGCCCGGCGCATCGACTATAAGCCGAAGCGATCCGAAGGCAAGCTCGCGCCGGCCGCCGCGACCCCGGTCATTTTGCGACGGTCCGACCCGGCACTGCGATGGCAGCGCGCTGCCATCTTGTGCGGGCGCCGCGAGCGAGATTACGCTCCGCGGGTCACTCGCGGATGGGCCGCTCGAGGGGTCTCTCGCCATGTCATCGAAAATCGCGCGCAGATCAGGGGTGGGGCTGGCTTGCCTGTCATTGACGTGCCTTGCGGGAGCGGCTCTGCCGCAGCCTGCGGCGACGCCGGCCGGGGCGGACATGCTGGGCTTCACGTCGGCTGGCGCAGCGCAGGAACGGGATCTGGAGCAGCGGTTCGACGCCGGGCTCAGCGCGCCGCAGATGCGCGATTGGCTGCGCGAGCTGTCCTCGGCCCCCAATCAGGTCGGCTCACCCCACGACAAGGCCAACGCGGAGTTTTTGCTGGCGCAGTTCAAGAAATGGGGCTGGTCCGCCCGCATCGAGACGTTCGATGTGCTTTATCCGACGCCGACGCAGGAGCTGGTCGAGATGGTCGCGCCGACGAGCTTCAAGGCCTCGCTGCACGAGCCGCCCGTAGCCGGTGACCGCACTTCGGCGCTCGGCGGTGCGCTGCCGCCCTATAACGTGTACGGCGCCGACGGTGATGTGACCGCGCCGCTGGTTTACGTCAACTATGGAATGCCCGACGACTACAAGGAGCTGGATCGCTACGGCATCAGCGTGCGTGGCAGGATCGTGATTGCACGTTACGGCAAGGGCTGGCGCGGCATCAAACCGGAGCTCGCCTACGAGCACGGCGCGGTCGGGTGCCTGATCTATTCCGATCCGGAGGACGACGGATATTTCAATGGTGACTCCTACCCCAAGGGCGGCTGGCGGCCGCCGGAAGGCGTGCAGCGCGGATCGGTGATGAACATCGCGCGCTACCCCGGTGATCCGACGACGCCGGGCTACGGCTCCGTGCCGGGCGCCAAGCACCTGGCCGTCGAGGATGCGCAGTCGGTTCTCAAGATCCCGGTCCTGCCGATTTCCTACGCGGATGCGACACCCTTGCTGCAGGCGCTCGGCGGACCGGTCGCGCCGGCAAGCTGGCGCGGGGCGCTGCCGTTGACCTATCACATCGGCGCCGGGCCCGCGCAAGTGCATCTGTTGGTGAAATCCGACTGGAGCCGCAAGCCTGTCTACGACGTGATCGCGGTACTGAAAGGCTCCACGGATGGGAATCAGTGGGTGGTCCGCGGGAATCACCACGACGGCTGGGTGTTTGGCGCCTGGGATCCGCTCGCCGGCACGGTTGCGCTCATGGGCGAGGCCAAGGCGCTGGGCGCCCTGCATCGGCAGGGCTGGGTGCCCAAGCGCACCATCGTGTATGCGAGCTGGGATGGAGAGGAGCCGATGCTCCTTGGCTCGACCGAATGGGCGGAGACTCACGCCAGGGAGCTGCAGCAGAAGGCCGTGTTGTATCTCAACTCGGACACCAACGCGCGCGGCTTCCTCTCGGTCGGCGGCAGCGATTCGCTGCAGCACATGGTCAACCAGATCACGGCCGGCGTGACGGATCCCGAAACCAAGGTCAGCGTGCAGCAGCGGGAGCGCGCGGCCATCGCGGTAGCAGCAGCCGGGCCGGATTCCGGTCCGATGGTCCGCGAGCTCGCGGCTCTGACGGCGGGAGGCGGTGACGTGCCGCTCGAGGCACTGGGCTCCGGCTCGGATTTCAGCCCATTCCTGGACCACCTGGGCCTGGCGACGCTGCATGTCGAATTCGGCGGCGAGGATGCCGACGCCGGCATCTACCATTCGCGCTACGATTCGTTCGATCACTTCATCCGCTTCGGCGACCCGACCTTCGAATACGAGGTCGCGCTGGCTGAAGTCGCCGGCCACATCGTGCTGCGCACCGCCGACGCGCCGGTGCTGCCCATGCGTTTCAGCGATTTCAGCGCCACTCTGGACCGCTACGTCAGGCAGCTGCACAAGGAAGTCGACGATGAGCGCAAGGCTGCGCAGCAGCAGCGCAAATTGTTCGACGCCGACGCCTACCGCCTCGCCGCCGACCCGACTCGCCCGGTTGCGCCGCCGGAGCGCCTGTCGGACGTGCCGAATGTCGATCTCGGCCCGCTCGATCAGGCCGCAGCACGGTTGCGCAAGAGCGCCAAAGCCTATGAGGCGGCTTACGACGCACGCGCGGCCGCAGGGCTGACGATTCCCGCCGGACCCTTGCGCGAAGCCAATTCCCTCATGGCGACCATGGAACAACACCTGCTCGATGAGGCGGGTCTGCCGGACCGGCCCTGGTACAAGAACGTGATGCAGGCACCGGGCAGGCTGACCGGCTATGCGCCGAAGACGGTTCCGGGCGTGCGGGAAGCGCTGGATGCGCGCAACTGGAGCCAGGCCGAGCAGTACGCTGCTATCACCGCGAAGGTTCTCGACGGCTATCGCGCGCAGCTCGATCGTCTCACGGCGCTTTTCGCTGCCGCGAAGTGACGCGTCAGGCTGTCTCGATAGTGGCCATGCCGGCCGACGCGTAGCGCTCGCCCATCACGGCCGCAGGATCGAAAAGCTCGTCGAGGGCGGTGACCTCCTCGCGAGTCAGCTCGATTCCCGCCGCGGCGGCATTCTCCATGACGTAATGGGACCGCTTGGTGCCGGGTATCGGAACGACATCGGGGTGTTTCGCGAGAAGCCAGGCGAGCGCGATCTGTCCACTGGTTGCGGCGCGCTTCGTGGCAAAGGCGGCGAGACCCTGCACGAGGCGCAGATTGTTCCGCAAGGCCTCTCCCTGGAAACGGGGATTCGTGCGGCGGAAATCGCCCGTCCCGAGAGCCTCCCCGTTCTTCACGGTCCCGGTCAGGAAGGCGCGCCCGAGCGGGCTGTAGGCGACAAAGGTCACGCCCAGGTCGCGGCACGTCGCGAGCATCTGCCGCTCCGGCTCGCGGCTCCACAGCGAGTATTCGGACTGAATCGCCGTGATGGGATGCACGGCATGAGCGCGCCGCAGCGTCTCCGGCGCCACTTCGGAGAGTCCGAGATAGCGCACCTTGCCGGCCTTGACGAGCTCCGCCATGGCGCCGACCGCATCCTCGATGGGAACGGACGGATCGCGGCGGTGCGCATAGTAGAGATTGATGGTATCGATTCCCAATCGACGCAACGAAGCGTCGCAGGCCTGACGGATATATTGCGGAGAGTTATCGACGCGGCGCGCCGCAGGCGCATTCGGGTCACGGACGATGCCGAACTTGGTCGCGAGCACCACCTGCTCGCGCCGTCCCGCGAGGAAGCGGCCGAGCAGCTCCTCGTTGTGCCCCAGCCCATACATGTCCGCAGTGTCCAGGAAGTCGATGCCCTGCTCGACCGCGGTCGCGAGTGTCGCCAGCGACTGCTGATCGTTGCCGGGCCCGTAGAACTCGGACATGCCCATGCAGCCGAGGCCGATGGCCGAGACAGTGGTACCGGTCTTTCCCAAGGGACGTCGCAGCATGAGCTCTCTCCTTTGCGGGCAGGGCGATCCGCCTCGCGGGCCGACCGACTATAGGCCGCGGGCACCGGAACGCAAGATCGCGCTCATCGCCCGGCATCCGGGAGCGATTTGCGACAGCCCGAGCGAGCGCTGCGATGACATCGTGCCAGCCGGTTGCGCGAGCGCCGGCGCGCGACTCCGCAAGCCACGCTGACGAAGTAGACTATCCGCCGCGATTTTTTGCGGGGGAGTGGCGATGTCAGCGAGAGTCGTGCGCAAATTCGGGGTCGGATTGACTTGCCTGTCTCTGACCTGCCTTGCAGGCGCGGCCCTGCGGCAGTCGGCGGCGGCGCCGGCCTCCACGGACATGCTGGGCTTCACATCGGGCGGCGCGGCGCAGGAACGCAACCTGGAGCAGCGTTTCGACGCAGAGCTCAGCGCGCCCGAGATGCGCGACTGGCTGCAGCGGCTGTCCGCCGAGCCGAACCAGGTTGGCTCGCCGCACGACAAAGCCAATGCGGAGTTCCTGTTGGCACTGTTCAAGAAGTGGGGCTGGGACGCGCGCATCGAGACCTTCGATGTGCTCTATCCCACGCCCAAGCAGGAACTGGTCGAGATGGTCGCGCCGACGACATTCAAGGCGGCGTTGCATGAGCCGCCCATCGCGGGCGACCGGACTTCGGCCCTGGGCGGTGCTCTGCCACCCTACAACGCGTACGGAGCCGACGGCGACGTGACTGCGCCGCTGGTATACGTCAACTACGGGATGCCCGATGATTACAAGGAGCTGGCCCGCTACGGCGTGAGCGTCAAGGGCAGGATCGTGATCGTCCGTTATGGCCAGGGTTGGCGCGGACTGAAGCCCCAGCTCGCGTACGAGCATGGCGCGGTGGGCTGCCTCATCTACTCCGACCCGCGGGATGACGGCTATTTCAACGGCGACGCCTACCCCAAGGGCGGCTGGCGACCGCCGGAGTCGGTACAGCGCGGATCGGTCATGAACATGGAGTGGTATCCCGGAGACCCGACGACTCCAGGGTATGGGTCGGTGCCGGGCGCGAAGCACATACCGATCAAGGACGCCAAGACCATTCTCAAGATCCCGGTATTGCCGATTTCCTATGCGGATGCGACACCCTTGCTGCGGGCGCTCGGCGGACCGGTCGCTCCGGCAGGCTGGCGCGGAGCTCTGCCGTTGACCTACCACATCGGCGCGGGACCGGCGCAGGTGCATCTGCTGGTGAAGTCCGACTGGAGCCTGAAGCCGCTCTACGACGTGATTGCCGTGTTGAAAGGCTCCACGGAGGGCGGTCAATGGATCGTCCGCGGCAACCATCATGACGGCTGGGTATTCGGCGCCTGGGACCCGCTCGCCGGCACCATCGCGCTGATGGGCGAGGCAAAAGCGCTGGGCGATCTGCACCGGCAGGGGTGGCGGCCGCAACGGACCATCGTGTACGCCAGTTGGGACGGAGAGGAGCCGGCGCTTCTCGGCTCCACCGAGTGGGTGGAAACCCACGCCAGGGATCTGCAGCAGAAGGCCGTGTTGTATGTCAATTCCGACACCAACGCACGCGGTTTCCTGTCGATCGATGGCAGCCACTCCCTGCAGCACATGGCCAATCAGGTCGCGGCCGGCGTGACCGACCCGGAGACGCACGTCTCCGTCCAGCAACGCGAGCGCGCGTTGCTCGAGGTCAGCGGCGCCGCGCCCGACGCCGATCCGATGGCGCGCGAGACCGCCAAGCTCGCCGCCGCGGGCGGCGACCTGCCGCTCGGCCCGCTGGGCTCGGGCTCGGATTTCAGCTCGTTCCTGGATCATCTCGGCATTGCCGCGCTCAATGTCGAGTTCGGCGGCGAGGACGATGAGGCCGGCATATACCATTCGCGCTACGACTCATTCGATCACTTCATCCGCTTCGGCGATCCGAGCTTCGAGTACGAGGTCGCCCTGGCAAAGGTGGTGGGCCACATCGTTCTCCGGACCGCGGACGCGCGGGTGCTGCCCATGCGCTTCGTCGATTTCAGCTCCACGTTGGACCGCTACGTCAAGCAGCTGCATCAGTTGGTGGATACCGAGCGCAAGGCGGCGCAGCAGCAGCACGAGCTGATCGACGCGCATGATTACCAGCTCGCCGCCGACCCGACCCGGCCGGTGGCGCCACCGGAGCGTCTCTCAGACGTTCCCAACATCGATCTCGCGCCGCTCGATCAGGCCGCGGCACGCCTGAAGCAGAGCGCTGAAGCCTATGAGACGGCCTATGAGGCGCGCGCAGCCGCAGGACTCGCGATCCCCGCGGGGCAACTGCGGGAGATCAACATGTTGATGACGACGATGGAGCGGCGACTGATCGATGAGGCGGGGCTGCCGGGGCGCACCTGGTACAAGAACATGATGCAAGCGCCCGGTGAGCTGACCGGTTATGCACCGAAGACGATTCCTGCCGTGCGGGAAGCCCTGGAGACGCGCAACTGGAACCGCGCGCAGGAGTACACCGGAGTCACCGCCAAGGTGCTCGACGGTTATCGGGCGCAGCTCGATCGGCTCACCGCGCTGCTCGGCGCTCACTGACGCGGCGGGTCGGCAAGTCAACCGCCTGTCGCGGGAAGCGGCACGGCGGTGGTGCGCTTGAGCTCCTCCATGGAGAAAACTGCGCGCACCTCCGCGCAACGGGTCGAGCCGATGAGGAGCTTGTAGACCTCATCGTAGCTCGCGACATCGGCCAACTGCAGCTTGAGAAGGTAGTCGACGTCGCCGCTGGTGCGGTGAAACTCCGTGACCGATGGAATCGCGCGCACGGTGGCCGCGAAGTGATCGAACCACGCCTGCGAATGCTCGGCGGCCCGTATCAGGACGAACATGGTCAGTCCCGCGCCCACCCGGGTCGCATCGAGAAGCGCGACCCTTTTCTGGATGACGCCGGCCTCCTCGAGGCGCTTGATCCGGTGCCAGCAGGCGTTCGTGGAAAGGTGTACCCGCTCCGCGATGGCGGCCACCGACTGGGAGGCGTCATCCTGCAGCAGGTCCAGGATGCGTAGATCCGTAGCGTCGAGCTCGGACATGGGAAATTTTCCCACAAAGACCCTTCTCCGTAGTCTAAATGGAGAAGATATTCGACGCCACTTTGATTATCTTCCTGTCAACCGGCGTCAAATAAGGGGGCTCGGTGTTCACCCGCCTATTCCTCGACCACCCGCGATCGGTGGGAGAGACCTATCTGGAGCATCAGCGCCACGCCTTCGGATTCGGGATCTCGCTGCTGGCCGCCGCGCTGGCCTGCCTCGTCCATGCACTGATCCCTGGGCTCTTCGTCCGTACGGGGAGCGAGGCTATTACGCGACTCCACGAGCGGATGGTGGTCCATCGGACAGGGCGCGGCCGTGACAGCCGGGCCGTGCCGCTGCGGACCTGACGGGCCCGCCGCGCTCACCACTTGCGGGCGGTACGTCCCCGGCGACCCATCGGGCGCGTGACTGGCGCGGGACCGGAGCTTTCCTCGACTGGACCTGCGCCTGTTGAGTTATCTCGACGGCCGGCGCTCCCCGGTGACGGCTACAAAACGCTGACCACGATCCGTCGCTCATGCGGGGCCGTCCGGTGCTCCCACAGATAGATCCCCTGCCACGTGCCGAGCAGCAGCTCGCCGCCAGCGACGGGGATCACGATCGAGCTCTGGGTCAACATCGCCCGGATGTGCGCCGGCATGTCATCGGGCCCCTCGGCATCGTGCTCGTATCGCGCGTCACCGTCAGGCACCAGACGGCTCATGAAAGCCTCGAGGTCACGACGAACGCTCTCGTCCCAGTTCTCCCCGGCGAGAAGAGACGCGCTGGTATGCAGTACGAATACGCTGCAAATACCGTCCACCACACCGCTTTCGCGGACGACGGACGCCAAATCCCTGGTGAGCTCGTGGAATCCCCTCCCACTCGTGCGTACCTCCAGTTCTCGCCTGTACATTTGCGTGCCTCCGTGGCCCGTATAATACCGCCGGCCAGACGGCGTAAAGAGGGCCTCCATGCACATCGATTTGAGCAACACGAGCGTGCTCGTCACAGGCGCCAGTCGCGGAATCGGCGCCGCGGTGGCGCGCGCAATGGGCCGGGCCGGCGCGAAGGTCGCGCTTCACTACCGCGACCAGCGGGAGCGGGCGACCGCCCTGGCTGCGCAGATCGGCCCCTCCGCGGAGGTCTTTCAAGCTGACTTATCCAGTGTCGAGGAGTGTGCCGCGCTCTGGAAAGCCGTGGTCGCGCGATTCGGGCGGGTGAATACACTGGTCAATAACGCGGGAATCGCCATATCGTCTCCGCTCGAGGCGGCGATGGGAGGCTGGGTCGAGGAATGGGACACCACCATGGCCGTCAACCTTCGCGCGCCGGCCGTTCTCTCCCGGCTCGCGATCGGGCATTTCCAGGAAAAAGGCGGCGGCCGCATCATCAATATCTCATCCCGCGCTGCGTTCCGTGGCGATCAACCCGCTTATCTCGCCTACGCCTCGTCCAAGGGAGGATTGGTCGCCCTGACCCGGTCGATCGCCAGAGGCTTCGGCAAAGCCGGCATCCTCGCCTTCAACGTGGCGCCGGGCTTCACGCGCACCGACATGGCGAAGGACTTCCTGGATCAGTACGGAGAGGACTACGCCACCAATGACATCGCTCTGCAGCGACTGACGGAGCCGGACGACGTCGCTCCCTTCGTTGTATTCCTGGCGAGCGGTCTCGGTGATCATTCGACCGGCTGTACGATCGACATCAACGCGGCATCGTACGTGCACTGACCGGTGCTCCTGGTCGCGCGCTCATTGCGGCGCAGCCGGCCTCCGGTACAACCGGGTCAGGCGATGGCGCGGGCACCACCGGCGACGACGCGCCCCGCCGCGGAAGCGGCGGCGCCCTGCCCCAACCGGTATCGCCCCATCAACTTCATCAGGCTCGTCGCCTGCTCGCTGAGCGCGCGCGCGGCAGCGGTAGCCTCTTCCACCAACGCCGCGTTCTGCTGGGTCATCGCATCCATCGAGGTCACCGCCCTGTTGACCTGCTCGATTCCGGACGCCTGCTCGCGACTCGAGTCCGCTATCTCCGCCATGACGTCCGTGACTTTCTTCACCCGTGTCACGATCTCGCCGAGCACCTTGCCGGACTCGTCGACCAGCTTCGTTCCCTCGCTCACTTTGCCCACCGAATCCTGGATCAGAGCCTTGATCTCCTTGGCCGCCCCGGCACTGCGCGACGCGAGATTGCGCACCTCTGAAGCCACCACCGCGAAACCCCGCCCCTGCTCTCCGGCCCGCGCCGCTTCCACCGCGGCATTGAGCGCAAGCAGATTCGTCTGGAACGCGATCTCATCGATCACGCCGATGATCTCGGCGATCCTGTTGCTCGCGGTGCTGATCTCGCTCATCGCCGCGACAGCGGAACCGACTACGCTGCCGCCGCGGTCGGCGTGCTCGCGAGCAGCGACCGCCAGTTGGTTGGCTTGCACGGCGTTATCGGCGTTGTTCTTCACGCGCGATGTCATCTGCTCCATCGACGCAGCCGTCTCGGCGAGACTCGATGCCTGCTCCTCCGTGCGCTGGCTCAGGTCGATGTTGCCGCGGGAAATCTCCTCGGCTCCCGCCTGCACGGCCCGGCAGGTCCTGGACAAGCCAGCCACGACATCCATCATGGCCTGCACCAGGGAATTCACCGAGGCGGCAAGCGCTTTGAAGTCGCCCGACTTGTCGTCGACGCTCATTCTCGACGTGAGATCCCCGTCCACGGCCTGCCCAACGACCCGCATAGTCTCCGCCACCGTCGTCGAGACGCTGTCGATGAGCTCATTGACGCTCTGTGCAAGAAGAAGGAGGTTACCGCTCTTGCCGTCAATGGCGATGCGCCGGTCGCTCGCGCCGGCGAGTACTGCCTGAATGATTTCCCGGGACTCCCGCACGGCCCCATCCAGGGCTCGCGCCTCCGCGACTCGCTGGGTGATGTCCCGGCCGATACCGACCAGGCCTGTCACTCTGCCGGCCGCATCGCGCAGCGGCACCTTGGTCGTCTCCAGGTGCATGAGAGCGCCCGCGGGATCCCGGCATTCCTCCTCGCGCGCCAGCAGCGGCTTGCCTGAGCGGATCACCGCCTGCTCGTCCTCATGATAGAGAGTCGCGAGCTCCCGGGCGTGGAAGTCGAAGTCGTTCTTGCCGAGCAGATCATCCGGGGTCTTCGCGCCCATGATGCGGGCAACGGCGACATTGGCCAGGAGGAAGCGGCCATCGACGTCCTTCACGTAGATGAGGTCCGGAAGGTTGTCGATCAGCGTCCGAAGCATCACGCCGTCGCGGCTCGCCGTGGTTTCCGTCCCGGGTCCCCATTTGCGGGCAGCCAGGTAGCCGGCGACCCCTGCCGCCAGCGCGATCGCGATGCTCAAAGTAAGAAGTGCGTACGCAGTCATCGGGCTTTCCCCGACCCCCATTGGTATGGGTTCAAGGATTCCCGATCTTCTATCAGTTCACCGAGACCGCTATCACGGAAGAAGACGTGAATTCGTGATCCGCGTCTAAGCCCGAGGGGGCTGCCCATGCACTGCCCGGCCCGAGCCCTTCTCAGTGCAGTGCCACTACCGCCACTGACTTCGCGGGAAGCCGGAACACGAGGGCCGCACCCCGGCGTACACCCGTGAAGGGCGCCGGCGCCACCGCATCGGGATGCTCGAACGTATTGTGGGCATCCATGGCGCTCGCGCTGAGGACCTGGCCGGTTGCCGTGTGCGCGCTGATGCCGTCGACCTGCACGGATACCGTGGCCGCGTGATGCGGATCGAGATTCACGAGAGCGAGATGAACCACGCCGGCGGTGTCGCGCGCTGCCGACGCATCGACGGCCGGCAGAGCCACGGCGCCGTAGCGGTAGGACGGCGTAGCGACCTTCACGGGCAGGTATGTGGCGTCCTGGAAAGGCACGTACATGCGGAACACGTGGTAAGTCGGTGTGAGGACCATCCTGTCGCCGCGGGTGAGGATCATGGCCTGCAGCACATTGATCATCTGCGCGATGTTGGCCATGCGCACGCGATCGGCGTGACGCTCGAAGATGTTCAACGAGATCGCCGCGACCAGCGCGTCGCGCAGCGAATTCTGCTGGTACAGGAACCCGGGATGCGAGCCGGGCTCCGAATCGTACCAGGCGCCCCACTCATCGACGAAGAGAGCGACCCGCTTCTGCGGGTCGTACTTGTCCATGATGGCGCAGTGGCGGGTGATGTACTCGTCGATGCGCGCGGCGGCCTGCAGCGTCGACGCCCATTCACCCTCGCCGAATCCGGTGGCGGCGCCTTTGTGCTTCCAGTTGCCGGTCGGAATCGAATAGTAATGCAGTGACAACGCGTCCATCAGGTCGCCGGCACGCGCCATCACGACATCCGTCCAGTGATAGTCGTCATCGTGCGCGCCGCTCGCAACGACTTCGATTCCCTCGGGAGCGTGGTCTCTGACGAAAGTGGCGTAGCGGCGGAAGAGATCGGCATAATACTCCGGCCTCATGTTGCCGCCGCAGCCCCAGGCTTCGTTGCCGATGCCGAAAAAAGGCAGGCGCCAGGGCCGATCCCGGCCGTTCGCGCGCCGCAGCTGCGCGAGCGTGCTGCGCGAGCCGGACGTGATGTATTCGACCCAATCCGCCATCTGCTGCGGGGTATCCGAGCCGACATTGCCCGTTACGTACGGGTCGGCGCCGATCATCTCCACGAAGTCGAGGAACTCGTTGGTGCCGAACGAGTCCGGCTCGATGACACCGCCCCAGTGCGTGTTGATCCGCACCGGTCGCTGCGCGCGCGGACCGATTCCGTCACGCCAGTGGTAATCGTCGGCAAAGCAGCCGCCCGGCCAGCGGATCACGGGGACGTGAAGCTCCTTCAGCGCGGCGAGCACGTCGTTGCGATAACCCCGGGTGTTGGGAATGGGCGAATCCGGACCGACCCAGAGACCGCCGTAGATGCCGCGGCCGAGGTGCTCGGCGAACTGACCGAAGATGTGGCGGTCGATCTTCGGCCCCGGCGCTCCGGCATGCACGGCCACGGAGGCCCGCGTCTCGCTTGCCGCGCGGGCCGGGTTGACGGTGACGACGCCACAAAACATCAGCGCATATGCGCTGAGCACGCTCAGCCGGCTCGGCTTGCTCATCGATCTCGCCTGCTTTGCGCGCGGACGCTGTTGGTATCGCTACCGTTCGCTCCGCAGTATTGTCTTAGTTATTCCGGGTGTCAAGGCGGGCGCCGCCGGCCAGGAGGTCCTGAGCCTCGGGGTGGCGCCGTATGTAGTGCGAGACGAATGGGCACAGGGGCACGACCTTCTCGCCGCGCTCGCGCACCAGCGCAAGCGCGCCTGCCACCAACGCCGATCCGACACCCCCGCCGCGCGAAGCAAGCGGCACCTCGGCGTGTGTCATGGAGACGGTGCGGCCATCGCGATGGTAGTCGATGAAAGCGAGCGCAGCGCCCACCTCGAGCTCATAGCGCTGTCGCGCGGAATTGTCACGGACCGGCGCCGTCATCGAGCCTCGCATTCCCGCTGGATGTTGCAGGGAGTGCCGCCATTCTACGACCCCGCGGTCGTCACGGCGACGGTCGCGACCGTATCGTGGGACGCTATCCCGAGCACACCCATGCAGGCGGGGCAGTTCCCGCCATCACCTGACGCGCCCGGGCCGCTTTCGGTTGCGGCGAGTCTTCGGGATCCTGCCGATGCGAGGATCGCGTGCGAGCACCAGCCTGCAGGCCCGCATCGCGGCATCCTCGAAGTCCGGGTCGTCGGCAGGAAGGACCTGCCATTGCGTCGGCTCTTTCCCCAGAACACTGATCGACCGCATCCGCGGGAATTCCCGCCGCAGGCTCTCGTGGTGCTCGGTGCTCGTCGCCAGCCAGATGCCGTTGTCGACCCGCGGCTGCCGCTTGTCGCGCAGGATGAGCACGATCTTGTCCTCGACGTACACCGCAATGCAGCCAAACATCGGCCGTATTACCGGCGAGAGCGGGGCGATCTCATCGAGCACGAACTCGTGCGGCAGCGGCTTTTCCTTCCTTGCGCTCATTATCGCGTCATCGAACGGATGACGGTCCTGGCGGCGGCGAGCTGTTTTCGGCACGGCGCGACCTCTTGGTCCACCCGGCCTAGGTGGAGGCTGCCGCCAGGATGGTTCCGTCGGCCCTTTGCAGAACCACGGCGAAGCGCTTCCCCGCGGGTGAGTTGGAACGCAATCGCAGGGCGCGACCCCGCCAGTCGCCGAGCCGGGTGATGCTGCTCACGACATTCGCCTCGGTGATGCTGGCACCGGCATTCTCTCCTCCCTGGACTCTCGTCGTGCGCACCGGATCGAAGCCGAACAGCCAGACGGTGGCCGCGCCGGCGCCGGATCCTATCGTGACAGTGAGCCCGCTCGCGGTGCCGCGAATGGATGCCGCAACAGGCGGCTCAGCGGCGATCCGCGCCTTCGCCTGAGCGATCGCTGCTGCCATGGCGCCTGCGTTCGACCCGACGAAGGGCTCCCCGCCGTCGACCACTGCTTCGGGTGTATAGACTTCCGATTGGTGTCGCAGCGCAGCATATTCATTCTGCATCTGATCGACGCTGCGCAGGGAATACGGATCGGCCCAGGACGCGTCATTCCAGTACGTGACGTGCAGGTCCAGTGCAAGAACGTCCCGGTCCTGTCCGCTGACATGGGCGAGCAGCGCATCGGCCGATGGACAGTCGGAACAGCCCAGGGACGTGAAGAGCTGCACCACCACCGGCCGCTGCGCCGCCAATGCCGCCCGCGGCAAGATCGCAAGCAGCGCCAGCACCGCAATGCGCGCTGACGTGCTCCGATCTCGTCGCGGAATCATTCGCTGATTGCAACGCCGTTGAATGTCGGCACTCCGATCGGGCTCGATGTGGCCTCCAGCGTGAGGTCGCCGTATGCATCTATCGAAAACGCAGCCACATAGCCGCTGCCGTTCGCGGAGTAGATGACGGCGAGCCATTTCCGGTCCTTAGAGACAGTGATGTCCGTGGGCACTCCGGGCAGCGGCACGGATTTATAGAATACCCCACCCTTGCCGTCGCTGAA